>ERZ507028.1047-NODE-1047-length-9704-cov-2.877915_pt1 | contig 9704 bp, 7 predicted proteins | sample MGYA00512875_ERZ507028 | MGnify/ENA metagenome assembly ERZ507028 | reverse complement strand
CCGTGACACTACAAGTCAACCCCAACACGGTGTTGCGGGCGTACGATAAACTCGGAAGCGACGGACTGATCCTTATCCGCCGCGGCATGGGATTCTTCGTCGCCGAAGGCTCGCAGGCTCGGACACTCGAAGCCCAGCGACACGAATTCATTCGGGTCGAACTGCACACCATGTTCGCCCGCATGGACGAACTGGGCATTGACATGAACGACCTGCAGACTCTCCACAACAACTATTTAAAACGGAAAAGTCATGAAAACAAGCAATAAAATCCTCTCGACGGCATTTGCTGCCTACCTGCTCTTTACCGCCGGCAACAGCGCGGCAATCCTGAAGGAGTACAAACGGGCCGAAGCATCGGGCAAAGCGCTCATTACACAACTGGAAAAGACTTCGATCCACGTTCTCTCGGTCGAAGGCGACAATTACATCCAAGCCAGTCGGGGACGAAAAAGTTCGCAAACGCTCGGTTTCTGGAGCCCATTCGATCCAGAGACCACGCCCCTACGCATTTGCGGCGATACGCTCTACATTTCGGGAACGTCGTACGGCTACGTCACACTACCCGACCTGAAAAGTTTCCTGCGCAACGGCAAGCCACAACCGATCAACGAAGATTAGACACCAAAAAACCGGTCGTGTATACAACACGACCGGTTTTCTAATCCCATAAACTTTATCCCAGATAGGATTTCAGGAGTTTCGACCGCGACGAATGCCGGAGGCGGCGAATCGCCTTCTCTTTGATCTGACGCACGCGCTCGCGCGTCAGGTCGAACTTCTCGCCGATCTCCTCGAGAGTCATCTCCGAGGTTCCGATGCCGAAGAAGTACTTGATGATGTCGCGCTCACGCTCCGTGAGGGTCTCCAGCGCACGGTCCACCTCGGTCGACAGCGACTCGTTGATCAGCCCGCGGTCGGCATTGGGCGAATCGGGATTCACCAGCACATCCAGCAGCGAGTTGTCCTCGCCGTCGGCGAACGGAGCGTCGACCGATACGTGGCGGCCGGCGACACGCAGCGTGTCGGTGACCTTCTCCTTCGGGAGTTCCAGTTCCGTAGCCAGCTCTTCGGGCGACGGCGTGCGCTCGTGCTCCTGCTCGAAGCGTGCGAACGCCTTGTTGATCTTGTTCAGCGAACCCACCTGGTTGAGCGGCAGACGCACGATGCGCGACTGCTCGGCCAAAGCCTGGAGAATCGACTGACGAATCCACCACACGGCATAGGAGATGAACTTGAAACCGCGGGTCTCGTCGAACTTCTCGGCGGCCTTGATCAGCCCGAGGTTGCCCTCGTTGATCAGGTCCGGGAGGCTCAATCCCTGATTCTGGTATTGTTTGGCGACGGACACCACGAAACGCAGGTTGGCTTTGGTGAGCTTCTCAAGCGCTTCCTGGTCTCCTTTTTTAATTCGCTGGGCGAGTTCCACCTCCTCCTCGACCGTGATAAGCTCCTCCTTGCCGATTTCCTGCAAGTACTTGTCCAGCGAGGCGCTTTCGCGGTTGGTGATGGACTTTGTAATCTTTAATTGACGCATATTTTTTTCTAACTATCCTAATAATACTGCAATCCATAAACCCGCCCGGGCTGCGATTTACTCCACCAGCGTGTAGCTTGCCGAACGGCCGTTGGGATAAACGCCGTCGATCGAACGGACCTTCTCCGTCATCCGCTGCATGTCGCCGAGCGAATAGACCGGGCGGTCGTTGATGTGAGTGATCACAAATCCCTGTTTAACACGGGCGCGGGCCAGAATTCCGTCGGCCTTGATGCCGACCACCTGCACGCCGCCCTTGATGTCAAGTTCGCGGCACAGTTTGGCGCCCGCATCGGCGAACTTACCTCCGAGCGCATCGACAACATCGACGTCCTCCTTGGTAACCAATTCCGTTTTACCTGCTTTATTACGCAAAGTAACGTCAAATTGTTTCACCTTTCCGTCTCTTTTTACGGATAATTTAACCGTATCGTTGGGTCGGCGTTTGGCGATCTGCTCCTGAAGCGTCGAAGGCTCAACAATTTTCACGCCATCAATGTCCAGAATCACGTCTCCCTTGCGGATTCCGGCCTCCGAAGCGGCTCCGCCCTCGACAACTGCGGCCACGTAGGCGCCGCCCAGATCCTTGATGCCCAACTCTTTACCCTCCGTATCGAGGAAATCCTGATCCACGACGCGGAACTGTACGCCCAGCAGGGCGCGCTGCACGACGCCGAACTCCTTCAGATCGACCACCACCTTGCGGACGATCGACTCGGGAATGGCGAACGAATAGCCCACGTAGCTTCCCGTCTGCGACTTGATCAGCGTGTTGATGCCCACTAGCTCGCCGTGGGTGTTGACCAGCGCACCGCCCGAGTTGCCGGGGTTCACCGCCGCGTCGGTCTGGATGAACGACTCGATCCTGAAATCGTTGGGAATGGCTCCCAGCTGCCGCGCCTTGGCGCTCACGATGCCGGCCGTGATGGTCGACTGCAAGTCGAACGGCGAACCGATCGCCAGCACCCATTCGCCCAGACGCAGCGCATCGGACGATCCGAAAGCCAGCGTAGGCAGCCCCTTGGCCTCGACCTTCAGCAGCGCGAGGTCCGTCGCCGAATCCTTGCCGATGAGTTTGGCGTCGAACGAACGCCCGTCGTTGAGCTTCACCTTGAGTTTCGAAGCCCCGTCCACGACGTGGTTGTTCGTCACGATATAGCCGTCCTCCGAAATAATCACGCCCGAACCGCCGGCCCGCTGCTCGCGGTACTGCGGACCTCCGTCGCCGCGGCCGTAATCCTGCGGGATTCCGAAGAACTCCAGAAACGGATCGTAGCCCCGGCGCTGGGGCATCTCGACCTGCTGGATGGCCTCGATGTTCACGACGGCCTTCACCGCATTCTCGGCGGCGTAGGTGAGGTCGGGATACTGCTCGGCCTGGTAAGACGTAAACTGGGTTCCCAGCGCGGGCGTACGTTCCACCTCGCGCTCGATGTATGCGACGGAACCTCCGCGGTCCGCGGAAACCGTCCAAGCCGTCAGTCCGCCGGCTGCGGCCGACACGGCTACGAGTCCTAAAATCAAAAATGCCTTTTTCATAATGAATTAAATGTTTTGGTTCTATTAATCAGAGGCAACTTCATTACATAAGCTGTACGTTTACATTTCAATTTCGAAGGACAAACGCACAATAACGTCCGGTTAGTATGTCCTTTTCGCACAAAAATCGGGACATCCTGCGCGGACGCCCCGATTTTTCAGCGTATCCGGACGCTAAAGGCCGAACTCCCGCTTGATCTGCTCCACGGCATCAAGTTTCTCCCAGCCGAAGAACTCGATTTCGCGCTCGGTCTCGACGCCGTTTTCCCAGACCTTCTCCACCTTCGTATAAGGACGATTGCCGAAATGCCCGTAGGAGGCCGTCGCCTCGAAGATCGGGTTTTTCAGGCCGAAACGCTTCACGATGGCCGCGGGACGCAGGTCGAAGAGCTTCCCGATGCGGCGGGCGATCTCGCCGTCGGTCATGCCGGCCAACGCCGCGGGACGGGGTGAATTGTAGGTATCGACGTAGATCGACAGCGGCTGCGCGATGCCGATGGCGTAGCTCAACTCGACCAGAATCTGGTCGGCGACGCCCGCCGCCACGAGGTTCTTGGCGATGTGGCGCGCGGCATAGGCCGCCGAACGGTCCACTTTGGACGAGTCCTTGCCCGAAAAGGCGCCGCCGCCGTGCGCGCCGCGGCCGCCGTAGGTGTCGACGATGATCTTGCGGCCCGTAAGTCCCGTGTCTCCGTGAGGCCCTCCGATCACGAACTTGCCCGTGGGGTTCACGTGCAGGATGTAGTCGTCGCCGATCAGTGCGGCCAGCTGGTCGCCGGCGCGCTCCAGACGCGCCTTGACCCGCGGAATGAGAATCGTGCGCACGTCCTCGCGGATTTTGTCCTGCATCTGTTTTTCCGCCTCCTTCTCGCTGCGGCCCTCGCCCGAGAGGATGAACTCGTCGTGCTGCGTCGAGACGACGATCGTATGCACGCGCAGCGGCTTGTTCGTCGTCTCGTCGTACTCGATCGTGACCTGCGACTTCGAGTCGGGACGCAGATAGGTCATCACCTCGCCTTCGCGGCGGATGACGGCCAGCTCCTTGAGGATCACGTGCGACAGGATCAGCGTCGCGGGCATCATCTCGCGGGTCTCGTTGCAGGCGTAGCCGAACATGATGCCCTGGTCGCCGGCGCCCTGCTCCTCCTCGGCTTCGCGGACGACGCCCTGGTTGATGTCCGACGACTGTTCGTGAATGGCCGACAGAATGCCGCACGAGTTGCCGTCGAACTGATAGTCGCTCCGGGTGTAGCCGATGCGGTTGATCACGCGGCGCGCCACGCCCTGCACATCGACATACGCCTCCGAGCGCACTTCACCCGCCACGACCACGAGTCCCGTGGTGCAAAGGGTTTCGCAGGCGACTTTCGAGTTGGCGTCGCGGCGCAGGAATTCGTCGAGGATTGCGTCGGAAATCTGATCCGAAACCTTGTCAGGATGTCCTTCGGACACCGATTCCGATGTAAATAAAAAGCCCATTTTCATACATTTTTAATGGTTAAACGTATAAAATGGGAAAAATTGGCTGTTGAAAATAAAAAATGTGCTGTTTTAGCGATTTTTTATTGTGGTTTGCAATCAGTCAAATCTTTCCACATTTCCCCGCTTGACAGACGGGACTGCAAAGATAGGCATAATTTCGGAATCTGCAAAACAAAAGCCACCGCGTCGGGCGGTGGCTCCTGCACATTTTATATATAGGTCACTTCGGCGGCAACTCGAAAATCGTTGCCGCCGAACCCGGACGGTCTCCGCTATTTCCCGAGCATCTTCTTCACTTCGGCGGCGACGGTAGCCCCGTTGTAGCCGAACTTCTCGTCGAGCACCTTGTAGGGAGCCGACCAGCCGAAATGGTCGAGACCGTGGATCACGCCGTTCTCGCCCACCAGTCCCCGGAGATTGACCGGAAGACCCGAAGTCATGCCGTAGCGCGCAACGCCCGCAGGCAGCACGCTCTCCTGGTACGAACGGGGCTGGTCGCGGAACAGTCCCTCGCTCGGGACGTTCACCACGCGGACCGGAATGCCCTCGGCGGCCAGCAGTTCGGCGCCTTCGACCAGCGTTGCGACCTCCGAACCCGTGGCGATCAGCACCGCGGCGGGTTTGGCGGCATCCATCACCACATAACCGCCCTTGGCGACCTGCGCAGCCTCCTCGCGGCGGATGGCGCCCAGCGTCGGCAGGGTCTTGATGTTCTGGCGCGACAGCACGAGCGCCACGGGGCGGTGCTCCTCGACGGCCAGTTTCCACGCCATGACGGTCTCATCGCTGTCGGCCGGACGCAGCACGAGCATCGAACGCTCGTCGTGGTGGTTGCGCAGGTGCTCCATCAGGCGGATCTGCGCCTCGTGCTCCACGGGCTGGTGCGTCGGGCCGTTCTCGCCCACGCGGAACGAGTCGTGCGTCCAGACGTAGACCACATGCAGGCGCATCAGCGCCGAGAGGCGCACGGCGGGCTTCATATAATCGGAGAAGACGAAGAACGTGCCGCAGACGGGGATCACGCCGCCGTGCAGCGCCATGCCGTTCGCAACGCAGGCCATCGTCAGCTCCGAGACGCCCGCCTGGAAGAATTTCCCGCTGAAATCGCCCTTCGTGAACGCCTTGGTCTTCTTCAGGTAACCGTCGGTCTTGTCCGAATTCGACAGGTCGGCCGAAGCCACGATCATGTTGTCGATCTTCTCGGCGAAGACGCCCAGCACCGTCGCCGATGCGGCGCGCGTAGCCACGTCGGCCTTCATCTCGATGGACTTGTAGTCGATTTCGGGAAGTTTGCCCGAAAGGAAATCGTCGAGTTTGCGCGCCAGCTCCTTATGCTCCGCGCGCCACGACTTCTCGACGGCGGCCTGCTTCGCGGCCCACTCCTTCAACGCCTCGCGACGTTCGGCGAAGACCTCGCGGCTCTCCGCGAAGACGGCGAACGGATTCTCCGCATCGCCGCCCAGGTTCTTCACCGTAGCGGCGAAATCGGCCCCGGCGGCCGTCAGCGGCTGGCCGTGGGTCGAGACTTTGTTTTCGAAGCTCTCTCCGGCGGGGCCTTTGGCGCCCTTGCCCATGACGGTATGGCCGATGATGAGCGTCGGACGCTCGGTCTCGCTCTCGGCGGCGACCAGCGCCTCGCGGATCTCATTGATGTTGTGCCCGTCGATCGACAACACGTTCCAGCCCCACGCCTCGTACTTCATGGCCACGTTCTCGGTCATCACCTCGTCGACCTTCGTCGAGAGCTGAATGTTGTTCGAATCGTAGTACATCACGAAGTTCGACAGGCCCAGATGGCCGGCGATGCGGCCCACGCCCTGCGAAATCTCCTCCTCGACGGCGCCGTCCGAGATATAGGCATAGGTCTTGTGCGCCATCCACTCGCCGAAACGGGCGGCCATGAAGCGTTCCGCAATGGCGGCTCCCAGCGCCATGGCGTGGCCCTGTCCCAACGGCCCCGACGTATTCTCCACGCCGCGCATCACGTCCACCTCCGGGTGCCCCGGCGTCACGCTGCCCCACTGGCGCAGCGATTGCAGATCTTCGGTCGAATAGTGCCCGGCCAGCGAGAGCGTCGCATAGAGCATCGGCGACATGTGGCCCGGATCGAGGAAGAAACGGTCGCGGTAGGGATACGCCATATTATCGGGGTCGTAACGCAGGAACTCGGTGAAGAGCACCGTGATGAAATCCGCGCCGCCCATGGCGCCGCCGGGATGCCCCGACTTGGCCTTCTCGACCATCGCGGCCGAAAGGATGCGGATATTATCGGCAACGCGCGTAAGTTTTGAATTCGTTGTAGACATGGAGTTAGTATTTTATGCGTTTTAGCTGTTTATTCCCGGCAAAGATAGCCAAAAAGAAATTATCCGACTTGTTTAAGTTCCAAAATATTTGCCTTTTCTATCTTTTTCTTTGCATAAGGCAAAGTAACGGTGAACTTTCGGGCATCGGTCGAGGGGATGTCGAACATCGTGTCCATCATAATCGCCTCGCAGATCGAGCGCAGACCGCGCGCGCCGAGCTTGAACTCGACGGCCTTGTCGACGATGTAGTCCAGCGCGTCGTCGTCGAAGGCGAGTTTCACGCCGTCGAGTTCGAACAGACGCTTGTACTGCTTGACGATGGCGTTCTTCGGCTCGGTGAGGATCGAACGCAGGGCCGCGCGCTCCAGCGGCTGCATGTAGGTCAGCACCGGGAGACGTCCCACCAGTTCGGGAATCAGTCCGAACGACTTGAGGTCCTGCGGCGTGACGTACTGCATCAGGTTCGAGCGGTCGATGGGATCTGCGTTCAGCCGCCCGTAACCCATCGCGCGGGTGTTCAGCCGCTGGGCGATCTTCTTCTCGATGCCGTCGAACGCACCGCCGCAGATGAAGAGGATGTTGCGCGTGTCGACCTGAATGAATTTCTGCTCGGGGTGCTTGCGGCCGCCCTGGGGAGGCACGTTGACCACCGTTCCTTCGAGGATTTTCAGCAGGGCCTGCTGCACGCCCTCGCCCGAAACGTCGCGCGTGATGGAGGGGTTGTCGCCCTTGCGCGCGATCTTGTCGATCTCGTCGATGAAAACGATGCCCCGCTCAGCCTGCGCCACGTTATAGTCGGCGACCTGCAGCAGCCGCGAAAGGATGCTCTCGACATCCTCGCCCACATATCCCGCCTCGGTCAGAACGGTCGCGTCGACGATCGTGAACGGCACTTTCAGCAGCTTGGCGATCGTGCGGGCCATCAGCGTCTTGCCCGTGCCCGTCGGACCGACCAGCACGATGTTCGACTTGTCGATCTCGACCTCGTCCTCCTTCGGGGCGTACAGCAGCCGCTTGTAGTGGTTGTAGACCGCCACGGACATATACCGCTTGGCGGCATCCTGCCCGATGACATACTGGTCGAGGAACTCCTTGATCTGCGCCGGCTTGAGCAGTTCCTCCATCTTGAGCGGAGCCGCCGCCGGACGCCGTCCCCGTTCGGAGGCGATGTCGTTGTCGACGATGATCTTATAGCCGTTCTCGATACATTTGTTACAGATATTCGCGCCGTCCGAACCCTGGAACATGATCTCCACGTCCGTGCGCTTGGCGCCGCAGAACGAGCAGCAGTCGCCGCCGTTCTTGTTGTTGTTCTTATTCTGTGCCATGCGGTTTACTTGTCTCGTTTGGAAAGCACCTCGTCGATCAGTCCGTAATCCTTCGCCTCGCGGGCCGACAGCCAGTAGTCGCGGTCGGCGTCCTTCTCGATCTTCTTGACCGGGACGCCCGAGTGGACCGAGAGGATTTCGTACAGCTCGCGCTTGGTTTTCAGAATCTCGCGCGCCGTGATCTCGATGTCCGAGGCCTGGCCCTGCGCGCCGCCCAGCGGCTGGTGGATCATCACCCGCGAATGCGGGAGCGCCGAACGCTTGCCCTTGGCGCCCGCCGTGAGCAGCACGGCGCCCATCGAGGCCGCGAGGCCCGTGCAGATGGTCGCCACGTCGGAGTTCACCAGCTGCATCGTGTCGTAGATGCCCAGTCCGGCCGAAACCGATCCGCCGGGCGAGTTGATGTAGATCTGAATGTCCTTCTCGGGATCGACCGATTCGAGGAACAGCAGCTGGGCCTGGATGATATTGGCCGCGTCGTCGTAGATCGGCGCGCCGAGGAAGATGATGCGGTCCATCATCAGACGCGAGAAGACATCCATCGTAGCGATGTTCAGCTGGCGTTCCTCGATGATCGTCGGCGACACGTAGGCCGAGCTTATCGACTGGAAATCGTGCAGTTTCAGCGAACTGATCCCGCAGTGGTTCCGTGCGTATTTTTCAAATTCTGACATAGTCGTATTTATTTACTCTTCATATTCTGCCTTCTGCCGGTCAGGAGCGCACAAGCCGCCGGAAGCATTCCGGATTCCCCATCGCCCCCGAAACCCGCTTCTTAAAGCGGGCGCGAAAACCGCCGCAAGCGATCCGGCCCCCGTCGCTCCCGAAAGCCGCCTCCCAGGCGGGCGGACGGGAGCGCAGAACCGGATGGGAAGCGTGAAAACCCACAGCCGCCCCTAAAAGCGCGTTCTTAAAGCACAAAGGACTTTGCAAACATCACGCCTGCAAAGTCCAAAGATAGATAAAATTCCGCGAAACTTAAAGTTCCTTCGCCAATTTAGCGAAATCGTCCGCAGATACGGCTTTTTCAGTTACCTTGACCTTCGATTTGACATCCTCGACGACCTTCACCTCATAGAGCTTCTCGTAAATCTTCTGGCCCTGATCCTTGTCGGCGAGAATCTTCTCGGCGTAACCCTCCAGCATGTCGTCCGGCGCCGAGGGCATGCCGTACTGTGCAAACTGCGAGGCGGCCAGCGCCTTGGCTTCGGAGAGCGCCTCCTCCTTCGAAACGGAGATGCCGTCGGTCTTGATGAAGTGCTTCTGGAGGTAGTTCCAGGTGAACATCTTCAGGAACTGGTCGAAATCCTTCTCGATGTCCTCCATCGAGAACTTGCCCTCGTTGATCGTGTAGAGCCAACGCTTGAGGAACGCCGCGGGCATCTTCAGGTCGGCCTTCTTCACGAGATAGTCGCGCACCTGCAACGTGAAGAGGTAGTCGCTCTCGCGGCGCAGTTCGGCCTCGATCTGCGCGTCGATGAACTTGTCCAGCCCGGCTTCGTCCGTGACGCC
>ERZ507028.1029-NODE-1029-length-9809-cov-3.966578_pt1 | contig 9809 bp, 8 predicted proteins | sample MGYA00512875_ERZ507028 | MGnify/ENA metagenome assembly ERZ507028 | reverse complement strand
CGACGTTGGTGCCGCGGGAGGTGTTGATGATGACGACGCCATCCTTCATCTTGGCGATGCTGTTCTTATTGATCATGCCGGTGTTTTCCGGCGTGAGATTGCAGTGCAGTGTGATGACATCCGCACGGGCGTAAAGCTCGTCGAGCGGCACGTAGGCGATGCCCGCTTCCGCGGCGTACTGCGGATCGGGAAACAGATCGTTGGCCACGACCTCCATGCCGAACCCCTTGAGAATGCGGATCAGCTCGCGGGCGATCTTGCCCGTGCCGACGATGCCGGCGGTCTTGCCGTACATGTCGAAGCCCATCAGCCCGTGGAGCGAGAAGTTGCCGTCGCGCGTGCGCCAGTAGGCGCGGTGGACCTTGCGGTTGAGCGCCAGCATCAGCGCCACGGCGTGTTCCGCCACGGCGTGCGGCGAATAGGCCGGAACCCGCACCACGGGAATCCCGTAACGGGCCGCGGCGTTCAGGTCGACGTTGTTGAAGCCCGCACAGCGCAGCGCGATCAGCTTCACGCCCATCCCGGCCAACTGGCGGATGGTCCCGGCGTCGGCCGTGTCGTTGACGAAGATGCAGACCGCATCGGAACCCTGCGCAAGGGCCACGTTATTGGCGTTCAGGTGGCTGCGGTGGTAGCAGATGTCGAACCCGTAGGTGTCGCGGATGCGGTCGAACGACTCCCGGTCGTAGGGCTGCGTGCCGAATAGTGTTATTTTCATAGTTGCACTTTTTTAATATAAAAACGTCTTCGGGGACCCGGATATTATGCGATGGTCACTTCGTCGTCGAGGTAAACGTCCTGAATGGCGTGCAGCAGGGCGATGCCGTCCTTCATCGGACGCTGGAAGGCCTTGCGGCCGCTGATAAGCCCCATGCCCCCGGCGCGCTTGTTGATCACGGCCGTCGTGACGGCCTCCTGCAAGTCCGAGGCCCCGCGCGACTCGCCGCCCGAGTTGATCAGGCCCACGCGGCCCATATAGCCGTTGGCCACCTGATAGCGGCAGAGGTCGATGGGGTGGTCCGAAGTCAGCTCGGTGTAGACCTTGTCGCTGGTCTTGCCGAAGCCGACGGCCCGGAAACCGCCGTTGTTCGACGGGAGTTTCTGCTTCACGATGTCGGCCTTGATCGTCACGCCCAGATGGTCGGCCTGCCCCGTCAGGTCGGCCGAAGCGTGGTAGTCGACACCCTCCTTTTTGAAACCCTCGTTGCGCAGGTAGCACCACAGGATCGTCGCCATGCCCAGTCCGTGGGCCTCGTCGAAGGCGCGGGCGATCTCGACCAACTGCCGGCGGCTCTGCTCCGAGCCGAAATAGATCGTCGCCCCCACGGCGGCGGCGCCCATGTTCCAGGCCTCCCTCACGTTTCCGAACATCACCTGGTCATAGGTGTTGGGGTAGGTGAGCAGCTCGTTGTGGTTGAGCTTGACGATGAACGGTATCTTGTGCGCATATCTGCGTGCCACGGCGCCCAGCACGCCGAAGGTCGAAGCCACGGCATTGCAGCCGCCCTCGATGGCCAGCCTGACGATATTCTCCGGGTCGAAATAGGCCGGGTTGGGGGCGAACGACGCCCCGGCGGAGTGTTCGACGCCCTGATCCACGGGCAGGATCGAGACATAGCCCGTACCGGCCAGGCGCCCGTGCGAAAGGAGCCGCTGAAGATTGCCCAGCGTCCGGATGTTGCGGTCGGACTCGGCCCAGATGCGGTCTACGGTGTCTGGGCCCGGCTGGTAAAGCCGGCTCTTGTCGATGGTTTTGCATTGGTAGTCGAGGTAGTAGACGGCATCCTCGTCCAAAATATCTGCAATGTTTTTCATTTTGATTTCATTTTATTCGTTTAACCATGTCGCAGGCTTAACGTTCACCCAGTTTTGCATCGAGAAAAAGAACGCCGGCGTCCCCGACCATCCGAATCTTCTCTGCGATAGATTCGGCCGTGGCTTCCTCTTCGACCTGTTCCCGGACAAAATGCCAGAGGAACTCCTGAGTTGCGTTGTCCTTCTCCTCGATGGCCGTTTGCATCAGTCTGTCGATCATCTCCGATACTTCGCATTCGTGTCCGTAGACATGCCGGAACGCATCCAGCGGAGAATCCCAGCTTTGCGGTACTTCGTCGACTTTCGTCAGCGTCGGATTCCGCCCGCCGCGTTTGATCAGATAATCGGCGAACATGCAGGCATGTTCGGTCTCCTCGCGGGACTGTTCTTTCATCCAGTGTGCGAATCCGTCGAATCCCTGTTTCCTGAAATAAAACGACATCGAGAGGTAGAGGTTTGCAGACCATAGTTCTGCAATGATTTGCCTGTTTAGGGCATCTTGCAATTTTTCTGTCATCATGGGTGTTTGGGGTTAATGTGTTTAATATGCATGAAACTCCATTCGTGTTTCGGATATTTGTTGGCTATTTAAAAATGCGGTCTTTATTCAAGATGCACTAATTTGTCGCTAAAGGGTAGTCTGCGCCGGCTCTCCTCTCCGAAAATGCGGAGCATCTCTGTAAAGATACTGGTCACATAGAACCGCTGGGAATATATCTGATGGATTTGCTGCGAGATATCCGTATCTTCCATCTCGGTGAGTTTCAGTAGTGATGCCACCTGCCCGTCCATATAGTTCTCGTGTTCGATCATACGGTCCAGCGCCTCTATGGTCGTACCCCATTCTCTGGAGTTGTGTGTCGCTTCCCGGATTGTCGCACGCCCTCCCTGCCGGTAAATCAGGCTCGTCATCCGGCAGATTCGCTCTATACCGCTACGGGCCTGCATGTTCAGCCAGAAAGAGAGTATTGGAAGTTGTTGCCGTTCGAAATGGATTTGCAGCGACAAATACCGGTTGGATGACCATATTTCGGTATTTATCAGTTCGTTAAGGGCATTTTCAATATGTTCGTTCATATTTTTTATGGGATTAGGGGTTTATGAATCGTGATTTGTCATGACATGCCCGTCTCTGCCATTTTGTCGCTCTTTGCCGAGCCATTCATCCTTTCGGAGAGGCCTCACAAGCGGATAGAACAGCATATTCCGATCTGGCACAAATGTTGTAAAATAAGGCCTGACTTTTCGCAAGAAAAGGCGAAAAGGGCTGATGAGATCCGTCACCGACGGAGGCGGATGGCCGTTGAACGGCCTGTAAACGGAAGAGAGAACAATTTCTTTTTTCGGAATTCGGACTTCCATACAACTAAAATCAGTGCAACCTGCTCCCGTGGGTTGCATTAATTTTAATAAGGTTAGCGTGGGAGCTTTAGTATTACTGTTCAGAAGTATCCCCATACTCACTACAAGTAATACATAAAGCCCCACGCTTTACCTATATTATATGGATGGATAGGATATAATACAGATATAGCAAAGGCTTTGCCTATGTATTATCCATCGTAGTGTAAAGAAACGGGGATTTCCTGAACATGGATAATAATATTCAACGCAACCTTGCTCCCTGCCGAAACAAAGAGTGATACAAAATTATGGAAAATTCCGGAATAAACAAATAAAAGAAGAATGGGATTATTTCTCGTCCATTTATTATCTGACGCTGATCTTCAATACAGTAAGCCCGAGCAGAACTTTTGCCTGTCGTTGCCTCACTCCTGAAAATAAAAATGCAACAGATTGGATCGTCCAATCTGTTGCATTCTCTGAATACTGTTTCCTTATCTTATTTCAAAGGTTGCAGGCCGATTATTCGGCCGTTCGCTGTTGAAGGTAGGCATCATACAGGTTGAGCATCCACGCTCCGTTCTCTTTGGCCTTCTTGGAACGGACCTTGCCTTCGGGGCTTTTGAACCACTTTTTGCAGAACTCCTTCAGCCCGGGGTTCCGCTTGTCCATCAGCATGGTGCTCACAAATTCATACGGATAGACAATGCCGTCCGGATCGTTGTTGAACCAGATGCCCATGACCGTGACGAACTGCCGGGTCTGTCTCGTTCTGCCGGTGGTTACGCTCCATGTTTTCCACAAATAGAGTGCGGCGTTGTCGTTCGCTATGTCGCAGCATACGAACTGCCGGTTGGTATTGTAACGGCTTTTGAAATTCGGGAATGCTACGGAGCGTGACTCCCAGCGGATCCCGTCGGGATTTTCTTCGGTTTTCTCGGTGTATTCGATGCTCTGCACATCGTCAGCGGTGTATTTTGTCGATTCTTTGCTGTCGGGGGAGGGAATGAGTTTGAACGAGTAGTTTTCCCGCTTGAGCTGCGAGGATTCGGCGTGCCAACCGCTTTCGACATAACCTTCGATACTCTTACGGCATCCTTCATAACCTCAGGCAGTTTGTCCCATACGAAAGCATCCGTCGTGCCCTGCATTTTGAAGAGCTGGAGCGTCGAACGTCGTTTTGAGCTTGTAGTTGTTGCTGTAGACCGCCTTGATTTTAGCGTATTCGTAGTTTTTAGTCTTTCCGTCAATAGGTTCGGTGTCGATTTTTCCGAAGACCTCGATACATGCCAGTTGCGCCTGGGTGCCAGCGTCACATGGGGCGAGGTACCCGATTTGGTGATCGGCGCCACGGGTGAGGAGGAGCGGAATCTGCTCCTTGAACTCCTTCGCGTCGCTGCCGTCCGCATTCATCCCCTGATAGGGACGGATGCGGAATAGGGTCGGAACCGGGATACGGCTCCTTGGAAAAAGATGACTCGGAAAAAGGCTAAATATTCAGCCGCGAAAGGAGATGCAACCGCAGGGCGGTGCATTTGCGGCGGGGTGCCGGCTCTAAGTAGGATATCAGGTCAGCCGGTTTATTCACTGACCGGAATTCATAGCTGGCCAGACATGCCCCCGAAAAAGACCTCGGGGAAGTTTCGTTATGACGGCACTCGACAAGATTCAGACGACTGGCCGCAAGAGACTCGTCGCTTTCTGTCAGGGGATGATGGCAGTAATCGGAATGGACTTGTTCAAAGGATATCTCCGGGATAGACATGGCCTGTGCGGATGGGGAAACCGATCCCGAATCCGTTACCGCGGTGAGCATGAATACCACGAAAGCCAACCAATAGAAAAATCCTTTCTTTTTCGATAAAAACAACGTTCCCATAGATCCGGAAACTTTCGAAAACGACGCAGAATTATATAATATATTTAATCATTGCGAGTAAAAATATAATAACTTGGCAAATTTTTTATTTACTCGACCGTAATGAATTGGCAGTCAAAATAAATATCCGGTCGGCCGCCATCACGACCCATACGGCCATGACGAAGGGTGCGGTCAGAGTGACGATTCCCGCCTGCATTCCGGACCATTGCAGGGCTATGGAGAGCAGGACGGCGCAGGTCGCACGCGCGAAATCCCATGCCGAGGGGCCTGCCAGCGCAATGGCGCACAGCACGCCGTTGTAACCGTACAGTCCTGCGTTGAAGGCTGCGTAGTCATCCGCGAAGAATGCCATACCCAGCGGGAGCAATGCTCCCCATAGGGCATAAAGCGCCCCGCGACGTTCGTTTACGGCAATACCGGCCAGAAAGAGCGCTCCGGTCAGCAGCGAACGCCCCTCGAACATGACCTGCCCGAAATGCAGCGACAGGGCTTGCAGCCACTCCGGAGCGGTTTCTATGGCGGCAGTCCCGCCCGATGTGCGCAGCGCGGGCCACAGCAGGGCGGCTATTCCCAGCAATAACCATGTCGAGAGGATGAAGGGGGCTGTAAAACCCGGAATACGGCATCGGGCGAATATTCGGGCGATCGGTGAAGAGGCCACGGAACCGGCAACCAGCAGCAATGCGGCCTGCCATCCGAGCGGGAAAAAGACGCCGACGGCAATGCCCACGAGCGTGCCGTTGAACCCGTACAGTCCCCGTTCGATATCCGCTACGGGGTAACGGAAAACCCGTGCCGCGAGGTTGCCCAGCACATTGCCGGCAAGGGCCAGCAATGCGGCCGTTGGCGACCCGACGGCAATACCCAATAGCATCAACGCACCCGAAAGGGCGTTCTCCTGAAATAGAACCTGCCCGACGCCACGCATCGGGACGATCCATAAATTGCGCAAAGTAAACATGACAAAGAAAATTTCGGGATGCAAAAATAGAAGATATTCCCGAAACGAAAAAAGAGTTCAATTCGTCAGGTATATTTTTATGTGTGTTTCCTCTTTTTTTTGTTTGCGGGCCTTGGGGCTAAAATATCGTTATTAATTGTAATTGGCGTAGCTGGAAGAGACGGGGACGGGAAATTAACACAAGTTGATCGGATCGGTTTGAATAGCAGCTAATTTTAGCGGTATATTATACGACATATCCGTCCTCGGTTGCCGTCGGGAAAGATAAGCCCGGGACGGTCCGCTTTGCGTCCCTCTCCGGCTCCGGGAAGGAAAAATCATCCTCGCCTGCGCTGCGGTATTTTTCCTTCCCTGCACCTGCGCCACGGGCTTATGAATCTTCCCGAGGCAACCGACCCATTCGGGATACAAAGCCTCATAACATATTATTCATTGCCTGCGCAATCTATCAAATAAAGATTGTGCGGGCGTCAAAGACGTGAGACACACGGTAAAACTGTTCGATGTTATGCAGACTATGAAATCGGATTCGAAATCGAAGAAGAGCGGCAAGGGTGCAGCTTCGGCGGCAATCGTTCCGGTCGCAGCTACTCCAAAAACGCAGGAGCAGGTATCCGCCGAAACTGCCGCGACGCAGGATTCGGGTGCCGAGGTACAAGCCTCGGTTGCCCGAACGATGCCTACGGAGCAGGAGGAACCGCAGGTTCAGCTTCTGGATCTGAACAAGATCGTCAATTCGACCTACAACCCCCGCAAAGACTTTCGGGAGGAGACGCTGCTGGAGCTTTCCGAGAGCATCCGGCAGTCGGGCGTGCTTCAACCGATCTGCGTGCGCCCCAAGGACGAGGGCTTCGAGATCGTCTACGGCGAGCGCCGCTACTGGGCGGCCGCGATGGCGGGTCTGACATACATTCCGGCCCTTGTCCGGGATCTTACGGACGCCGAGGCCGAGGATGCTGCCATCACGGAGAACCTGCAGCGCGAGGACGTGAAACCCCGCGAGGAGGCCGCGGCCTATAACAAGGCCATCCAGTCGGGACGCCATACCATCGAGTCGCTGGTGTGCAAGTTCGGCAAGTCGGAAGCCTACATCCGCTCGCGGTTGAAACTGTGCGAGCTGATCGACGCTCTGGCCGAGATGCTCGATAAGGAGGATATTTCGGTAGGCGTCGCTACGGAGATCGCCAAATATCCCGCCGACATCCAGCAGGAGGTCTACAACGATCATTTCGCCGAGGGGTGTTACAACTCGTGGAAGACGGCGCGGATCAAGGACATCGCCCGACGGCTCTACGAGCGTTACATGACCAAGTTGGAAAGCTACAACTTCGATAAGACCGAGTGTCTTTCCTGCCAGCACAATACGGCCAATCAGGTGCTGTTCCGGGACGAATGTGCAGGGGGCTGCGCCGGCTGCCAGAACCGGGAGTGCATGATCCGCAAGAACGAGGAGTTCCTCGTGCAGAAAGCGCTGAAGCTGCTGAAGGACGATCCCCGTACGACGCTCGCCACGGCCGGGGATACGCCCGTGGCAGTTCTCGAGGCCCTTGAAAAGGAGGGCTATCATGTCGAGGAGCTGGAATACTACATCAATTATTACGATACGGCTCCTCAAATGCCCGACGCTCCGCAGGCTGAAAATTATGTGTCGGAAACGGACTTTGCCGAGGCTCAGGAGAGGTATGAAGCCCGGATGGCTCGCTTTGCGGAACAGACGCAACAGCTGGAGTTCAACGTCTCGGAAGGGCGTGTCCGCAAATATGCCGTTATCCGCAGCCTCGACATCGAATTCCGCTATGAAGAGATCGACGACGAAGAGCGGGAAGTGACGGTGGACGACGGGCAAGGCGGACATACGGTACATGTGACGGTCGTTCCGCCCTCGCCGCAGGAAGGGCTGTTGCAGCGGGATCGCCGTAACCGGGAAATCTGCTACGAACATATCACGGCCGATATGAAGCGTCTCTTCCTCGATGTGAAAGTTGCGAACAAACCCTTGCAGAAAGAGGAGCAGCAGATGTTCTACTACGCCGTGATGCAGCGGGTAATGAGCGACTCGAAACTCCGTCAGTGCGGATTCCGGCCCAAGGAGGACTCTTACCTGACCGCCGAGGAGCAGTTCGCCGCCGCAGGCCGTATCACGGCCAAACAGCAGGCGGCGCTGATCCGCGCTTATCTGGTGGACTTCTTCCGCTCGGCAGCTCCGGAGTATCGCTGTACGGACGAAACGCTCCTGACGGGAATGATGTGCCGCTTCGCGGATCTGAACTTCGCAGAACAGAGCAAGGCCGTTCAGCAACAGTATCTGGAGACATACGAAAAACGCAAGGCCCGTCTTCAGGAGCAGATCGACGCCTTGCATGCGAAGGCCGAGGCCGAGGAGATGGCGGTCTCGATGCAGGAAGCCCCGGACTTCGAACCCGAGGAGCTCCCCGACCTGCTGCCGGACGAGACGCCCGACGCCGCACCGCAGCCGCTGATTATTCCGATGGATCCGGATATCGAACCCGATACGCGGATGCCCGAAGAGATGAAAACGGCGGCATAGTAACTGATATAAATATTAACCGACGGGATGGTTCGACACCATCCCGTCTTTTCATTTCCCTACTATGAAAATACGAATTGACCGCCTTATCTGGCATGGCTGCGAATACGGCAAGCAACAGTTCACTAAGCTGCAACGACGATTTTCCAATGGATGCAAGAACCCTTACCGCTGCGCGGAGTGCGGGTCGAAAGATATATTATGCCGGGCATGGCTGGACGGCAACACCTATGAGGCAGACTCGTTACCCGACGACAGTGAGGATTTGTGGTGCGAAGCGTGCTCGGAGCATACCTGGCAGGTACGCGAAAGCGAATTGATGTCCGCCACGGTCGAACTGTGGTGGCGGGACGGCACGACAGCAGAGGATCGGATGATTATCACCGGCCTGAATCCGGAGAATTTCAGTTCGAAAAATGATTGCAAGGCTTTCCACGACGCCTGCGACATGTGGTGGCGCGGCAAGACGAACGACGAGAAGATCCGCATCTGGAACGCCTGCCGCCCGCCTGTAAGTGAATATTGCTATTAAAATCCTACGACTATGAATCAAACGATTATCGACACGATCGCTCCGCGGCTGACGGAGCTCGTGATAAAGAAAATAGAGACGCTCACGGGCGACTGGCAGAAGCCGTGGATCGCCGACATGACGCACGGCCTTCCGCGCAACCTGCGCGGCACGCCTTACCGCGCGGGCAATGTGCTTATGCTGTTGTTCCTCTCGGAGATCATGGGCTACGGTACGCCCGTCTTTATGACTTTCAAGCAGGCCAAGGAAGAGGGGCTGAATATCCGCAAGGGCTCGGATGCCTTTCCGGTCTATTTCTGGAAGATGTACGTCCGCCATAAGGAGACCCGCAAGAAGATCGAATCGGCGGAATACTACCGCTTGCCGAAGGAGCAGCAGAAACACTACGACCTGATTCCCGTCATGCGCTACTACCCGGTCTTCAACCTCGACCAGACGGACATGCAGGAGCGGCAGCCGGAACGCTATGCACAGCTCACGGCGAAGACCGAACCGAAGGACTATTCGGACGGTCTGGCATGCGGCCCTATGGACCGGATGCTGGAGCGACAGTCGTGGCTTTGCCCCATCCTGCTCAAAGCCGGCGACAGGGCTTCCTATTCACTGACGTTCGATAGGATTGTCTGCCCCGAAAAGCGGCAGTTCCCGGAAGGTGCGGCGTTCTATACGACACTGCTGCACGAGATCGCTTATCCTAACTTTTATATTATTCCAACTAATCGTGCAA
>ERZ507028.1021-NODE-1021-length-9868-cov-3.704168_pt1 | contig 9868 bp, 8 predicted proteins | sample MGYA00512875_ERZ507028 | MGnify/ENA metagenome assembly ERZ507028 | reverse complement strand
AGAATATACTCTCTTGCCTGTTTGGTCTTTGCAATAGCCTCTTCAATGATCGGACGGGTCAGACCATGGATCTTGATATCCATCTGGATCGCTGTGATACCATCATGTGTACCTGCCACCTTGAAATCCATATCGCCGAAGAAATCCTCCAGACCCTGGATATCGGTCAGAACGATATAATCATCATCGGTCTCGCCGGTTACCAGACCACAGGAGATACCTGCTACCGGTTTTTTGATCGGTACACCTGCTGCCATCAGAGACATGGTAGATGCACAGATACTTGCCTGAGAAGTAGAACCATTGGATTCAAATGTCTCAGATACAGTACGGATCGCATATGGGAATTCCTCTTCGCTTGGAAGTACAGGAACTAATGCTCTCTCAGCAAGTGCACCATGTCCGATCTCACGACGTCCCGGTCCTCTGGATGGTTTTGTCTCACCTACAGAGTAGGACGGGAAATTGTAGTGATGCATATATCTCTTTGAAGTTTCAAATTCGTCAAGTCCGTCAAGCTTCTGTGCTTCTGCAAGAGGAGCCAGAGTTGTGATGGTACAGATCTGTGTCTGTCCACGTGTGAACATAGCAGAACCATGTACTCTGGGGATAATATCTGTCTCTGCTGCCAGAGGACGGATCTGAGTAATGGCACGACCATCCGGACGTTTGTGGTCTTTTAAGATCATCTTGCGGACAGTCTTCTTCTGGTACTGATATACAGCCTCGCCCAGAACTGCCAGCCACTCTTCCTTGTCAGCAAAAGCTTCTTTCAGTTTCTCTGTTACCTGACGGATATTTTCTTCTCTTGTCTGTTTATCGTCAGAGAATACGGCAACTTCCATTTCTGCCGGAGGTACGATTTCTTTGATCGCTGCGAAGAGTTCTTCCGGAACTGCACATGATTCGTAGCTGTGTTTCGGTTTTCCGCATTCTTCTACGATCTTATCGATAAATTTGATGATCTCCTGGTTTACTTCATGAGCTTTATAGATAGCTTCGATCATCTTGTCTTCCGGAACTTCTTTTGCGCCGGCTTCGATCATGATTACTTTCTCTCTTGTGGAAGCTACTGTAAGCTGAAGGTCAGATACATCTTTCTGTGCCATGGTAGGGTTGATGATATATTCACCATTGATCAGACCAACCTGTGTGGTAGCACATGGACCATCAAACGGAATATCGGAAATGCAGGTTGCAATAGAGGAACCAAGCATAGCCGGAATCTCCGGATTACACTCAGGATCAACAGACATAACCATGTTTACCAGTGTTACGTCGTTTCTGTAGTCCTTCGGAAACAGAGGACGCATCGGTCTGTCAATTACGCGGGAAGTAAGGATTGCATGCTCGCTTGCTTTTCCTTCCCTCTTGTTAAATCCTCCGGGGATTTTGCCTACTGCATACATCTTCTCTTCGTATTCAACGCTTAACGGGAAGAAATCAATTCCTTCTCTTGGCTCTTTGGATGCTGTTGCTGTAGATAAAACTGTAGTATCACCATAGTGCATTAATGCTGCACCGTTTGCCTGTTTTGCAACGCGGTTGATATCTACTGTCAAGGTTCTTCCGGCTAATTCCATGGAATAACTTTTGTACATATGTTCATTCTCCTTTTTTCATAATTCTGTTGTCATTTTCTGTTACCGTTCACTGCATATCCGGTAACTACTTTATTCTTTTCAAATTTGTCTGTTCCGTCTGCTGACAATCTTGTCCATCAACGTTCAGACTTTTATGAAATTGTCACATTAAAACAGGAGTCCGAAACAACTGAAAAAACTACTTTTTAGGCAAATATATCTGCCTGTTTTGTTACTTTCATATACAAAATAATCTTTTCAGTAGTCTCGGAAATAACTCCTGTCATGTTTCGCAGCTTCTGAATATGCAGATGCAGTCGAAACAACAAGCCACCGCAATCCTGAAAAACACCATATTTTACAGAACTGCCATATACATAAAAAGGGAGGCGGATGGAAATCCGCCCCCTTCCGCATACTAAAAGGCTATTATTTTCTTAAGCCTAATTTTTCAATCAGTGCACGGTATCTTTCGATGTCTGTTTTCTTCAGGTAAGCTAACAGTCCACGTCTCTGACCTACCATTTTCAGAAGACCACGTCTGGAGTGATGATCTTTATGGTTGCTCTGTAAATGTTCTGTAAGTTCCTGGATTCTTGCTGTAAGAACTGCAACCTGTACTTCCGGTGATCCTGTATCGCCTTCAGTTCTTGCATATTCTTTCATGATCGCTGCTTTCTTTTCTTTTGAAATCATTGTGATTTCCTCCTGTATTCTATAATTATTATTGATTGACCGCCACACATTAAGAGATGGTCGGAGCGTCCGGTCCCTGAACATGGGCTAAATTCACCTTGGTTAGTATAGCACATTGATTCTGGTGTGTAAACCTCTTTTTTACAAAGTTTCAAAATATTCCTGTCCCTTCACAGCATCCCTCTCCAGCTGTGCCTTCAGTGCCTCCAGCGAAGAAAACTTCTGTTCAGGTCTGAGGAATTTTTTGAAATCTACCTTGCAGTATTCCCCATACAGATCTTCATTGCAGTCAAACAGATATGTTTCCACACCAATAAACTTCTCGCCGCCAACAGTAGGCTTATGACCTACATTGGTAATTCCCTGATAACTTCTGTCTCTGAAATGGGATACTGTGATATAAACCCCGTTTGGAGGCATCAGTTTCTCTACCGGAGGGATCAGGTTGGTGGTCGGAAGCAGATATTTATGTCCCATTCCACGTCCATGTTCAACGATTCCTTCTACAGAGAAATCTGTTCCCATAAGGAAACGGAATTTTTCCATATTTCCTCTGTTCAGTTCTTCCCTGACAAAGGTACTACTAATCTTACGGCGTCCGTCCATTTCTTTTGGCAGGACTTCCGTATGAAATCCATATTTCTTTCCGAACTCTTTGAGCATGGCAGGAGTTCCTTTCCGCTCATAGCCAAAACGGAAATCCTCTCCAACTGCCACATAGGAAACCTGCAGATCTCCTATCAGTATTTCTTTTATAAAATTCTCTGCTTTCATGTGCCGTATTTTCTCTGTGAGCGGACATTCCAACAATATATCCACTCCCATTTCTTCCAATATACGACATCTCTCTTCCTTTGTGAGGATTGTTCTTGAGGCAGTTCCAAGTGCAAGTACAACCGCCTGTGCACCTTCCTGTTTCTGCTCAATAATTTTCTCAACCAGTTTCTGATGTCCGCGGTGTATGCCGTCAAACTTCCCAAGTGTTACCGCACTGTGTGAAATTCTGGGAAAATCATTCTCAATCCTTAAATATTCCATCATGTCTCCTAAAACATTTTTACAGGGAAATACCTGTTTCTTTTCTCATCCCACTGGTAAACTCCGGCAAAACTGCCTTCACTGCTGCACATACGTATCCATCCGTTTTTCTCCTGTGCATCGACCAGTGCCTGTACAAGAGGATTTCCATTAGCCAGAAGTCTGTCCCCTTCTTTTGTACAGCATACCCTTGGATACTCTGCAAGAATCTCCTCAATACCGAGGATTTTACTCTCTATGGTTCCTTCCTGCACTGCCTCTTCTGTCTGCGCCAGGGTAATGGCATCATCCAGTGTAAATCTGCCCACCTTTGTCCGCAAAAGACTTTCCATGGCAGCTCCACAGCCCAGCTTTTCCCCTATATCATGGCACAGAGTACGGATATAGGTTCCCTTGCTGCAGGTCACACGAAAACGCACCAGCGGAAAACTGATATCCAGAATTTCTATCTCATAAAAATGTACAGGTCTTGGTTTACGCTCCACAGTCTTGCCCTCTCTGGCAAGTTCATAAAGTTTCTTTCCATTGACCTTCAGTGCTGAATACATTGGCGGCACCTGCATATAGTCTCCCACAAAAGAACTGACCACTGTGCAAAGCTCTTCTTCTGTAACGGAAAGCTCTGTAGTCTGTGAGAGAACAGTTCCGCTCATATCCTGGGTATCCGTAACAACACCCAGACGCATCACTGCCTCATAGGTTTTCTCTTTATCTGTGATCATATCCACCAGACGGGTTGCTTTTCCCAGAGCCACCGGGAGCACTCCTTCTGCATCCGGATCAAGAGTTCCGGTATGTCCGATTTTCTTCATATGAAGGATTCCCCGAAGCTTTGCCACCACATCATGGGAAGTGAATCCTTTTTCCTTACGGATTACAATTACTCCATCCATCAGCCTTCCTGCTCCTGAAACTGTTTGCAGATCTGTTCTGTCACATTGTTGATCACATCATACACAGAACCCTGAAGATCACATCCTGCTGCTCTCATATGACCGCCGCCGCCAAAATATACTGCAATCTTGCTTACATCCACATTTCCATTGGAACGCAGGGAAACTTTGAAAGACTGAGTTTCCACTTCATAGATAAACATGGCAACTTCCACTCCCGCTGTAAGACGAAGCTGACTGACGATACCGTCCAGATCCTTGCCATCCACACCATAGAACTCCATGTCTCTTTTTTTAAGATATCCGATAATACATTTTCCATCCAGAAGCAGGATACTCTCTGCAAGAACACGCCCCATTACCTGATTCTGCACATAAGTTTTCTGATAGAAAGATTCGTCAATGATCTTACTGAAATTGAATCCTGTCTTCATCAGTTCCCCGGCAATACGCATGGTCTCCGGTGAAGTTGAAGAGTACTGAAATACCCCTGTGTCATGAACCATTCCCGTATAGATCGGCACTGCAATGGTACGGACCACTTTCTCAGGATCAAAAAGCCCATAGAGAACTTCACAGGCAGAGCTTACCTCTCCCCTGATATGATTCACCTGTGCAAATCCGGAGTTACTGATATGATGATCAATACATGCTGTTCTTTTTGCAGTGTCAAAGTATGGACCTGCAATGGCAAGTCTGTCTCTTGCACTTACATCACAGGTAACAAAAAGGTCATACTCTTTGTCACCGTCCAGCTCTGTTTTAATCTCATCCATACAGTCAATATGTCCGAAAACAGGTTTGGGATTATCCAGGTACACATCTGCCTGAATTTCCGGATAATAGGTTTTTACATATAAATATAACGCCATACAGGAACCAACGCAGTCACCATCCGGACGGATATGTCCGCCGATTCCCATTGTTTTCACACCTTCCAGTATTTCCGCAATATTTTCCATGTTCTCATCCTCTTTTAATTCTCATCCTGCTCCTCATCCTGTCTGTGGGAGTTGCTGTCTTTCTTGGTAACATCATCAATAAGCTTTGACATATTTACACCATACTCAATAGATTCGTCCAGGATAAAACGGATCTCCGGTGTATTTCTCAGGTTTAAATTACGCGCCAGCTGGCGTCTGATGTAGCCTTCTGCACTGTTCAGACCTTTGATTGTCGCTTCCTTTGCTTCTTTTTCACCCAGCACACTGATATATGCTCTGCAGGTTTTCAAATCAGGAGCCACTTCTACAGCCATGACAGAAGTCATCGGATGAATACGCGGGTCCTTGATCTCGTTGCGGATAATGGTGCTGAGTTCCTTCTGGACTTCCCCATTGATCCGGGTATTCTTAATACTGTTTTTTCTCATTTTAAGTTTTACTCCTATATATCCGGCAATTCTGTCAAATACTGTGAGCAATCCGGATCATCGACTATCCTGATCACATTATTTTCTGAATTACCACAATCAAGTCAAGGTGCGCACCACACTGTACCTGACACTATGAATCGCGCACCCTACCTTTATAAACCATTACTATCTCGGTACTTCTACCATGATATAAGCTTCTACTTTATCTTCCTCTTTCACATCGTTAAATCCGTCAAATACAAGGCCACATTCGTATCCTGCCTTAACTTCCTTAACATCGTCTTTGAATCTCTTCAGGGATGCAAGCTCACCTTCAAATATCTGCTCACCTTCTCTGGAAATACGAACCTTGCAGTTTCTCTGGAAGATACCATCCAGAATATAGCTTCCTGCAATCGTACCAATACCGGATGCCTTGAACAGCTGACGCACTTCCGCATGACCGATAACTTTCTCCTCAAATATAGGATCAAGCATACCCTTCATGGCAGCTTCTACATCTTCGATTGCCTGATAAATAACTCTATACAGACGAAGATCTACACCTTCCTGCTCAGCAAGCTGTTTTGCGGTTGCATCCGGACGGACATTAAAGCCGATAATGATCGCATTTGATGTAGCCGCAAGACTTACGTCAGACTCATTGATCGCACCAACACCGCCATGGATCACCTTTACAACCACTTCTTCGTTGGAAAGTTTGGTCAGACTCTGTTTTACAGCTTCCACAGATCCCTGTACATCTGCTTTGACAATGAGCGGAAGTTCCTTCAGATCGCTTGCCTGAATCTGATCAAAGAGATTATCCAGAGATAATTTGCCCTTAGTCTCCTCAAGAAGACGGTTCTTGTTCTCAGATACAAATGCACCTGCAAAGTTCTTGGCTTCCTTATCACTGTCAAATGCAAGAAGAATTTCACCTGCATTCGGCACATCACCAAGTCCCAGGATTTCTACAGGAGTAGAAGGACCTGCTTCTTTAATCCTGCGTCCCTTATCATCCATCATGGCACGAACCTTACCATTGCATGCTCCTGCTGCAATAAAGTCTCCCACATGAAGAGTACCTTTCTGGACAAGGATCGTGGCAACCGGACCTTTACCTTTATCAAGCTGAGCCTCGATTACAAGACCTCTTGCGGAACGGTTCGGGTTTGCCTTTAATTCACATACCTCAGCTGTAAGAAGGATCATCTCAAGAAGAGTATCGATTCCCTCTCCTGTATGTGCGGATACAGGAACAAAAATTGTACTTCCGCCCCAGTCTTCCGGGATCAGTTCATATTCAGAAAGTTCCTGTTTTACACGCTCAATATTAGCACTTGGCTTATCAATCTTGTTGATTGCAACTATGATCTCAACGCCTGCCGCCTTCGCATGGCTGATAGCCTCTACTGTCTGAGGCATCACACCATCATCAGCTGCTACAACCAGAACTGCGATATCTGTGGAGTTTGCACCACGCATACGCATAGCTGTGAAAGCTTCATGTCCAGGTGTATCCAGGAATGTGATCTTCTGTCCGTTAACCTCTACTACAGAAGCACCGATGTGCTGTGTGATACCACCGGCCTCACGACCTGTTACATTACTGTTACGGATTGCATCCAGAAGAGATGTCTTACCATGGTCAACATGACCCATAACACATACAACCGGTGGGCGTTTTACCATAAGGCTTTCGTCTTCTTCATCCTCTTTGAGGAGTTCTTCGATAACGTCTACCTTCTCTTCCGGTTCTGCGATGATATCATATTCCAGAGCAATCTCCTGAGCTTTCTCAAAATCGATTTCATGGTTTACGGTAACCATCATACCCTGCATAAAGAGCTTCTTCACAATTACTGACGGCTGCATTTTCATAGCTTCTGCCAGTTCGCGGATCGTCATCTTCTCCGGAAGTGTGATTTCCTTAACCTCAGGTTTCTTCTCTTCCTGTTTTGGCTGCGGAGCCGGTTTCTGCAGAGCTTTCGGGATTCTGGAATTCTTATTGAATCCACCCTGATTTGGTCTGCGTCCGCCACTCTGTGTCTTATCAAAATCTTTTTTCTTGTTTTTGTTCTCTCTGTCTCTTTCTCTCTTGCTGTCTTTGGAAGTCTTTGTCAGTTCCGGTGCAAATGCCATATCGTCATTCTTTCTTGTATTCTGGCGCTGTCCCTGACGTCCCTGACTGCCGCCGAAGCGTCCGTCACGTCCTTCACTTCTGTTTCCGTCCGGACGACCCTGGCCATTGCCCTGCGGTCTTCCTCCCTGACGGTTTCCATCTCCCTGTGGTCTTCCCTGTCCGAAACGTCCTCCCTGACGATTTCCATCGCCCTGGAATCTTCCGCCCGGACGGCCCTGACCATCGCCCTGGGATCTTCCCTGTCCGAAACGTCCTCCCTGGCGGTTATCTCCCTGGGATCTTCCCTCGCCCTGAGGTCTTCCCTGACGGTTTCCTTCGCCCTGGTTTCTTCCCTGGCCAAAACGTCCTCCCTGGGATCTTCCTTCACCCTGAGGTCTTCCCTGACGGTTCTGTCCGTCCGGTCTTCTGTTGCCTGTACCTGGGCGGTCATTATTATTTCTTCTTGGTCTGTCACCGTCTGTTCTTGAACTGTCGGAATTTCTTCCTTCTGCATTTCTTGGTGAACCTGTTCTCTCGCCTTCAGCTTTCACAGGTTTCTTTCTTGTTTTTCCTCCGTCACTTGCATTCTGTGCATGAAAAACGCGGATAATATTTTTTTTCTTTTTAGGTGTTTCAGTTTTATCTCCTTCTGATTTTGCTGTTACAACCTTTTCTTCTGTCTTGGGAGTCTCCAATTTCGCAATATGCTCCTTTCCCCTGTTATTATTGTCTTTTCTGAATCTATTCTTTACTTCCGAAACCGCAGGCTCATCCACCATACTCATATGGCTTCTCACATCAACACCTTTTGATTTCAGAAACTCGATCACTTCTCTGTTCTGTCGTCCAAGCTCTCTGGCCAGCTCATGTACTCTTAATTTTGACAATCGCTATACCTCCTTCATGATTGCTTTCGCAAAGTTCTCATCCTGGACAGCCAGACAGGCGCGGTACTCCTTTCCCATTGCTCTGCCTAAGCTCTCTTTATCTGAGAAGAAAAAAATCGGAACTTCATAAAAACTGCACATATTCCTGAATTTCTTCTTTGTATTCTCGGAGGCATCCTCAGCAACGATCACAAGCAGTCCTTTTCCGGTCTTTACAGATTTCTCTGTGGAAAATTCTCCGCTTACGGTCTTGCCTGCTTTGGTAGCCAGCCCTATCAGCGACAGTACTCTGTTATTTTTCAATATCTTCCAGCTCCTTCTTAAGTCGTTCGTATACCTCATCCGGAACCGCAGTTTTCAGTGAACGCTCAAGTCCATGATTTTTAATCGCTTTATCCAGACATTCTCTGGAAAGACACAGATATGCGCCTCTGCCGTTTTTCTTACCGGTAGTATCAAGCACGATCTCATCTTCTGTAGTCTTAAGAACTCTGAGCATCTCTTTCTTGCTTTTCATTTCCCTGCAGCCGGTACACTGGCGCATGGGAATCTTATTCTTCGTCTTCATTCTCTCCTGCTTCCTGAGCCTGTGGCTCTTCTTCTACAGGAACTTCCTCTGAAACTTCTTCTGCTTCGTTTTCTTCTGTCAGGGAATCTTCTGCTGAAGTTTCCTCTGCTGATGCCTCAGCTGCATCTTCTGCAGTCTCGTCATCATCATAATCATAGAAATCACCGGCTTCTTTTGCCTGAGTCTCACTCTTGATGTCAATCTTAAATCCTGTAAGTCTTGCAGCAAGACGTGCATTCTGACCTTCTTTACCGATTGCAAGGGACAGCTGATAATCAGGAACAACTACCAGAGCTGTCTTCTCATCAGGATCTGCCATAACTGCGATAACCTTTGCAGGGCTCAATGCATTCTCGATCAGGATTGCAGGATTCTCATCCCAGTTGATGATATCGATCTTCTCACCGCGAAGTTCCTCAACTACTGCATTGACACGTGCACCGTTCATACCTACGCATGCACCAACTGCATCTACATCCGGATCGTTGCTCCATACAGCGATCTTTGTACGGGAACCGGCCTCACGTGCGATGCTCTTGATCTCAACAGTTCCGTCTTTTACTTCTGCAACTTCTGACTCAAAGAGACGTTTCACAAGTCCCGGATGAGTTCTGGATACCAGAATACGAGGTCCCTTCGGGGTATCCTTGACTTCAAGAATATACACCTTTATTCTCTCTGTCGGCTGGAAGGTTTCCCCTAGATCGGAAGAGCGTCGTGTAGG
>ERZ507028.1012-NODE-1012-length-9912-cov-3.316222_pt1 | contig 9912 bp, 10 predicted proteins | sample MGYA00512875_ERZ507028 | MGnify/ENA metagenome assembly ERZ507028 | reverse complement strand
GCCATAAATGGCACGGTGGCCGCAAAGCCTTAGAAAAAGGTAGATACTGATGCCGACGAGGTATCAGTTAACGGCAGAATAGTTAAGTATCAAAGGTATGAGTATTACCTGTTCAATAAGCCCTCAGGCTGTGTTTCTGCGACCTGTGATAATGTGCATGATACAGTCATGGACTATATCACGGATGCTGTGCATGATGATCTGTTTCCTGTCGGAAGGCTTGATATAGACACGGAGGGGCTTTTGCTTATCACAAATGATGGAGCGCTTTCGCACGAGCTCTTAAGCCCTTCAAAGCACGTGGCAAAGACTTACTACGCACGTATTGATGGTGAGGTGACTTGGGATGATATCATCAGGTTTAAAGAGGGCATTGATATAGGCGAGGAAAGACCTACAAAGCCTGCGGAGCTTGTTATTAAAAAAAGTGGCAGCGTATCTGAGATTGAGCTTACGATAACAGAAGGAAAGTTCCATCAGGTCAAGCGGATGTTTGAGGCGCTTGGAAAGAGGGTAATCTATTTAAAGAGAATATCCATGGGACCGCTTAAGCTGCCAGATGACCTTAAAACAGGGACTTACAGAGCTTTGACACAGGCTGAAACGGATATGCTTATGCAGATAAAATCCGGCAAATAAAATAATTTTTAATTATGAGGTATGATATGAGTAATGGTTTTTTACCAATTTCAAAACAGGATATGATAGATGAGGGCATTGAACAGCTTGATTTTGTGTATGTCTGCGGTGATGCGTATGTGGATCATCCGTCCTTTGGACATGCAATAATTGCAAGGCGGCTGCAGGCACATGGCTATACGGTCGGCATCATTTCACAGCCCGACTGGAAGGATGATGAGTCTATATCCATACTCGGAGTGCCGCGCCTTGGCTTTTTGGTTTCGGCAGGTAATATGGACTCCATGGTAAACCATTATTCGGTTTCAAAGAAAAGAAGAGCAAAGGATTCCTTTACACCGGGTGGCGTGATGGGAAAGAGACCTGATTATGCGACTGTTGTGTACTGTAACCTGATACGCCATACTTATAAAAAAATCCCTATTATAATAGGCGGCATCGAGGCGAGCCTTAGGCGCATGGCACATTATGATTACTGGTCAAATAAAGTCAAGCGCTCAATTCTTTTAGATTCCGGTGCGGATCTCATCTCATATGGCATGGGAGAAAGAAGCATCATTGAGATAGCGGATGCGCTTGCCAGTGGTATGGATGTAAAGGATATCACGTTTATAGATGGTACCGTGTTCAAGACAAAGGACAGGGATATCATATATGATGCGATTGAGCTTCCGGATTATGACGTTATAAAAGAGGACAAGAGGGAGTTTGCAAGGAGCTTTTACATACAGTACTGCAATACTGATCCTTTCTGCGCAAAGAGGCTCATAGAGCCATATGATAACTCTACGCTTGTGGTGCAGAATCCACCGCAAAAGCCACTATCGCAGGAGGAGATGGATGAGGTTTATGCACTCCCTTATATGAGGACTTATCACCCAAGCTACGAGGAGGCAGGCGGAGTGCCTGCTATAAGCGAGGTGAAGTTTTCTCTTATCAGCAACAGAGGCTGCTTTGGAGGATGTAACTTCTGTGCTCTGACCTTCCATCAGGGCAGGATAATCCAGACAAGAAGTCATGAGTCAATCGTAGAAGAGGCAAAGCTTATCACACAGGATAAGGACTTTAAGGGCTATATCCATGATGTTGGTGGTCCTACAGCCAATTTCAGGCAGCCGGCATGTAAAAAGCAGCTCACAAGGGGTGCATGTCCTACAAAGCAGTGTCTGTTTCCTAAGCCGTGCAATAACCTGATTGTTGACCACAGCGACTATATACAGCTGCTTAGAGAGCTTCGTGCACTGCCAAAGGTAAAAAAGGTGTTTATCCGCTCAGGTATCAGGTTTGATTATCTGATGTATGATAAAGATAAGACGTTTCTTCGTGAGCTGTGTGAGTATCATGTCAGCGGACAGCTCAAGGTAGCTCCGGAGCATATCTCCAATGCTGTTTTGAGCAGGCTTGGAAAGCCGAGTGTAGAGGTATACAACAGCTTTGTGAAGGCATATAAGGATATGAATAAAAAGATAGGCAAGGAGCAGTATCTTGTGCCTTATCTCATGTCTTCACACCCGGGCTCAACGCTTAAGGAAGCGATAGAGCTTGCGGAGTATCTGCGCGATCTGGGATATATGCCTGAGCAGGTGCAGGATTTCTATCCGACACCGTCTACCATCTCTACATGCATGTACTATACAGGGCTTGACCCGGCGACACTTAAGCCGGTGTATGTCACAACTAACCCGCATGAGAAGGCTATGCAGAGGGCACTCATCCAGTACCGCAATCCAAAGAATTATGATCTCGTGCACGAGGCACTTGTGAAGGCCGGCAGGGAGGACTTAATCGGATTTGACAAAAAGTGCTTGATAAAGCCTAGGAAAATGCATACTGATGGCGGCTGGGACAAAAAAACTTCTAAGTCTGATAAAAATTCAAACAGCAGCTATGGCAGTGGCAAGAATGCAGGTGTAAGGAAAAACTTGAAAAATGCGACAGAGCGAGGGAAAAACGGAAGCGGAAGTAACACCGCAGGCACAGCGCACAAAAAGAAAACAATCAGAAACGTCCATAAGAAGAAAAGATAAATAGTTAATAGCAGATATTTGATAATATACAAGATAGGACTATGAAAGAATTTAAAGCTGGTAAAAACGAGGCAGGCCAGAGGCTTGACAAATACCTTAAAAAGATACTTCCAAACGCATCCATGGGCTTTATTTACAAGATGCTCAGGAAGAAGAACATAAAACTGAATGATAAGAAAGCGTCAGGCACAGAAATTGTGTCAGTTGACGACAAAATCAAGATTTTTCTGTCAGATGATACATTTGCTAAGTTTTCCGTCAATGAGGACAATCTGATGAAGGATTTCAAGGCACTTGGTGCACTAAAGCCTGACGGACTTGGTGTGGTATACGAGGATGATGACATACTGGCTGCAAACAAGCCAGTCAATATGCTGTCGCAGAAGTCCAAGGAGACTGATGTTTCTGCAAACGAAAGGCTTATCGGATACCTGATAAAAGAGGGAAAGCTTGATTTTGACACATATAAGAGCTTTAAGCCATCGGTGTGCAATCGCCTGGACAGAAATACCTCGGGGCTTATTCTGATGGGTAAATCGCTTCATGGACTGCAGTACCTGTCACAGGTGCTTAAGGACAGAACCGCAGAAAAGTATTATATGGCGCTTGTTGCAGGAGAGGTTGATGAGCCTATGACCATAGAGGGCTTTCTGACAAAGGATGAGGCTGTAAATAAGGTGCAGATAACCAAGGAGCCCATAAGTGAGGAATCACTGCCAATAAAGACCGCCTACAGGCCTCTTAAGATAATTGAGATGAGTGCTTCGTGCCATAAAGCAACTCTTCTTGAGGTGCATCTCATTACAGGAAGAAGCCATCAGATCAGAGCACATCTTTCATCTATCGGACACCCAATCATAGGTGATATGAAGTATGGGGATAAAAGGATTAACGCTTTTTACAAAGAAAATTATCATGTGACCAGCCAGCTTTTGCATGCGCACCATGTGATTTTGCCTGATGGCAGATATATAGAGGCGGCTTTGCCCGACATATGGAGCAGAGTGGGACTTTAATTTCGTCATTATTTACTTTACATCGCATAGCTTACAGTATTAAGGAAGATAGAAACGATATGGCAACCTGGAATTCAAGAGGCTTAAGAGGCTCGACCTTAGAGGACATGATAAACAAGACAAATGAAAAATACAGGGAGAACGGCCTGGCGCTCATACAAAAGATTCCCACTCCGATTACACCTATAAAGATGGAGCCGGAAACCAGACACATTACACTGGCTTATTTCGAGCAGAAGAGTACGGTTGACTATATTGGCGCTGTACAGGGAATCCCGGTATGCTTTGATGCAAAAGAATGTAATACCGACACGTTTCCCCTTGCCAATATACATGAGCATCAGGTAGAGTTTATGAGATGCTTTGAAAAACAGGATGGTGTTGCATTTATCCTTATATCGTACACACACAGGAACGAATACTATTATCTCACGTTTAAAAAGCTGACAGAATTCTGGGATAGAGCTGCAGAAGGCGGCAGAAAGAGCTTCCGCTATGAGGAGCTTGAGCCGGCATTTTTCCTTCCGGAGGTGCCCGGAATACTTGTGCCGTATCTGAACGCACTTCAGCTTGACTTAAATTGCAGGGCTTGACAGTATTACTATCGTATGGTAGCATATTACCACGATAACACTTTACTACATGAAAGCGAGATTTTACAGATTATGGAAAATCAATTATTACACACTCCGGACGGAGTAAGAGACATATATAACGGAGAATGCAAAAAAAAGCTGTATTTGCAGGATAAGCTGCACCGTACACTTTTAAAATACGGATATCATGATATTATGACACCTACGTTTGAGTTTTTTAATATTTTTGGAAGCGATGTCGGAACAACCCCTTCAAAGGATTTATACAAGTTTTTTGACAAGGAGGGCAATACGCTTGTCCTTCGTCCTGATTTCACACCTTCTATTGCAAGAAGTGCGGCTAAATACTATATAGAGGACGATATGCCTGTCAAGCTGTGTTATCTTGGCAATACTTTTATCAATTCATCGGATTATCAGGGCAGGCTCAAGGAAAGCACACAGTGCGGTGCAGAGCTGATAGGTGACGGCTCTATCTCTGCAGATGCCGAGATACTTTCGATGACAGTTGAGTCGATGCTTGAGAGCGGACTTAAGAATTTCCAGATTTCAGTCGGACATTCGCAGTTCTTTTACGGTCTCACAAAGGCAGCAGGGCTGTCAGGAGAGCAGGAGGAAAACCTAAAAGAGCTCATAGCAAATAAGAATTTCTTCGGTGTGGAGGAGTTTGTTGACAGTCTTTCGATGAACGACAAGCTAAGGAAGCTGTTTGGACTATTAGACAATTTCGATTTACAGGATGAGCAGCTTATGGAGGCTTTAAAGCTTGCGAAGGGCTATGATGAGATATTATCATCTATTGATACTCTGCTTAAGCTTAGAGAATATTTAAAGGCATATGGCATCGAGAAATATATTTCGTATGAGCTTGGACTTATCAGTGACTACACATATTACACAGGTATTATTTTCCAGGGCTACACATATGGTACAGGAGAGCCTATTGTAAAGGGAGGCCGTTATGACAAGCTGCTTTCACACTTTGGAAAGGACGCTGCTGCAATCGGCTTTGCAATTGTTGTGGATCAGCTCATGGCAGCATTAAGCCGTCAGGATATTGATGTGCCTGTCATTGAGAATTCCTCACTTATAGTATTTGAGGAGGCTGCATACCATGCGGCAATCAAGCGCTCTATGGAGCTTCGAAGAGATGGAGTAAATACACAGATGGTGCTTAAGGACAAAAATAAAACGAAAGAGGACTATGCTTCATATGCGGTAGACAACCGTATAAACAGAGTAGAGTTTATAGAGGAATAAAAGATGAGTGATGACAGATATTTAACCTTTGCCCTGGGAAAGGGCAGACTTGCAAAGAAGACTTTGCAGCTTTTTGAGCAGATAGGCATCACCTGTGAGGAGATGAAGGATCCGGATACCAGAAAGCTGATTTTCGTAAATGAGGAGCTTAAGCTTAGATTTTTCCTGGCAAAGGGACCTGATGTGCCTACATACGTGGAGTATGGCGCTGCCGATATCGGTGTGGTAGGAAAGGATACCATCCTCGAGGAGGGCAGAAATATATACGAGGTGCTTGATTTAGGTTTTGGAAAATGCCGCATGTGCATATGCGGACCGGAGAGCGCAAGGGAGCTTTTACAGCATCATGAGCAGATAAGAGTTGCCACCAAGTATCCTCATATCGCAAAGGACTATTTCTACAATAAAAAGCATCAGACGGTAGAGATTATAAAGCTAAACGGCTCAATAGAGCTTGCTCCGATTGTTGGACTTTCAGAGGTGATTTGTGATATAGTAGAGACCGGAACTACACTTAAGGAGAACGGACTTACCGTGCTTGAGGAGGTCTGTCCGCTGTCTGCGAGGGTTGTGGTAAACCAGGTCAGCATGAAGATGGACAATGAGCGTATCACAAAGCTCATAAGTGATTTGAAGACTGTTATCAAATAGCGTATAATTTATATCAATACATGATTTTAGACGGAGGCTGTAATGAGAATTTTAAAACTTACAAAGGATTCACAGAAGAACATATTGGAGAGCCTGCTTAAGAGAAGCCCTAACAACTATACAGAGTATGAGAGCACGGTAAATGAGATTATAAACAATGTAAAGGAAAACCGTGACAAGGCTGTTTTTGAATACACAAAGAAATTTGATAAAGCGGATGTGGATGCATCAAATATCCGTGTCACAGAGGAAGAAATAAAGGAAGCATATGAGCTGGTTGATGAGAAGCTTCTTGCCGTTATAAAAAAAGCTCTTGTAAATATCAGAAAATATCACGAGAAGCAGCTGCAGAACTCATGGTTTACAACAGAGGACGGCATCATTTTAGGACAGAAGGTCACACCTATAGCAAAGGCAGGAGTATATGTGCCGGGCGGCAAGGCTGTCTATCCTTCATCTGTACTGATGAACGTGCTTCCTGCAAAGGTAGCAGGCGTTGAAAAGATTGTTATGTGTACACCATGTGGAGCTGACGGCAAGGTATATCCTTCCACACTTGTAGCCGCAAACGAGGCCGGAGTAGATGAAATCTACAAGGTAGGCGGTGCACAGGCTATCGCTGCAATGGCATTTGGTACAGAGAGTGTGCCAAAGGTAGACAAGATTGTTGGACCGGGAAATATCTTTGTTGCCCTTGCCAAAAAGGCTGTGTTTGGATATGTCAGCATTGATTCAATCGCAGGACCTAGCGAGATTCTGGTGCTTGCAGATGAGACTGCAAATCCACGCTATGTGGCAGCAGATTTACTTTCACAGGCCGAGCATGATGAGATGGCATCAGCTATCTTGATCACAACAAGTGAGGAGCTTGCAAAGAAAGTATCAGAGGAAGTTGATAAGTTTGTTGAGGTCCTCTCAAGAAAAGAAATCATTGAGAAATCTCTTGAAAACTACGGATATATACTTGTTGCAGAGGATATGGATGAGGCAATTGATGCAGTAAACGATATCGCTTCAGAGCATATGGAGATTGTCACAAGAGATCCTTTCTCAGTCATGACAAAAATCAAAAATGCAGGAGCAATCTTTATCGGAGAGTACTCATCAGAGCCTTTGGGAGACTATTTTGCAGGACCAAACCATGTTCTGCCTACAAACGGAACAGCAAAATTCTTCTCAGCCTTATCTGTAGATGACTTTATCAAAAAGTCAAGCATCATCTCATATTCAAGAGAAGCACTTGAGAGAATACATACAGATATTGAGCAGTTTGCAGAGTGTGAGAAGCTTACGGCACATGCAAATTCAATCAAGGTTAGATTTGAGGATTAGTCAAAGGAGTAAGAAATGGCAGATAGATGCGCTAAGCTTAGCAGAAAAACAAAAGAGACTGATATTTCGGTCGGTTTAAATATAGACGGAACCGGAAAATCAAATATAGACACAGGCATAGGCTTCTTTAACCATATGCTGGAGGGCTTTTCAAAGCATGGTTTTTTTGACCTCGATATGACATGCGACGGTGACTTAAATGTGGACTGTCATCATACTATAGAGGACTGCGGCATAGTGCTTGGTAATGCCATAGCACAGGCTGTCGGAGACAAAAAGGGCATAAAGAGATTTGGAAGCTTTATTTTACCGATGGATGAGGTGCTGGTGCTTTGTGCCATTGACTTATCAGGCAGACCGTACCTGCAGTTTGACGGTGAGTTTACCTGCGAGAGAGTCGGAGATATGGATACAGAGATGGTGAGAGAGTTTTTCTATGCCGTTTCTTACTCTGCTGCGATGAACCTGCATATAAAGGTTTTGACACCGGGAAATAATCATCATATGATAGAAGCTATGTTTAAGGCATTTGCCAAGGCGCTTGACGATGCCTGCACCTATGATAGCAGAATAAAGGACGTGATGTCCACGAAAGGAAGTTTGTAATTTGACTGGTTTTAAGAACATCGTTGCTACACTGTATTTAAAGAACGGCCAGGCCGTGAAATCAGCGTCAGATATGACAGTAATGGGCGACGTCTACAATCTGTGTCAGCTCTACAATGACAGTGGCATAGACAAGATTATTATTTTTGATCTTTCAACTGATGATGATGAGCATGAGAAAAACATACATACGATAGAAAATATCAACAGAAATATCGACATAAAGGTGTGCGCAGGAGGCAATATCAACCGCATAGAGGACGTGAAAAAGCTGCTGTATGCAGGATGTTTACAGGTCATCTTCAATGCCACAAAGGATTCAAGCCTTGAGCTTGCAAATGTGGCAAGCGAGAAGTTTGGCAAGGATAAAATTCTTTTGTCAATCAGCAATGTAGACTATATTTTCAAGCATCAGGAGGAGATAGAGGATACCTTTCATGAGCTTTTGGTCTTGAATATAGATATAATAGATGCGCTTGAGAATCTCACATCCACACCGTATGTGGTCTATATGCCGCAGTTTGACATGGATAAAATAATTGATGTCATGAAGCGTGAAACACTAAGAGGTATTGCAGGAGAGTTTATCAATGATCCTGAAAATGATATCATGGCGTTAAAGACAAAGCTTTCTGACGGAGGAATACTTGTTGACAATTTTACTCCCGACTTAAAATGGTCTGATTTAAAGCTTAATTCTGACGGCATGGTGCCTGTCATAGTGCAGGATTACCGCAATGAGCAGGTGCTCATGCTTGCCTATATGAATGAGGAGGCCTTCAATGTCACGATAAACAGCGGCCGCATGACCTACTGGAGCAGAAGCCGCAATGAACTCTGGACGAAGGGACTCACATCCGGACATCTCCAGTTTGTAAAATCCCTTACACTGGATTGTGACAATGATACGATCCTTGCTAAAGTAGAGCAGATCGGTGCAGCCTGCCATACCGGAAACAGAACCTGTTTTTTCAAAGCCCTGACAGAAGTGTAATGAATAACGCGATAATATACATACAAGCCAAAATTCCATTGCCGCAGGCAATCTGGAATGAATTTTGGCTACGTTACTGTGAACGGAGTGAACAGTAACACTAATGCCAAACATTAAAGGAAAATATACACGAATTGTATTGACATTTTTGTTAAAATGTGATAAAAAAAGAATATCCGAATTGAATATGTGCAATGTTATAACGCAAAGGTTGCATCGTACTTGATGTGCAAAAGAGAATCCGGTGAGAATCCGGAGCGATACCGTCACTGTGTATGGGAGCTGCTTTTCAGAAACCACTGGGAAACTGGGAAGGGAGAAACAGCGATGATCGAAGTCAGGAGAACTGCCTTGGCGTAGAATTTAAGGTCTGCGGTATACAGAACCTGTATTCTCATAACGATACATAGCTCTTTTATTAAATGAATCAGACAGAATCGGAAATTACAGATATATCTGGTACATATAAACCATGTATTTATGGGAAAGCGGTAGCTGCAGAATATGCAGTTGCCTTTTTTGTGCATACAATTGTCCGGAAATACGAGAAATAAAAGAGGAAAAACGAAATGAAAAGAAAATCCATGTTAGCCTTATTACTGGCAGTATCCATGACCTGTTCCATGACAGCAGCAACAGGTACAGTTGCTTTTGCATCTGATGATGCAGCAACAGAAGAGGCTGCAGATGACACAGAAGCAGCTGCAGACGATGCAGATGCAGCAGATACAGAGGAAGCATCTGATGATACAACAGAAGCTTCTGATGATGATCAGAAAGCCGCAGACGAA
>ERZ507028.994-NODE-994-length-10061-cov-3.836998_pt1 | contig 10061 bp, 6 predicted proteins | sample MGYA00512875_ERZ507028 | MGnify/ENA metagenome assembly ERZ507028 | reverse complement strand
TTCCGATCTCACCAGCAGGTGCCGCACGGAGTACACGGGGGTCTCGTCCAACTTAGGTGTGCCGGTCTTGATAAACAGATAGATAAATCCGTTTTCCTCGTCGCAGTAATAAGTGGTGTCGCCCACCTTGGTGCTGTCGTTAAACAGCCACTGCGTGGTCTCCTTGCCATAGGAGGTGTCCTTGGCGGTCATGGTGTTCTCCACATACTCGCTGAGCCCATCCACAGCCTTGGCCTCATTCTCAAAGTAGCCGCCGGCTACATACCGCTTGATCAGATCCGCGCACACGGTGGGGATCATCTTTTTCATATCCTTTACGGAATGGATCTTGGTCAAGTACTCCTTCGCCTTTTTCACCGACGCTGCCTTGGTCTCTGCGCTGGTGGTGTCATAAGTCATCTCAATAAAGGCAAAGGCGCAGTTGTAATAATCCTTACTGTGCGCCTTATAGAACGCATTGTATTCCGCATCGCTGATGTTGGAACGGGTCAGCGTGTGGCGATAATAGTTCTCAGCAATATATGCCTGCTCCTGCACGGTCTCCAGCGTGGCAGCGGTGCAGTAATCGCCGAATTCTTTCTCAATATAATCGTCCAGGGACTGATTCGCCTCGGAGGCGCTGGACTTTAAGCTGTCCATCTGCTCCTTGATGCTCTTCTTCTGATCCGCCGTCAGGGTAATACCCGCTGCCTGCCCGGCCTCATAATACGAGGTCACATACTGGATCTGATCCACGGTCTTGTCCTTGAACATTTGCAGCCATGTAATCTTCTCCCCATCAGAATTGGTCACATACTGCTTGCTGTAATCCTTGGTTGAGTCCAAGTCATAGTAGCCGTAATTGGCGTAGTTCAGGTAGTTCTGAACGATACGGGAATAATAGTAGTTGTATGCGCCCAGGGACACTTTGGTCTCACCCACCGTCAGGGCCGTGCCGCCGGGATTGAGCATTTCGCCCTCTTTGCCGTTAGGCACGGTGTAGTAGCGTACACCTAACACTGCCAATACAGCCACCACGGCTGCAAACAACAGACAAAACAGAGCGATCTTCAAGGGTGCCGTACGCACAGTGACCTGCTTTTCGCCGCTGTTTGCCGCAGGCGCAGCAGGTGCAGACTCTACCGGACGAGGCTTCTCCGCCGGCATCTGAATCTCAAACTGATCATCGGCCAGGAAATTGTCATCCAAAGTAGGCGCCTGCGCCTCAAATTCCCAATTATCATTTTCCTCATAACGCACAGAGGGCTTGGTTGCTTCCGGCGGTGCCGTATCCTTCTGCGGCTCATCACCGGACCATTTTTTCTCGTCGTCCATAGAACAATGCTCCTTTGTTTCAATGTCTTATCAATTATACTATACTTAGACTGCGGTTGCAACCTTTCTTTGCCGATGAAGGTGTAAACAATCTGTAAATCCCCCGCCCTTGCAAAATTCGCTGTCTTGTAGTAATATAGGGGCAGAAAACGCCAAGAAAAGTGCAGCCCCCCTGCACGGAGAGTGTATATGAAAGAAAAACTTGCCGCGCTAAAAATCGAATATCGTACCAACCCGGGCTGGTGTTGGCTCCTTGCCATCCTGTTTCTCTTTCCCCTGCTGCCGGAGTATGTAAGTCCCTTTATTCTGTTTGTGGGCTTTATCGTCTTTAAAGTACAATGGAGCCGGGAGGGACGAAAGGCCAAGGTGGGCACCATCGGCAAAATGATGATGCTGTTTATGGGCTATGCCCTGCTCAGCACCCTGTGGTCCCCCACATCATTTTCCACTTTTTCCACCGCTGCGCTGTGGTGGGGTATGTTTCTGCTCCAGGTGATGATCTACAACTTGGCCCGCAGCCGGGACAAGATCGATGCGCTGCTGCAAACCTGCACCGCCAGCGCCTGCGTCAACGGCGTGATCGGCACCTTGCAGATCTGCGGCTACACCCTGAACCGCTACGACTGTATTCCGGACGGCGCCGTGCTGGTAACCCCGCTGTACAAGGGACTGGACAAGTTCGTTTACACCCACCTGCCCTTTGCCATCAGCACCAAAACCTTTGACTCCCGAGCCAGCGGCACTTTTTCCAATCCCAATCTGCTGGCCACCCATATGGTGATCGCCTATCCCATTTCCATTTACCTGTTCTTAAACGCCAAGACAAAAAAGCAGAAAGTGCTGTGCTTTCTTGCCAATGTGCTCATCAGTGCCGGGCTCAGTTCCACCCTAACCCGCGCCGGCTGCGTGATTGCTTTGGCCGGCTGGGTCTTTATGTTCATTGTACTGTGCCGCCGGTACTGGAAGCAGATGCTCACCATCTTCCTGCCCACCATTGCAGTGATCGTGCCCTCCATTCTCACCCGGTACGGCATTATCTTCTCCTCCGGGGGCAACGGCGAGGCCAAAAAGTCCTCTGTGGCGCACTTTAATATTTGGGAAAGCCTGATTGATTATGTGCTCTCCCACACCCGGGCATTTTTCATCGGCACCGGCTTCGGCTGCGAGGAAACCGGCAACATTCTCAAGTATATGTATAATCTGGACAAACCCCACGCCCACAATTTTGTGATTGAATTTTGGGTAGAGCTTGGGGTGGTCGGTATTATTCTGCTGGGCATTCTCCTGATCTGGAGCGCCGGCAAACTGCTGGAAATCAACACCAACAATTCCAGAAAGCTGACCCTTGTGTTTTGCGTGTTCACCTCCCTGGTGCTGTACCTGGGTTTTGGGCTGTCGGACTTTATCTTCAACTCCCCCAAGCAGATGATCTTTTTGTTCCTGCTGCTGGGGCTGACCCAATCCATCAGCTACTGCTACGACAAAACCGTCATTACAGACGCCCGCACCCTGGAACGGGCCGCCCGCAAAGAGATCCGCAATACCTTAAACCAATAAGCAAGAGCCGTCTGCCTGGGGCAGACGGTTTTTCATTTTATTTTTTAACACAGGTATATTGCAAATCCCGTATGAAAGTGGTATGATTTGGGGCAGTATAGGTTTGTAATTCTACTAAATCTAATTAAATGAGGAAAAAGAATGAATATTATTGTTGTTGGCTGTGGTAAGATCGGCTCCACCCTGGTGGAGAGCCTGTCCGCCGAGGGGCACGATGTGGTGGCGCTGGAAAAGGACGCCCACGTTCTGGAACAGATCACCAATATGTATGATGTGATGGGTGTCTGCGGCAACGGCGCCGACTGTGAGATCCTGGAAGAAGCAGCGGTAGACAAGGCGGAACTGGTGGTGGCTGCCACCGGCTCGGACGAGATGAATATGCTGTGCTGCTTTTTTGCCCGCAAAATGGGCGCCAAGCACACCATCGCCCGGGTGCGTAACCCGGAGTACAACGACCGTTCTCTTGGCTTTATGCGCCAGCAGCTGAACCTTTCTATGTCCATTAACCCGGAGCTGCTTACCGCACAGGAGCTGTTTAATATTCTCAAAGTGCCCTCTGCGGTGAAGATTGAATACTTCTCCGGGCGAAATTTTGAAATGGCAGAGTTGCGCCTGCGAGAGGACTCTATACTGGACGGCATTCGCCTGATCGACCTGCAAAAGAAGTACCATACCCGAGTGCTGATCTGCGCCGTGCGTCGGGGAGAACAGGCGTTTATCCCTGACGGTAACTTTATTCTCCACGGGGGCGACAAAATCAGCTTGACCGCCTCTCCGGCTGAAATTCAAAAGCTGCTCAAACGCCTGGGCGTGCTGCGCAAGCAGGCCAGAGATGTAATGATCCTGGGTGGCAGCCGCACTGCCTTTTACTTGACCAAAATGCTTTCCAACACCGGCAACAATGTTAAGATCATCGACCAAAATCGGGCACGCTGCCGGAATCTGTGTGAGGCCCTGCCAAACGCTGTGATCATTAACGGCGACGGCTCCCAGCAGGAGCTGCTGTTGGAGGAGGGGCTGCGTTCTATGGACGCCTTTGTAGCGCTCACCGGCATTGATGAGGAAAACATTTTAATGTCTTTGTTTGCTGCGTCCCAGAATGTACCCAAGGTGATCTCCAAGGTCAACCGCAACGAACTGGGCGATATGGCGGAAAAGCTGGGGCTGGACTGCCTGGTGTCGCCGAAAGACATCACCTCCGATGTGGTGGTTCGCTATGCCCGTGCCCTGCGCAATTCCCAGAACAGTAATATGGAAACGATGTATAAAATTATGGACGGCAAGGCGGAGGCGCTGGAGTTCAAAGTCTGCGGCAGCTCTGCCATAACCCAAACGTCGCTGAAAGACCTGGCATTAAAGCCAAACACCCTGATCGCCGGGATCATTCGAGGCAGAAAAACCATTATTCCCACCGGCGAGGACAAGATTATGCCCGGAGACAAAGTCGTGGTGCTGGCTGCAAATCGCCGCTTGCACGACCTGACGGATATTATTAAATAAAGATTAGAGGAACAGAAACCATGAACCGTAAAATGGTATTTTACATGATCGGTAAGATCGTTCAGGCGGAGGCAGCCATGCTGCTGTTGCCGCTGGTGGTGGCGCTCCTCTATAAAGAAACGCCGCTGCCCTTTCTCATTACCATCGGCATAGCCCTGGTACTGGGTATCGCCCTGTCGCTGATCTTTAAGCCGAAAGACCGGGTGATCTACGCCAAAGAGGGCTTTGTAATCGTGGCCTTTGCCTGGATTGCCCTGTCCCTGATCGGTTGTATTCCCTTTGTGCTTAGCGGCGCGCTGCCCAACTTCTTTGACGCTTTTTTTGAGACAGTCAGCGGCTTCACCACCACCGGCGCCTCGGTAATGGCCGATGTGGAATCCATGCCCCACGGAGTGCTGATGTGGCGCAGCTTTACCCACTGGGTAGGTGGTATGGGTGTGCTGGTCTTTATTATGGCCATCATCCCCTCGGTTACGGACCGCTCCATTCACATCCTGCGAGCGGAAATGCCCGGTCCCATTGTGGGCAAGCTGGTCCCCCGCGCCAAACAGACCGCGCGGATTCTCTATTTGATTTATGTTTTTCTCACCGCAGCGGAAGTCATCTTCCTGGTATGCGGCAAAATGCCCCTGTTTGACGCACTGGTGCATTCCTTTGGCACCGCAGGCACCGGCGGCTTTGGCATTAAGGCAGACAGTATCGGCAGCTACTCCACCTATTGTCAGGTGGTCATTACCATATTTATGCTGCTGTTCGGCGTCAACTTTAACCTGTATTTTCTGGCGCTGTTGCGCAACTTCCGCTCCCTATTCAAAAGTCAGGAATTGTGGTGCTACCTGGGCATCTTCGGTGTGGCTACGGCGCTGATCACCGCCAATATTTACAATCTGTACCACAGCGTGGGCAAGGCATTGCAGCTGTCCACCTTTCAAGTGGCATCTATCCTGACCACCACCGGCTTCTCTACGGCAGACTTTGACCTGTGGCCGGATCTGTCCCGTTCCATTTTATTCTTGCTGATGTTTGTGGGCGGCTGTGCCGGTTCTACTGCCGGCGGACTGAAGGTCTCCCGCGTCATGCTGCTGTTTAAACTCATACGCCGGGAACTGCGTCACATGCTGCACCCCCGCTCCGTAGGCGTGGTCAAATTAGAAGGCAAGCGGGTAGACAACGCGACCTTAAACGGCGTCAGTGCCTACTTTCCTATTTATTTTGCCTTCATCGCCGGAATCTTTCTAATCCTTTCGTTGGAGCCGAACTTTAATATAGAGAGCAACCTGTCCGCCACTGTGTCCTGCTTTAACAACATCGGTCCCGGCCTGGGGCTGGTGGGTCCGGTGCAAAGCTATACCGGATACTCGAACTTGTCCAAATTTGTTCTGTCCATGGCAATGCTGCTGGGGCGGTTGGAAATCTTCCCGCTTTGGTTTGCACTCTCCCCCTCCACCTGGTCCAAAAAATAACGCAAGCAAAAATACTGAAGCCCATAAAAAAACAGACAACAAAAAAAGAGCCCTCTTGATGTAAATGCACCAAGAGGGTTTTTATATTTTTTCCCGCTTTGCGCACACTAAGAATATGGAATCGCAAAAAATGCAAGCGCTGCGTCTATCCCTGGAGATCGGTGCGGCTATGATGGAAAGCGGTGGCGAAGTGCGCCGCACAGAAGATACAGTCACCCGGATCAATTATGCCGCCGGTGCCACAGATGCCCAGGTGTGGGCTGTGCCGGGCATACTCACCGTCACGGTGATCCTGGCGGACAACACCACCCACACCGGCACCAAGCGCTTGGGACCGGAGGAAATTGACCTGGCAGAGCTGGATCGACTCAATACCCTGTCCCGCCGCCTGTGCAGGGGCGAGACAGTAGACTGGACAGTCACCAAACGCCGGATATACAGCAGGCGCACCCGACTGCTATGCACCTTTTTGGCCACTGCCGCCTTTTGCATTTACTTTGGCGGCACTTGGGCAGAAGCGGTGCTGTGCGGCGGATTTGGCATTTTAGTGTCCGGCTATCGACCGGCACTGCAATCCGGCTTTACCGCCGTGCTGCTGGACGCCACGGTAGCCGGGCTACTGGCGTTTACGCCGCAGGCACTGGGACTGCCCCTACGGGGCGCTAACATACTCATTGGCACCATTATGCTGCTGGTGCCCGGGCTGACGGTGGGCAACGCGCTGCGAGATATGATTGACGGTGATCTGCTGGCCGGACTGCTGCAACTGGCAGAAGCGGTATTGTGTGCCCTGGCTATCGCCCTGGGCTGTGCCTTTGCCCTTTGGCTGCCGGGGAGCGTGGGGCGGTGAGAGAGATCCTCTCCGGCGCCCTTGGCACTTTCGCTTTTTCTGTTTTAATGCAGGTGCCGCGGCGACTGCTGTTCTTTACAACTTTTGGCGGTCTGCTGTCCGGCACCGTATATCAGTTTGCCGAAGAAAATGGCATGGGGGCTTTTGGCGCCACCCTATGGGGCATGCTGGCCGTTGCCCTGTACGCAGAGCTGCTGGCGCGGGTGCTGAAGACCCCATCCACCGTACTGCTCTACCCCTCTACTGTGCCCCTGCTGCCCGGCAGCGCCATCTACTACGTTGGCCCCACGCCGGAACGCCCGGGCCAGGTGATCGGCTCGGCGGGACCCACCACCAGCGGCCGCATGGATGCCATGAGCCCGCGCCTGCTGGACCTTGGCAACAAGATCATGATCGGCAAGGGCAAGCGGGACGATGCCGTAAAGGCTGCTGTGGTGCGCAACGGCGCGGTGTATCTGGCTGCTCTGGGCGGTGCCGGTGCCCTGATGGCAAAGAGCGTCCAGACGCTGGAAGTCATCGCATGGCCGGATCTTGGCTGTGAAGCGGTGCGCCGCCTGACTGTGAAGGACATGCCGCTGACGGTGATCCTGGACGCCCACGGCGGCGATCTGTACCAGTCCGGCCCGGCGGCATATCTGGAGAGCAGATAAAAGATAAACGGGCTCGCCCTCTCCGCCTGCTCCCATTGGCCGCATCCAGCTCTCCCAAAGGGAGAGCTGTCGAGCAAAGCGAGACTGAGAGGGTTCGGAAAAGAAAGCGAGGCCGAGAGAGCCTGTACAAACAAAAAAGCTGACGCAGAAGCGTCAGCTTTTTTGCTTTTCTAATTTTGTCAGCCTGCTGTTTTCAGCGGAGAATTGTCAGTCCAGATGGTGTCGTCCAGCAGCCGGGTCACAGCCAGTGTGCCGTTTGCCGAGACGCGTGCCGGGTCCAGCGCGTAGAAATCGCTTTCCTTCAGGTCTGCAGGGTCTGCATCCGCACGGATGCCCACCACGCAGACCCAGTGGCCATACGCAGCGCTGGTGGCGATATGGGGGTAGTTCACCTCGTTCCAGCCGGAGCCGGTCAGGTGGTATTCATAAGTAGAAGTGCGGTTCGTGTGCCGTTTTACGCCGCTCACCGCAGTGTTTTTCAGATGTACGATCACCGGACGCCCGGCGGAAAGCTCGGTGTAGAGCTTCTGCAGGCACTCGGACAGGCTGCCGGAGTAACCGTGGTACCCGCCTGCCGACCAGACCGCCCCGTTCGACCACATGCCGCTGCCGGAGCAGGTTTTTCCGTCCAGAATGGTGCGTGCGTAGCGCAGTGCGTACCAGCTGCATTTGCCGGAGGTCTGGTTGCCGATGGAGAGGATGTGGCTGGTGTTGAACTTCAGCATCCGGATACCGTGTGTCTCCTGCAGGGCAGCTGCATGAGCATGGGGAATGGCCAGAGCCAGCACAAGGCACAGCGCCAGAACTGCCGCCGCCAGCCGCTGTGCCGCGCGGGCGGGACAGTGTTGCATGTGTTCCACATCCTTTTTCTTTTTACGACTTCATTTTACCACGCAAAAATGTTAAAAATGTGTAAACAGGCAAAGTTTTTGGGCGTAATTTTGTAAAATCGAGGGCAGTTGATAAAATTTTGTTGACACAGGCCCCCGGGTATGCTAAAATCAACACGATTTTGGAGAGATGAAGAGCTATCAGGGTCTTTCCAGGAGCATTACACTCGAACCACTCCGTCAGGGAGTCAAGGCCATACGGACAGCCGGGTTCACTGCCGACCGGCGGCGCAAGCTGCCATTATTGATTGAGTTCAAAGCTCAAATTTTATAAGTTGGTTTCTTACAAACCGAACAGCGCCCGCTGCGCTGACTTGTGAAACGGTCAATAAGAGTAGTAAAAGTAGTAAGTGCTATATAGACTCTGACAAAACTTCATCTCGATGTCCTGCCGCAATAGCCTGCTTCTGTTTCCCGCGCAATGCGCCGGGAAATTTGGCGCGCTTTGGGCAGGGGAACATTGGGAACTGCCTTCACGGGTCAGCAGAACGGTCTTTGTGCTGTTCAGCCGGCCCGTGTTTTTTTGTGTGCCGGGTCGTAAAAAGAGGTGGAATGGATGAACAAAAAACAAAAGCTCAACCAGAACCGCGCCCCCATTTACGAGGCGCTGGAGCGGTTCCGGAAGATGCGGGTGGTGCCCTTTGATGTGCCCGGACACAAGCGGGGCCGCGGCAACCCGGAGCTGACGGCCTTTCTGGGCCAGCAGTGCGTGGGCGTGGACGTGAACAGCATGAAGCCGCTGGATAATCTCTGCCACCCGGTATCGGTCATCCGGGAAGCAGAGGAGCTGGCCGCAGACGCCTTTGGCGCTGCCCACGCGTTCCTCATGGTGGGCGGTACCACCAGCAGCGTGCAGAGCATGGTGCTCACCGCCTGCAAGCGGGGCGATGAGATCATCCTGCCCCGCAACGTGCACCGCAGCGTGCTGAACGCGCTGGTGCTGTGCGGCGCTGTGCCGGTGTATGTGAACCCGGAGGTGGATAAGCGTCTGGGCATCTCGCTGGGCATGAAGCGGGAGCAGGTGGCCAAGGCCATCAAGGAGCACCCCAACGCCGTGGCCGTGCTGGTGAATAACCCCACCTACTACGGCATCTGCTCCGACCTGCGCGCCATCGTCAAGATGGCCCACGACGCCGGGATGCTCTGCCTTGCGGACGAAGCCCACGGCACCCACTTCTACTTCGGCGGCGGCCTGCCGGTGTCTGCCATGGCGGCGGGCGCGGATATGGCCTCCGTTTCCATGCACAAGAGCGGCGGCAGCCTGACCCAGTCCAGCCTGCTGCTCATCGGCCCCAACGTGCACCCGGGCTATGTGCGGCAGATCATCAACCTGACCCAGACCACCTCCGGCAGCTACCTGCTCATGTCCAGTCTGGATATCTCCCGCCGCAACCTTGCTTTGCGGGGCCGGCAGGTGTTCCATCAGGTGGCAGACATGGCCGAGTATGCCCGAGAGGAGATCAACGCCGTGGGCGGCTACTACGCCTTTGGCAAGGAGCTGTGCAACGGCAACTCCGTCTTTGACTTTGACACCACCAAGCTCAGCGTCCACACGCTGGATATCGGCCTTGCGGGCATCGAGGTCTACGACATCCTGCGGGACGAGTACGACATCCAGATCGAGTTCGGCGACATCGGCAACATCCTGGCCTACCTCTCCATCGGCGACCGCCCCCAGGAGATCGAGCGGCTGGTCAGCGCTTTGGCCGAGATCAAGCGCCGCTACCACACCGACGGCACCGGCCTGCTGAGCCAGGAATACATCGACCCCGTGGTGGCTGCCAGCCCGCAGGAGGCCTTCTATGCCCCCAAAAAGAGCCTGCCCCTGCGGGAGACC
>ERZ507028.990-NODE-990-length-10071-cov-3.817891_pt1 | contig 10071 bp, 8 predicted proteins | sample MGYA00512875_ERZ507028 | MGnify/ENA metagenome assembly ERZ507028 | reverse complement strand
CGCACCACCCCCGGGGTACTATACCCAGTCTCCCTCCTTTTACAATAGCCTGTGAATCCGTTTGATTTGTCATCATGATTTTGACACCGTGTAGGATATTTTACATCCTGCACGGTGTTTTGTTTTCCTATCAATTTTGAATAGGAGACAGTCCTTATGTCCAACCGACAAACATATGGTTTCCGTAACGCGCATACGATGGACTATTCTCAAAGAGGAGGTCTGTTTATGCCAACCGTTCAGCAAGCACCCACTCCGGCAATCACCGTCACTCGCAATTTTCTTGGGCAGCAGACGGCAGAGGCGCTGCTGTTGGAATTGATCCGCGCCCACACACAGGCGGCATAAAGTCTGCGGGCAGTCCACGGAAAGGAGGGAGCTTATGGAGAAGCCGCCACTGCCTACTGCGCTGTACTGCCGCCTGTCCCGAGAGGACGGAGACCGCATGGAGAGTGACTCCATCGGCAACCAGCGGAAGCTGCTGGAATCATATATCGAAAATCATTCTGAGTTGGTAATGGCGGCGTGCTATGCCGATGATGGCTATACCGGCACGAATTTCCAGCGCCCCGCCTTTCAGCGGATGCTGCGGGACATAGAGAGCGGGCGCATCCGCTGTGTGCTGGTAAAGGATCTATCCCGCTTTGGGCGTGACTACATCGAAACAGGTCGCTATCTGGAGCGCTGGCTGCCGGAGCACGGTGTGCGGTTTATCGCCGTCACGGACAACATCGACAGTGTCCGCGGCGCCTACGACATGATGCTGCCGCTGAAGAATCTTTTTAACACCCAGTATGCACGCGACATCTCCCAAAAGGTCAAAAGCTCCCTCCACGCCAAGCAGCAGCGGGGCGAGTTTATCGGGGCCTTTGCCAGCTACGGGTACTGTAAGGACCCGCAGAATCATAACCGTCTTGTTATCGATCCGCCTGCGGCGGAGGTGGTACGGCGCATCTTTACCCTTTTTGAAAATGGAATGGGTAAGATTCGTATTGCCAAGCAGCTGAATGGGGAGGGTATCCCCTGCCCCAGCGAGTACAAGCGGCTCACCGGTGAAAAATACCGCAACAACCACCGGCTGGAGTCTACCACCTACTGGACGTATGCCACTATCCACCGCATTTTGCAAAACGAGACGTACATTGGGAATATGGAACAGGGACGGGACGACCGTTTGCAGATGCACGGAAAGGCAAGGCGGAAGGATCGTTCTCAATGGACAGTGGTATCCGACACACACCAGCCGATCATCGAGAAAGACCAGTGGCAGCGGGTACAAGCTCTGTTGCATACCAACGCCCGCACACCGGATTTTCAGCAGAATGTCAGCCCCTTTGCGGGCTTTCTCAAGTGCGGCGACTGTGGACGAGCCATGGTCAAGACCACCCGGAGCGGCAAAGCCTTCTACACCTGCGGCTCGTATAAGCGCTACGGCGCATCCGTGTGCAGCAAGCACTATATCGCCCACGATGTGGTGGCGAAGGTGGTGCTGGATGATTTGAACCGGCTCTTGGCCGCCGTGGAAAACCTCCGTCAGTTGGCACAGCAGGGCGCGGCGCAGCGCCCCGCCTCAAACGGCGACCCGCCGCAGAAGCTGGAGGCAGCCTTACAGCACATTCAGCGCCGCCGCCAGAGCGCCTACGAGGACTATCAGGACGCGCTGATCTCCAAGGAAGAGTTCCTCCGCTACCGCGCCGATTATGACGCACAGGAGCAGGCGCTGCAAGCCCAGCTGGACAAGCTGCGCGGCTCGGTACAGGATGACCCGCTGTCCTTGCCTTGGGTAAAGGAGCTGCTGGCGTCGGGGCAGCTGGCAGAGCTGGATCGCCCCACAGTCGCCGCCGCCATCCGGGAAATTCGCGTCTATGAGGGGAACCGCATGGAGATCGACTATCTGTTTCCGGAGGGCTGCCGCGCGCTGCTGGAGGGGTGAGTGTATGGTGCTCCGCTTTGGGTAAAGCGAAAAAAGCGCGCCAGAAAGTTTTTAAGGTTAAACTTGAAAAACTTACGAATCTTGGGAGTATTTCAAGTCGTGAACTGCCGCACTTTATTGCCATATATGATACAAAAATAATTCAATGATGACCGTTCTCTGACATTTGAGAGACTGCTTCATTATAGAACACGTTCAGTTCGCCCAAATACCCCGGTTTCCAGGGCTTGTTCCGCCCACAGTAGTGGATGACCGCGGACTGCTGCCGCACGTCCTCCAGCGTCATGCCGTCCCCGTTGCGCCGGTGGAGGGAAAACAGCTTTTCCGTCATATTGTAGCGGATGGGATTCAAAGGCAGGATACGTTGTCCGTACAGGGCGCTGATGATGTCCTGATCCGGCAGCATGAGCCGCCCCTTGTGCGCCTCCATGTAGTCAAACACCGCCTGCGTATCCTGCTTCGCCCGCAGTGCCTGCAAATTCATCAGCATGACGCCGGAATTGATATAGGGACTGTCCTCGTCCATGTCCAGACGCAGCTCATTGAAACGGTGCAGAAAGCCGCGGATGTGGGTGGCTGCGGCGAAGAACGCCGTGCCCATCGGCATCTCATACAGCTCCCGCAGACTCTGGCGCACCACGATGTCCGGGTCAAGATACAGCACCCGATCAAGCGTGTCCGGCAGATATTTGGCCGCAAAAATACGGTAGTAAATGGCTTTCGGGTAGCGGTCGGAGGTGGGCGCGTCCGCCAGACCGTCCTCGTCCACTCGTATCAGGTGCAGCGTCCCCCGCTGTCCCAGCAGTACTCGCGTTCCCGCCACATCCTCCTCTGACAGTCCCTCGTCGTGCAGCAGGTACACGTCAAAATGCGCGGCGCTGTCGCTGTGCAGCGCGGAGAACAGCATCACATTCAGCTGCGGAACGTAGTTCCGATCCAGTGTCATCAACAAGTTCATATACATACCTCGTCTTTTTGTTTTCAGCATATTCTATGTCCTGTTAAAAAGCAAGAGTCAATGTACCCAGCACAACCTATCATTTCCGACCCGGCATAGCATAGTACCAGTTGGGGGAAGGCCGTGGAAAATTTCTGCTGACTGCGGTGACCCGGCTGATCCACCATGGGGAGTGACAATGGCGCAATATCTTCGCGACATGGCGATGCACGGCGTGAGTCGTGATACCCTGCGTCGCATGACACAAACTTTGCCCGCACAGTTGCCGGGCCTTGAGGGCGCGGCGGAGCAGCATGCAAGGGAGAGTGGCGCTTATACACAAAAAGGTGCGTGACGGATGATCTCCTCACGCACCTTTATTCTGCATTACGCTTCGCTTCGCGAGTTCAACTCATAGGTACACAGATAGAACAGGAACGAGGTCATCTGGTACCGGCTGATGTGGGTGTCATAGGCTGCCAGCAGCTCACCCATCTCGCTGTCGCGGGTGGTGATGTCCCGATCATCACACCACAGCATGGCCTTGACGGCCTCGCCGCTGAGCCGGGGATTTTTCCACATGGTCTGCCGCAGCAGCTCCTGATCTACGCGGGTGTCAATGCCGGACATGGCGGCGTAGCGATAGATCAGCAGACAGGCCGTCTGATAATCCATATCATCATCGTAGCCGGTGTGCAGGTCCTCCTGGCGAAGCAGCCCCGTTTGATACGCCCAGCACACGGCGTTGTAGTAGGGGCAGGCGGAGCCGTTGAATTCCTCGGTTTCATAGTCAGGCGGCAGGGCGGTGTTGTCCGTCTCCGGCCGCTGGGAGATGCGGTACAGCACATCCACGAATTCGCCCACCTTTGCCGTGGCCTTCCCGCCAAAGGTGTCCGGCGCTTCCGGGTCTATATATCCGTTGCGGTACATATAGAGGACGCTGGCCTGGTTGAAAATGCCCGTGATGTCCATAAACACCACCGTATCCTCCAGCTTGCCGCCGCTGGACGCCTTGCCGAAAACGTGGGCGTAGTAGTCACTGTTGACGATGTTGCTGGACATCTGGAACTTATTGTCCACATACAGCCGGTAGGCCTCCAGCTGCTCGTCAGAAATAGCGACGCTCTCGTCGGCGGGGATCACCGTCTCCGTGCCGGCGTCATAGCGGAAGGCCTTTGTCAGGAAGGACTTGTCCGACAGCACCGCTATGTGTACGCCGTTGGACAGCGCGTCGGTGCCCGCCAGCAGCCGGGAGTCGTAGTCCACGCCGAACAGGTTCAGCAGCGTGGGCAGGATGTCCGCCGTGGAGCAGTACTCATCCACCACAATGTTCTCGGAGAGACCGGGAACGTAGCAGATAAAGCTGTTGCGATACTTCTCGAAGGTAAGATCCATCTCCTGCCCCGCCAGCTCGTTGTACTCATCCTCCGTCAGACCGTAGGGATAATGGTCATTGGTCAGTACGATGCAGGTCTTATCGGCCACGCCCGCCTGCTCCAGCCGATCCATCAGGTAGGTCAGCGCGTTCTCCAGCTCCAGATTGCAGGCAATATACGCCTTCACCGGCTCGGAGTAGGGCAGATCCTTCACCGCGTCCCGGTTTTTAGCGCTCATAGCGTTGTCCCAGTTGTACTGATAGTGGCCGCTGAAGGTCATGTAATAGGCGTGGAAGGGCTCCTTGCTGCTGAGATAGTCGTCCACCGAGGCCTCCATCATCTCCAGATCGGAGGAGGGCCAGTCGATCTTTATATCCAGCCCGGAGTCCGCCGCCTTGAAGGTATAGCCCATGTTGGCGTGGGTGATGTTCCGGTTGTAGAAATCGCCGATATAGTCGTGATAGCCCCAGGCTTGATATCCCTTTTCTCTCAGCGCATTGCCCAGGCAGAAGGGCAGGTAGTTGGTGCCCGCCACGTTGAAGCTGGAGTCCGTCTTAGTGCGGGACATATCCGGGTAAAGCCCCATACACATGGTGTACTCACCATTGGTGGTGACGGATTGGAACGTGCCGTAGTAATTATCGAAGATAATGCCCGTGTGGGACAGCTTGTACAGGGTGGGTGTCAGCTCCTCACTGATGAACCAGGGGCAGAAGCTCTCAGCGCAGATGGTGATCAGGTTGTACCCCTCCAACAGCCCGGTGTAGTTGTTCTTCCGGGTGGGTGTCACCTGCGCCAAGTATTCGTCCGTGGTTTTGCGCATGGCATCATCCGTGGACTCCGCCAGCTTCGTGAAGTCGATGCGCTCAATCACATTATAGGAATTGCTGCTGTAGAGCCGCCTGGTGTCTGTACCCAGCGGGGACGGCGTGATGATGACGCTGCCGCTGCTGCCGAAGGCCATATAGCGAAGCTCCTGCACCGTGGTCGCCAGCATACCCACGCTCTTATAGCTGCTGTCGGTGGAGGTGTTCACATTGGTGAAGGTTTTGTAGACGGAGAATGATTTGCCCCGCCCGGCGTACATAATGCCCATCGTAGCCAGCAGCAGCGTCAGCAGGATACCCAGCGTGGCCAGCGCCTGCTTCCAGCCAAGCCGTACCTTCAGTACTTTTATCCTCCGCAGCGTGAGGCAGAGGATCATCGCGATCAGCGGCACCAGCAGCAGAAGGACGGGAACGATGTTCTTGCCGATGCTGTACAGGATCTGCGAGTCGAAATTGGTGATGACGTTCCCGCCCATGCTCACCTGACTGATGGGCATGAAGCTGCCGAAGATGGCATGGTACACCAGCTGCACCTCGGCAAACAGCACCTGCACGGCGACCAGAAGCGCGCCCACGATCTGCCGGGCGATCTTGGGAAGGTGCGTGGTCAGCAGTGTGCAGACCGTTCCGCCCAGCAGTCCGAACAGCACCAGATAGACCGCCCGCCTGTCCAGCGATCGGTAGACGCACAGGTGCAGGCACAGCTCCACATAGACGCTGGCGCAGCAGAACAGCAGCAGGCTGCGGAGCCACGCCTGCCACAGGCCGCGGCGGAGGCCCTTCGTCGTTTCAGGCGCCTCGCAAGGCTCCTGAGGGTGATTCAATATCTCGATCTCATTGGGTTTTGTCTTCAGCATATATGTCTCCTGCCGCAGGCCTCCCCTTGGAGAAGAGTCTGCGAAATTCCTCAAAATATTAGCGCGGGGCATATCATACTGTAATTGCAAAGAAAATGCAACAATTTTTGTAAAAATTAAAGAAAGATTCACAGTCGCTCTCCGTCGTTTTGAGCCGAAAATTTAACAAAATCTACATAGCCGAAACGCGAAAGCCGTGCTATACTGTACGCGCAATTGGGAACGCAGTCGATTTTAGGAGGTGAATCCTGTGACAGAAACCGGTTTCCATCTGAAACACCATCTGACGTCCTTTCAGATCATGATCCTCGGCTTTGCCGGCGTGATCCTGCTGGGCGCGCTGGTGCTGATGCTGCCCATCGCCACCGCAAGCCGCACATGGACGCCGTTTCACGAGGCGTTGTTTACCTCCACCTCCGCCGTCTGCGTAACGGGACTGGTGGTGCAGGACACCGGCAGCTACTGGTCAGCGTTCGGACAGACCGTCATCCTGCTGCTGATCCAGATCGGCGGCTTAGGTGTCATCACGGCGGCGGTAACGTTCTTGATGCTCTCCGGCAGGAATATCTCGCTGAAGGAGCGCAGTGCCATGCAGGACGCCATCTCTGCTCCGGCAGTGGGCGGCATCGTGCGCCTGACACGTTTTGTCCTGAAGGGAACATTCCTTGTGGAGCTGGTCGGGGCTCTTGCGCTGCTGCCGGCATTCTGCCGGGACTACGGACTGCGGGGCGTGTGGTTGGCAGTATTCCACTCCGTTTCCGCCTTCTGCAACGCGGGCTTTGACATTCTGGGACGGGCAGGTGCGCTCTACCCTTCATTGACGGCGTACATATCCGACCCGCTGGTCAACATCGTCATCATGCTGCTGATCGTCGTGGGCGGTATCGGTTTTCTGACATGGGACGATGTCTGCACCCACCGGCTGCACCTGCGGCGGTACCGGATGCAGAGCAAGGTCATTCTGAGCGCAACCGTCATCCTGATCGCGCTTCCGGCATTGCTCTTCTTCCTGACAGACTTTGCAGAGCTTCCCGCGGGACAGCGCGTCCTGGCGTCGCTCTTTCAGGCGGTCACACCGCGAACAGCGGGCTACAACACCGCAGACCTGACGAAAATGAGCGATACCTCACAGGCGGTCACGATTTTGCTGATGCTGACCGGCGGCGCGCCCGGCTCCACGGCGGGCGGCATGAAGGTAACGACACTGGCTGTGCTGGCCTCCAACGCGGTCGCCGCTTTCCGCAGGCGAGAGGATCCGCAGCTTTTCAAGCGTCGGCTGGAGCCCTCCGCTGTACGGAACGCCGCCGCCATCCTGCTGTTGTATCTGGGACTGACCTTCGCGGGCGCGGCGGTCATCAGCGCGGCGGAGGGACTGCCGCTGGGTGCCTGTCTCTATGAAACGGCATCCGCTGCCGGAACGGTAGGGCTGACACTGGGGCTGACGCCGCAGCTGGGTACGCTGTCGCAGGGCATTCTCATTCTGCTGATGTTCTTCGGGCGTGTCGGGGGACTGACCCTGATCTACGCCGCATTCTCCGGGCATGATCTGACCTATGCCCGGTACCCGAAGGAAATGATCACCGTAGGCTGAAAGGAGCGCACGATGAAAAACGTATTATTGATCGGACTCGGCCGCTTCGGGCGGCACCTTGCCATGCAGCTGAGCGAGCTGGGGCATCAGGTCATGGCGGTGGACAGAGACGAGGAGCGCGTCAACGAGTGTATGCCCTTTGTCACCAACGCACAGATCGGTGACAGCACCCGCGTGGATTTTCTGCGCTCGCTGGGCGTTGGAAACTACGACGTCTGCTACGTTACCATCAGCGGAGACTTCCAGAACTCGCTGGAAACGACGTCCCTGCTCAAGGAGCTTGGGGCGAAATATGTGGTGTCCCGCGCCGAACGGGATGTACAGGCAAAATTTCTGCTGCGCAACGGCGCGGACGCGGTGACATACCCGGAAAAGCAGCTGGCGAAGTGGGCGGCCATCCGGTACACCGCCAACCACATCTTCAGCTACATAGAGCTGGGCGAAAAGCACGCCATTATCGAGGTCGCCGTCCCGGACAGCTGGCAGGGGCACAGCATCGGTGAGCTGGACATCCGCCGAAAGTACGGCGTCAACATCCTCGGCGTGAAGCGGAACGACAAAACTGATGTGAATATCTCGCCGGAAACCGTGCTGGACAGCAGCCTGACGCTGCTGGTGCTGGGCGAGTATACGGTGCTGAAAAAGTGCTTCCGGCTGTAAGGCTGCATCTGTCGGCGCTCGTGCGGTTGCAGCCGGCTCGCTGGGGTATGTTACGCTGCCAGGCTCTCCACGAAAAGCTTCGGGTTTGAGGCTGCAGGTATAGGAAAAGCGCTCCTGCGAGGAACCACCTCGCAGGAGCGTTTTTTGTTTCAGGTGTCGGGAGGACTGTGCTTATTCGCCGACGTCATCCAGCGACAGCACCTGCTCGTATGAGTCCGCGCCGGTGATGGAGCCGATAGGCAGTACCACATGGAGTTTTCCAGCGCCATCAGCATATGTGCGGACATCCATGTTGATGTTCTCATCGGACAGCGTCCAATCGCGGCGCTCCGTCAGGAACTCATCCATATCGCCGCCCGCAATAGTTCCCCACTGTGTGTCGAATGTTGCAGCGGCAGCGCGGCGTGCCGCCTCCAAGAATGCCGCTTCATCTACATTTATTACCTTCAGCAAGTCCGCTGTGGTAAGCTGCTGGCCGCTGGCGATGTCATACAGATACACATTGTACTCGTTCACATCTGCATCCCAGCCACAGGAGACGACCAGCGACAGGATGTTTTCATACTGATATTTCTCCCACGCTACGTAGAAGCAGGACAGGCTGACCTTATCCGAGACATCTTCAAGCACGCCATTCACGATACCAATCGGTAAAGCCGTTGTCCGTCTGATAAATCTCGCCGGTCTCCGTGTCCATCACCCGCTCAAAGCCCATGGTGGCGTCGCTCTGCTTCTGGCTGATGATGTCCTGACTGGTATTCCGGCTTTCCCATGAGGACATGATGGCATCCTGCATCTCATTGGCGGATTGGCTCAACTGCTGGGATTGCCGCATCGCCGCGTCGCTCTGCGCCATGGCGGAGGAGGTATAGCTGCCGGAATAGTCCAGGCTGCCCAAGCTCCGTGTCAGAATGTCCTCCCAATTCTGGAACATTCCCTTTTCAGCGGAGACGATGGTGGTGCTGTACGCCATGTAATACCCGCCAAGGCCGGGGATGGGGAAGGGGACAAGCTCCACGGAGCACATACCCTCCGCCTCGACGCCGTCCTGCGTAAACTCCGCACGCAGCACGCCGGCTGTTCCACCCAAAGAACCGGTCGCGTCAAAGGTCTCTGTCACCGTGAAATCCTCATACTGCGGGAAGTGGAGGCTGTTGTAAAACGGCTCTGCGGCAACCGCCGACAGATACTGCGGCAACACGTCGAAGTAACCCTTCACGGACTCCTCTGCCATTACGGGGAACGCTGCGTAGGCAGCGTTCCAGCATGTATAATTCTGCTTCAGGAAGTCATCCGCAAACAGCGGCTCTGCCTTTAAGATATACAAAATCTGATTTACGCTGCACGCGGGGTCATACGCTCGCAAAGCGTGGTACATACCCGCGTTGGACGTGGCCGCCTCCACCATCCAGCCCTCCGGAACGCTCATAGAGAAATCCGCACAGCTATATGACTCCAGCTCCAGCCCGGACGCCATGGGCGTAATGACGAATTCTTCCTGCTGCGTGTTTCTGCTGTCCTGTGCGTCATCTCCGCCGCTTTTACTGCCGCAGCCGCACAGCAGTGTTATGGTAAAGGCTAAAATGATACAGCTAATTCTCCTCATAAGTCCCCCTCCTTGCCAATTATGTTCCAAGTATAGCACAAGTTCTGCCCCACCGCAACGTGTTCTGCGATGCGCCCTGTCCAAAAACGATCATGCATATATTCTCTTGACGAAGATGCGCGGCAAACAGCAACTCCCTGCCAAAGAAATGCAAGAATGGCAGCAGTGAAACTGCGCTATACTGCACGAGCCGAGACATACTGTGCAGATGCGTTCTCTAAGATTTTACGGTGCTCATGTTGTGAACTTTACGTTGGCCGCCTACTTCTGTTGCTCCAATTTCG
>ERZ507028.988-NODE-988-length-10080-cov-5.115312_pt1 | contig 10080 bp, 10 predicted proteins | sample MGYA00512875_ERZ507028 | MGnify/ENA metagenome assembly ERZ507028 | reverse complement strand
CCTTTCGTCTGTATCCTGTTTGTACACTTTTGTACAAGATATATTTATAGTATACAGATTCCGGGGTATGCCGTCAATCCGCAGAAGGAAAAAACTTGAGCAAGTTCCATAAATTGTAAAAACATATTACTCACCTTTATGTCCTTCCCCGTGAAAATGGAATACCGGAGCGTCCGCAGACGCTCCGGTATTCCAAAATTATAAATATTTTTTCCTTGATTTATGCGCAGAGCAACGCGGAGCGCATTCCAAATCGTCCCACGCAGCAAGGAAGCTGTGGTCTGTTTTACCCCTTCAGCGGTACAAAGCCCACAAGGTCCTTGATGACCTCGCCGCCGATGATCAGACCGGCCACCGAAGGCACAAAGGCGTTGGAGCCCGGCACGGTGCGCCGTGCGGTGCACTTGCGCTGAGTGCCCGGGGGACAGATGCAGTGGTACTTGCAGCTGATGGAGTCATCCTCGATGGGGGTCATGACAGGCTCCTTGGAGTAGACCACCTTCAGGTGCTTGATCTTGCGCTTGCGGCACTCGGTGCGCATCACCTTGGCCAGCGGGCAGACCGAGGTCTTGTAGATATCAGTCACCTCAAAGCGGGTGGGATCCATCTTGTTGCCTGCGCCCATGGAGCAGATGATGGGGGTGCCCGCCTCCTTGCACTTCATCACCAGTGCCAGCTTGCCGGTGACGGTGTCGATGGCGTCCACCACATAGTCGTACTGGGTAAAGTCGAAGTCGTCCTGCGTCTCCGGGCCAAAGAAGCACCGGTGGGTGGTCACCTTGATGTTGGGGTCGATATCGTGGATGCGCTGTTCTGCCACATCCACCTTATACTGCCCTACCGTGCTGCGGGTGGCGATGATCTGACGGTTGAGGTTGGTCAGACAGACCTTATCGTCGTCGATCAGATCCAGTGCGCCCACGCCGCTGCGTGCCAGCGCCTCCACCGTGTAGCCGCCCACGCCGCCAATGCCAAACACTGCCACCCGGGCGTGGTGCAGCTTTTCCATAGCCTCTGCACCCAACAGCAGCTGGGTGCGGGAATACTGATCCTGCATTTTGTTCTCCTTACTTTTCTACGCGGGTGATGGTGCCGCCGCCCAGCACCACATCGCCCTGATACAGCACGGCAGCCTGCCCCGGGGTGGGGGCACGCTGAGGCTGGTCGAATTCCAGCCGGAAGCCGTTTTCTGCGGGGTAAACGGTGGCCTGCTGCTCGGCCTGATGATACCGGGTGCGGGCGGTGACCCGCAGCGGCCCGGTCAGCGCCGGAATGGCGATCCAGTTCACATCCTCTGCGTAGACAATGCGGTCAAACAGCTCGCTTTCCGGCCCGACCGTGACGGTATTGGCCTGCATATCCTTGCCGCAAACGTACACCGGCGCACCCAGCGCAAGGCCAAGCCCCTTGCGCTGCCCCAGCGTGTAGCGCACTGCGCCGCTGTGGGTGCCCACCACCTTGCCGCTCTGATTCAGAAAATCTCCGGCGGGGTAGTGCTTGCCGGTAAACTGCTCCATAAAGCGGGCGTAGTCGCCGTCCGGCACAAAGCAGATATCCTGACTGTCGTGCTTCTGGGCGTTGATAAAGCTGTGCTCCTGCGCGATCTTTCGCACCTCGGTCTTGTGCAGCGCACCCAGCGGCAAGCGGATATGCGCCAGCTGCTCCTGTGTGAGATTATACAGCACATAGCTTTGATCCTTGCCCTCGTCCAGCCCCTTTTTCAGCAGCCAGCGGCCGGTGGCTGCGTCCTGCTCCACCCGGGCATAGTGGCCGGTGACCACATACTCCATGCCGTGTTCCTCCGCCCAGTCCAGCAGGTGGCGGAACTTCATATATTTATTGCAGTCGATGCAGGGGTTTGGGGTGCCGCCCGCCTCGTAGACGCGGATAAATTTTTCAATGATCCGCGCCCGGAAGTCGGCTGTAAAATCCAGCACCTGATACGGCATATCCAGTGCAAAGGCCACCTCGGCGGCGTCCTCGATATCCTTTTCCGAGCAGCAGGTCTGGTAACCGGACTGTCCCAGCGTTTCGTTGTGGGTAAGCCGCATGGTGATGCCGGTGCAGTCGTAGCCTGCCTGCTGCATCAGACAGGCCGCCACCGAGCTATCCACGCCGCCGCTCATGGCAATGAGGGCGCGGGGACGGTTTACAGGGTTCTGAGTGGTCATAGGTTCTCCTTTTATGGGTTCAACATACTAAAGCAGTAGTATAATACTACCGCAGCATAAACCGCTTGTCAAGACGCTATAATTTTCTGCGCCGCAGCCAGCAGCGCTGGTTTTTCGTTGGGATATTCTGCACGGATGACGCCGTCCAGCAGCGCTTCCAGCACCCGGCGCAGCGCAGGCCCTGACGGGATGCCCGCCGCCATCAGGTCGCGTCCGTTCACCGCCAGCTGGCTCACCCGGCAGCATACGCCGTCGGCTTCCAGCTGCCGCGCCCGCTGCGCCGCAAGGGCGCAATCCGGGGCATTCTGCGGTTGCAGCGCCGCGCACAGCGCACACAGCCGCTCCACGGTGCACAGCCCGTACTGCCCTAAAAGCTGCCGGATGTGGATATCACCGGGGTGTGCAGAAGCTTTCTCCTCGGACACGAATCGGGCCATTCCATCGCCCGCCCTACTGCCTGCGGCAGCAGGGTCCCACCCCAGCGGACGGTCCTCGGAGAAACTTCTGCACACGCCCTGCCCTGCCACTTCCCGCACCAGCACTGCGGTCTCCTCGATGCAGGCATTAGAGCAGCGCAACCGTTTGAGCACACGGCGAGTGGCGGTCTCGCCCAGAGCGCCCAGCAGCGCCGCCCAGCGCACCGGCAGGTTTTCCTCCCCCGCCGGGCAGGCATCCACCACCTGCTTTGCGGCTTCAAGCGCCGCCGGGGTCAGCTCCGGCAGCACCACAGCCAGCACGGCGGGCTCCAGATATGCCCCCGGCTGCGGGGCTGCCAGCAGCTTTGCCAGTTCCTCCTGAATGCGCTCGGCAGAGATGCAGTCCAAGTGGGGTGCCAGCTGCCGCGCCGCCCGGGCGGTGGCAGCGTCCAACGCAAAGCCGAACCTTGCGGCAAAGCGGTACAGCCGCAGGATGCGCAGCGCATCCTCAGTAAACCGCTGCTGCGGCTCACCCACCGCCCGCAGCAGACCGTTTTGCAGGTCTTTTTGCCCGCCAAAGGGGTCTACCAGCCCCTCGGCTTCATTATATGCCATGGCGTTGATGGTAAAATCCCGCCGGGCAAGATCCTCCCGCACGTCCGGTACGAACTGCACTTCGTCCGGGTGACGGCCATCGGTATAGCTGCCCTCGGTGCGAAAGGTAGTGGTCTCGTACAGCTGCCCGCCGTATTTGATGGTGACCGTGCCGTGCTGCAACCCGGTGGGGATGCACTGCTCTGCCCCGAACAGCTCCATCACCTGCTGCGGCAGGGCGCTGGTGCACAGATCCCAGTCGTGGGCGGTGCGCCCCAAAAGGCTGTCCCGCACGCAGCCGCCCACGGCATAGGCTGCGTAGCCCGCCGCGTGCAGGGTGTCCAGCAGGGCAGCTGCCCCGGGGTCAAGTGTCAGCTTCATTCCTCGTTCTCCTCGTAATGCAGGGTGATGCGTTTGCCGTCAAAGCCGCATTCTGCCGCCAGGAAGATGCTTTGCGCCTGTGCAAGCTGCTGTTCCGGGTCGGTGATCATGGGGGAATAGTGCACCAGCCACAGCCGCTTTGCTCCGGCTTTTGCCGCCAGCGCCGCGCTTTGACCAAAGGTGCTGTGCCCCCACTGCGCGGCCTGCTCCTGCTGCTCCGGCAGGGCATAGGTGGCATCGCAGAGCAGAAGGTCTGCGCCCTGCGCTGCCTGCTCCAGCGCCGGGCAGGGCGCACTGTCGCCAGAAAAGACGAACCGCAGCCCCTTGCGGGGCGCGCCCAGCACCTCGGCGGGCTGCACCATACGCTCTGCCAGCGGCACAGCCTGTCCCCGCTGCAAAAGCCGCCACTGGGTCACCGGTACGCCCAGTGCCCGCGCCTTTTCCGGGTCGAACCTACCCGCCCGGGGCAAGTCCAGCCGGTAGCCCAGACTGCGCACCCGGTGCTTTGTTGCCACCGGCAGCAGCATTGCCCCGGCGGGCCATCCATCCGAAAGAGCATCCAGTGCCACAGGCTGCCCGGCGCGGCAGACAAGCGGCTTTACCGCATAGGGCAGCGGCCCGGTCAGAGCATACACCGCCCGCCAGACCTCCAAAAGCCCCTCCGGACCCAGCAGCACCAGCGGGCGGGTGCGTCCCTGCGCCCCAAGGGTCTGCAAAAGCCCGGGCAGACCAAAGATATGGTCTCCGTGGTAGTGGGTCAGACAGATGGCATCCGCGCGCATCAGGTTCACCCCGGCGCGGCGGGCTGCGGTCTGGGTGCCCTCGCCGCAGTCCAGCAGCAGGCTGTGCCCGCCGCACTCCGCCACCGCGGCGGTCAGGGCGCGCTCCGGCAGCGGCATGGTGGCAGCCGTGCCCAGCAGTGTAATGGTCAGCATAAGCAGTTCCTCCGTGGTTCTTCCCTGTTATCTTACCACAAACCCCGCTTGTGCACAATTCTTTCTGCCACGGCATAAGCTGGGCAAAGCCTTGAAAAGGGAGGGCGCAGCCTATGCAGCGTGACCGCAGAAAACGCTATTCCCCTGCCCGGCGTCCGGTACTTTTGCGCCGGGTGCTCTTGGTGCTGTGCATTCTGGCGGTGCTGTGGCTGGGGTACAGCTGCATGATGCCGCAGCTGCTTTTTTCTGCCCGGGGCACCATGATCTTTATGCCGGATCCACCGCTGCGGGGGTAGCGGGACGATTTGGAATGCGCGCCGCGTTTGCTTTGCGCATATTCAGCGGAAGAATTATTTAAAATTCGCAATTCTGGAAAATCTGCGGAGCTTGTCGGGGCAAAGCCCCTCCATCTGCTAACGCAGACCGCTCTACCACTTAAAAGCCCCACTGGGGCTTTCATTGCTGCGCAAACGCGGATTTTCCAGAATTGCCTTTTCACGGGAGGGGTGTAAAGGCGAGAGACGCAAAAACAGGGCTGCTGCACATTGCTTTGTGCAGCAGCCCTGTTCACAACTTATATACTTTCCAGTACCTTTTTCCCGGTCAGCGGGTCGGGGATGCCCAGCAGCGCCAGTATAATGGCCATGCGGATATACACGCCGTTATGCACCTGATCGAAATAAGCGGCGCGGGGGTCGTTGTCCACGTCCGGCTTGATCTCGTCGATGCGGGGGAGCGGATGCAGCACCGGCATGGTGGGCGGTGCCAACTGCAGCAGCTTTTCGTCCAGCTCATAGCAGCCTTTCAACCGCAGGTAGTCCTCTTCGTTGAAAAAGCGTTCCTTCTGGATGCGGGTCATGTACAGCACATCCAGACCGGGCAACTCGGCCTCAAGGTCGGCGGTCTCTTTATAGTTCTGGTGCAGCGGAGTCAGGGTCTCGTCCTTGACGTACTGCGGGATGCGCAGCTCCTCCGGCGAGATGAACACGAACCGGTTGCCCTCGAACTGGCTCAGCGCGGCGGTGAGGGAGTGCACCGTCCGGCCGAACTTGAGGTCGCCGCAGAAACCGATGGTCAAATGATCCAGCCGCCCCTTGCGCTGGCGAATGGTCATCAGGTCGATCATGGTCTGGGAGGGGTGGGCGTGGCCGCCATCGCCTGCATTGATGACGGGCACCCGCGCATACATGGACGCCCGCAGCGGCGCGCCCTCCTTGGGGTGGCGCATGGCAATGACGTCTGCATAGTTGCTTACCACGCGGGCAGTATCGGCCACCGTTTCGCCCTTGCTGGCGCTGGAAAGCTGCGCCCCGGCAAAGCCCAGCGTCTTGCCACCCAGCCGCAGCATGGCAGACTCGAAGGAAAGGCGGGTGCGGGTGCTGGGCTCGTAGAACAGGGTGGCCAGAATGCGGCCGTTGCACAGGTGGGCGTAGGGCGCGGGGTCAGCTTCCATCCGGTCGGCAAGGTCGAGCAGTGCCAGCTGCTCAGCCAGAGAAAAGCTGCCGGGCTCAATAAAATGTCTCACAGCCATTCTCCCTTCAGCACAAATTTTTCGCGCTCGGCACCGGTGGAAACAAACTGGATCTCGTGCCCCAGCTGCTTTTCAAGGAACTCCACATAGGCCTTGGCTTCCTTGGGCAGCTCCGCCCAACTGTGGCAGCCGGAGATATCCTTGTTCCAGCCCGGCAGCAGCGTGACCACCGGCTGCACACGGTCAAGATCGGACAGAGTGTCGAAGCGGGGGACCTCCACATCGTCCAGCTTGTAACCGGTGATCACCGGGATCTGCTTCATGCTGCTCAGCACGTCCAGCTTGGTCAGCGCGATCTTATCCGCGCCCTGACATTGCAGGCCGTAGCGGCTGGCAACGCAGTCAAAGGGGCCCACCCGGCGGGGACGTCCGGTGGCCGCGCCGTACTCGCCGCCGGCCTTGCGCAGCTTTTCGTTCCACGCCTCGTCCATTGCGTTCTCTGCCGCAAAGGGGCCTGCGCCCACGCAGGTGGAGTAGGCTTTCAGCACACCCACCACATGGTCCAGCTTGCAGTTGGGGATGCCCGCACCCAGCGGTGCGTAGGCTGCCAGCGTGTTAGAGCTGGAAGTGAACGGGAAGATGCCGTAGTCGATATCCCGCATTGCGCCCAGCTGCGCTTCCAGCACGATGCGCTTGCCGCTGTCGTGCGCCTGCTGCAAGAAAGCGCCCACATCACAGATGAAGGGCGCAAAGTACGCCGCCTGCTGCCTGCACCAGTTCAGCAGGGCATCGTAGCTCATGGGCTCCTGATGATAGCAGCCCGCCAGCTCCATGTTTTTGGCGTCCAGGATCATGTGCAGACGGTTCTGGGTGCGCTCCTCGTCCAGATGCAAAAGGTCACCCAGACGCAGGGTCTTTTTGCGGTACTTGTCGCTGTAAGCGTAAGCAATGCCGCGCCGGGTAGAGCCGAACGCGCCGCCCTTTTTGGCAAGGCGGTCCTCTTCCAGCCCGTCCTGTACCTTGTGCCACGGCATGGAGATAGTAGCCTTATCGGAGAGTTTCAGGTTCTCCGGCTCCACCTTCACCCCGCGCGCTTCAATGGCCTCCATCTCCCCGGCCAGATGCTCGAGGTCGATCACCATGCCGGTGCCCAACACGCAGGTCACCTCCGGGTGCAGGATACCGGAGGGCAGCAGGTTCAGGATGAACTTGCCCTTCTCGGTCACAACGGTATGACCGGCATTGTTGCCGCCCTGATAGCGCGCAACGATATCGGCATTTTCGGCCAGCAGGTCGATGACGCGGCCCTTGCCCTCATCGCCCCAGTTGATTCCAGTAACAGCGGTCAGCATAAACTTCATTTACCTTCTTTTCATTCTTGTTTCCTGTTCGCGGTGTTTATTATACGAGCGTACAGAGAATATGTAAAAAGTATCCTGTGTATAGCAGCAATATGTTTTTTACATTGCAAAGGTTGCTGCCCGCATCCGGCACAGCCAAGCCGGAAAAAGCACTTGCAATTCCGGCGCGCCGTGCTATGATACAAGAAGAGCATAAAGCCGCTTCTGCCGCAGGTCGCGCCGGAAGCCCGACAGGAAAGAGGGGCCGCACTCATGTATGTGGACTGGGAATACTACAAAATCTTTTACTATGTAGCAAAGTATCAGAACTTTACCCGCGCGGCGCGGGTGCTGGGCAATAATCAGCCCAACATCACCCACGCCATGAACCGGCTGGAAAGCCAGCTGAACTGCGTGCTGTTCATCCGCTCCAACCGGGGCGTCACCTTAACGCCGGAGGGCGAATTGCTGTATTCCCGCATTGCCTCGGCGGCGGTGCAGATACAAGATGCAGAGGAGGAGCTGAGCGCCACCGCCACGCTGGAGCACGGTGCCATCAGCATCAGCACCACCGAGACCGCTTTGAATATCTACCTGTCCGAAAAGCTGCGCGCTTTCCATACCGAGTACCCGGGCATCCGGCTGCGCATCTCCAACCACTCCACCCCGCAGGCGGTGCAGGCGGTACGCAACGGCGAGGTAGATTTTGCCATCGTGACCACCCCCGCAGAGGTGGAAAACGGGCTGAAAATGGTAGAGCTGATGCCCTTTTATGAGGTGCTTGTGGGCGGAAAGACCTTTACGGCGCTGGCCAGCCAGACCCTGAGCCTGAAGGAACTGGCCGGTTATCCCCTGATCTGCCTGAACGAGGAGAGCATGACCCGCAGCTTTTACCGGCAATTCTTTCTGGAACATGACGCGGTGCTGAAGCCGGACACCGAGGCCGCCACCACCGACCAGATGCTCACGCTGGTCAAAAGCGAGTTGGGACTGGCCTTTATGCCGGAGCCCATGGCAGCACCCCTGCTGGCCAGCGGAGAGCTGGTGCAGCTGCACTTGCAGGAGATCATCCCCTCCCGCTCCATCTGCCTTGTGTACGACCATCACCGCCCACTGAACACCGCCGCCCGCAAGTTCCAGCAGCTGCTGACCAAGGCCGGGGCACGGAGCACCGAACGCAAATAAACCAAACAGCAAGAGGCTGCTGCACCAATGATGGTACAGCAGCCCCTTTTTTCTTATTTCCGGGCGCTCTGTTTCAGCTCCCGCTGTTCTTCCTGCAATTCCTGCTTCAGGGTGCGGTCGATTTCCCGGGTCTCCTGCCGGATGACGGTCAGATCTTTTTCGATGACCGGGTTCTCTTCCAGCTCTTCCCGGATGAACATCAGCGCAAAGCTGACCAGCAAAAAGCAGCAGGAGATCCAGATGGCTCTGCCGCCCAGCTGCGCCGCGCTCTTGCTGCCCAGCCCTGCCCCCAGCGCGAACAGGAATATGATGCCGAAGTAGCGCACCATCCTATCCTTTGCGTGGGGCTCATGGGAGTTGCGCCAGATGCAAAAGGCCTCCACGCCGCTGCGCAGGTCACCGATACACATGGTACTGGCAAAGGCGTAGCCGTTCACCTTGCGGAAAGCCTGCACCTGCATGGCGCAGGAAAAAGAAACGATGGCGTTGGCCAGCAGGTTCTGCGATTGGGGCAGAAAGCCCACCGCGAACAGCAGCAGCACCTCGCCCAGCACCACCAGCTGCCGCCAGTGCAGCCGCTGCAATGCCTGAAAGTGCTCCCGCAATTTTTCCGCAGCCAGCACCCCCAGCGCAAAGGCACACAAAGGCACCAGATAGTGCAGCACCTTGTCCCACTGGCCATCCATGATATTGGCGCTCAGCAGCACGATATTGCCAGTCTGGGCATTGGCAAACACCTTGCCCCGGAACAGATAGGTGTAGGCATCCTGTAAACCGCCGGACAGCGAAAGGAACACCGCTGTAAGAAAGGACTCGGACATTTGTCCGCGATGCTTTGTTTTCATACTTGTACCCTCTTTTCGGGCTCTATTATAATACATTTTGCAGCAGTTTCTGATATCATTTTTACATACCGGCTATGTTTTCCGCTCCGAAAGACGCAAAAAACGCGGGTGCCCTTCCCTATTTCAGCGCAATCTGTTAGAATAGGGATAGAAAATCTCGTACACAGGAAGGAGTTTTTAGTATGAAGATCGCAATTCCTTATGAAAACGGTCAGGTGTTCCAGCACTTCGGCCACTCCGCGCAGTTCAAGCTCTACACTGTCGAGGAGGGCCGCATTACCAGCGCCGAGGTGGTCTCCACCGATGGGCAGGGCCACGGCGCACTGGTGGGCTTTCTGGTGCGCAACGGCGTAAATGTGCTGCTGTGCGGCGGCATTGGCGGCGGTGCACAGATGGCTCTGGCACAGGCCGGTATCCGGCTGTGCGGCGGCATTACCGGCGAGGCTGACAGCGCTGCGGCGGCTTATCTTGCCGGCACGCTGGTCTTTGACCCCAACGCCCGCTGCACCCACCACGACCACGAGGAGGGTCACAGCTGCGGCTCTCACGCCTGCCACGCCGACAAGGGCGGCTGTGCCGGCAACTGCCACTAAAGGCCGCTCCCTTTTCCGGGCGGGACGATTTGAAATGCCCTCCGCTTGCGCTCTGGGCATTTTCAGCGGAAAAATATTTAAAATTCGGGGTTCTGAAAAGCCTGCGGAGCTTGTCGGGGCAAAGCCCCTCCATCTGCTTACGCAGACCG
>ERZ507028.985-NODE-985-length-10103-cov-3.790506_pt1 | contig 10103 bp, 10 predicted proteins | sample MGYA00512875_ERZ507028 | MGnify/ENA metagenome assembly ERZ507028 | reverse complement strand
GCACTTGTCAGCACGATGGGCGCACCGGTCATGGTCAGCTCGTGGCTCAGGATCAAAGCACGCTTTCCGTCTGCAGAGAACACATCGTCGGCACACAGCTCCCGCCGGAAGTGCAGCAAAGACTGCGGGATGCGGTGGCAGTTTTCCGCCATGGCGGTGGCAAGGCGCAGCAGCTCGGTCACGCTGTCCCTGCCGCGCGCAGCGGCGCGCACCCGGTCCAGAAGCTTCCGCGATACCATGGCGCAGCGGCTGCACGGGATGTGCTGGGTGCTCAGATAAAGGGCGGTGGAGCCATCGAAGCCAAAGGCGGCATCACACACCACAAAATCGGCACCGGTGCGCAGGGCGGCGGCAAAATAGGTCAGGGCGGTGGAGGTGCACTCCAGATCTTCGCTGACCAGCAGCACGCCCTCCACCGAGTCGGTCAGGGCGGGGGCCAGCTCCGTTACCAGCCGGAACTTGCGGTGCAGCTGGTTTTCCAGTGCGTGCTCCAGCGCCTGATGGCGGCCGGGCGCATACACCAGCAGATAGGTGCTCTGGGTATCGGTATACACCTGCTTCGTCAGCTGTTTACGCTGCAGGGTGCTGTAACTTGTGTACATAATGACACTCCTCTGCAAATCGTATCAATGACGGAACAGCCGGTGCAGCGCACGCAGCGGGGCGGTGAGCCGCCAGCTGCTGCTTTCGTACAGGTTTTCCAGTGAGTTTTCGTAGGCGGCGCGGCTGTTCTGCAGCTCGGTCAGCTGGTTGTTCAGCCGGGTATTCTCGGCAAGGGCGGCCTGCAGCTGCCCGCGGAGATCGTTCTGCTCCGCTTCGGCCCGCAGCTTGATGGCGCTCAGGGCCTGCAGCAGGGCCTTGCCGGGCTGTTCGTGCTGGAAGCGGCCCAGCGGATAGTAATGATAGGTCACGGCAAACTTCATCCCGGCCGCAAAGGGCACTGTGCTCTGCACGGTCAGGTTGGGGTCCACATCCAGAAACAGCAGGCAGTCTTCCTGCAGCTGGATGCCGTTCATGGCGCGGCATTCCAGCCGCTCGTCCGAGATGCTCAGGTCAGTCACGCAGCAGGCCAGCTCACCGGGGTCCAGCCGCAGCGCACGGGCATCCGTGGGCAGGGTGAACACCGCAGAGACCTCGTGGGTCAGCTCGTCGTAGGCGTCCTCGGCAACGGTCAGGCATTCCCGCGGGGAATAGCCGGAGCCGGAATCGTAGAACAGCTGCGGCAGGGTGAGGGCGGCAGGCTCGTTGTCGCTGCCGTGCCTTGCCAGTGCGGCCTGATAGTTCAGCACCTGCTGTTCCAGCTCCAGACACCGCTGTGCCAGCCGGGATACGCCTTCGTCAGAGAGCTTGAGCTGCTGCTCAAGGTCGGCAGCGCGGCTGCGGGCCGCAGCAAGGGTCTCGGGGGCATCGTTGTTCATAACGGGATTCTCCTCTTACATTTATGATAGGCTGCACCGCAGCAGCCGGAAAAACACCTTAATGCCGGGCGGTATAGTGCACGGCAGGGCTCTTGCGCCGTGCAGGGAAAAACCGGATGATGAGTGCACGGCGTGCACGCAGCAGCTCACACACCAGCCAGATGGAGCCCAGAGCGATGGCGTATTGCAGCCACATGCCCAGCACCGGCCGGTCCGAAAATCTGGCTACCATCAGATACCAGGGGATGGCGATGATCTCCACGGTATGTATGCAGAAGATGTGGAGCGAGCGTCGGCCCACCGCCTCCAGAAAGCGCACGATGAGGCCGTGGAAATGGCTGAGCCGCAGGAACAGCCGGATGAATAAAAGACCGGCAGCACCGTCCAGAAAGATGCTCAGGGGGCCCAGCGACCACTCGGCCAGCGAGATGCAGTCGGTGGTGCGGGTGGCAAGAGCGCCTACGGCAATGAGTGCTGAGGCCCCCAGCAGCCCGGCAAAGACTTTGGGCGGCAGGGGCTCGTCCAGCAGATGCTTCTTTTTGGCAAGGAAGCCGATATAGAGGTAGGGCACTACCACGGCACCCTGGATCAGGCAGAAGGGCAGCTCCCACACAAGGCTCGCGCCCCAGCCCAGCAGGACGCAGCCTGCCACAGCCCATGGAACATAGCGCTCCGGGAAGATGTTCAGGATCACATCCAGCAGCACCCAGCCTACCATCAGCGCCAGCAGATACCACATCGGCCCGCAGGAGAAGAACTCCTGCCCGAAATACTCGGCCGTGTGGGGCAGGCCCAGCAGAAAACCGCCGGTGACCTTGACCGACTCGCCAATGGTGCCGGGCAGGTACTGGAACGTTTTATAGTGGATGATAAAGTGCAGCACGCAGGTGAACAGTGCAGTATAGAGGTAGGGCTTGAGCAGGCTTTTCAGCTGCTGGTGGATGCATTTGCCGATGGAGCGCTTGCGGAAGCCGTAGCCGCTGGCAATAAAGAAAGCGGCCATCAGCGCTTCGCGATAGATGAACGGGAAAAACGCGGTCAGGGACAGGCCGCTGACCGCCTGCATGGGATAAAGCTCGGCGGTATGCGCAAAAACGATGGTCAGCATACCGGCACCCTTGAGCATGTCGAACATGCCGATGGAGCTGGCGGTGCGGGGTTTGGTTCCTTCCATGGAGGTTCCTTCCTTGCGCGGGACATTCCCTCAGAGCCGGACGCCGCACAATGCGTAGATTTTGAATGAAAAAGATAAAATTTTGTATGGATATGAACCCAGTATAATGCTTTTTGCACAGACTGTCAATTTTGAATTGCGGTCCGGCGGGCGGGGGACACATTGCCGCCTGCAATAAGAGCATAGCACAGGCCGGGCGGCTTCGCAACGAAAGGCAGAATTTACATCTGGAAACGGCATGATGTGCAATGCTTTGTTGTCAATATTGTAAATTAAATGTTGCAAAACTCTTGCATTGACACGGGTCTTATTGTATACTGGGCACAGTTGGAAATGTCTGGCAGGATCTGTGTGGGCTTACACCGGTGCACCGGATCGGACGATAAAAATGGAGGAAAAAAATGATTACATCGCTGTATCAGTCCCTTTGCAATATGGAAACCAACATTGCAGACCGTGTGGCTCTGCGCTGGTATGATGAAGAAAAGCAGGGCGTTGCCGAGGTGCACTACGCACAGTATGCCCAGGATCTGCGCCGGTTCGTGGCGTTCCTGCGTGCAGAGTATGGCGACGTGCGCGGCAAGCGAGTGGCGATCCTGGCCCGCAACAGCTACCAGTATGTCATCTGCATGTACGGCACCGTGATCGCAGGCGGCGTGGCTGTGCCGCTGAACCTTGGCAAGGACTGGGATGCCATCTCCTACGAGCTGGGCCTCACCGAGCCGGTGTGCATCCTGCAGGATGGCGAGTTCGCGGAGCGGGAGCCTGCCCTCGCTGAGACCTACGGCAGCATCCTGAAGCCCATGGATGTCTTTGCAGCCTATGAGCCTGCCGAGGACGTGACCGAGGTGGAGGACCTCTCTGCTCTGGCCTTTATCATGTTCACCTCCGGCACCACCGGCCGCAGCAAGGGCGTCATGCTGAGCCAGAAGAACCTGTTCAGCGCCATGCCGGCTTTCCTGAACCCCTTTGATGATGTGAAGAAGTACACGGGCTGGAACACCGATGAGTTCTCGTCCCTGTCCGCCCTGCCCATGTTCCACATCTCCGCCATGACCAGCCTTGTTTCGTGGAGCATCACCGGCCACTCCATCAACCTGTGCAACAACCTGAAGTATTTCTACCGTGATCTGGGTGCCATGCACAGCGAGGTGATGGCGGTGGTGCCGGTGCTGCTGAAGAGCATCTACAGCGATGTGATGAGGGGCCGCCGCGACCGCCTGAACGGCCTGTGCATGCTGACCTGCGGTGCTGCCATGTTCGACCCCAAGATGCTGAGTGATATGATGGAGAAGGGCTTCTTTGTGGCCCAGATGTACGGCCTGACCGAGACCTGCGGCGACGGTGCATGGAACTCCTCGCAGGAGGCAAAGTACCTGACCAGCGTGGGCCATGTGGACCTCAGCTGTGAATACAAGCTGGACGACGGCGAGCTGTGCATGCGGGGCGGCCCCATCATGCTGGGCTACTACAAGGACCCGGAAGGCACTGCAGAAGTCATCGATGCAGACGGTTGGTTCCACACCGGCGACATTGCCCGGGTGGAAGAGGACGGCTACATGTACCTGACCGGCCGCAAGAAGAACGTGATCATTCTGGACAGCGGCGAGAACGTGAGCCCCGAGGAGCTGGAAAAGCTGCTGGTGCCCTGTGCGGACATTCAGGAGTGCATCGTGAAGGAAAAGGACAAAAAGATCTGTGCCCTCATCTACTGTGACCCTGCAAAGCAGGAAACTGTGAAGGAGTTCGTCACTGGGGTCAACCGCGGCCTGCCGCTGTACAAGCGCATGGTGCCGGAGCTCAGCGCACAGCCGCTGCCCCGCAACGCCATGGGAAAACTGCTGCGCCAGTGATACGGACGCGATAGAATGCCCACATGCATAAATGGGCCGGCAGAGCGGAAGACTGATGACAGGAGTTCCGACAAAAAACAAGGCTTTGTTACCGGAACTCTTGCGCACAGGAGAGAATCAGGGTATTATTATGGAAAGGCACAGGAGATTGTGCCTATTATCCGTCACGGAAAGGAAGAAAATTTCTATGGAACGAGCAGAGATCATTTCCCAGATCCTGGCCATCCTGGAGGATGTTGCCGAGGTCTCTCCCGAAGATGTGAATGAGAACAGCGTCCTGATGGACGATCTGGATCTGTCCTCAATGGAGATCCTGACCATTGTGGCAGACCTTGAGGAGACCTTCGGCCTGCGCATCCCCGAAAAGGAGCTGCGCAACTTTGTGACCATAGGGGATCTGGTGGATTATCTGGCGGCAAACGCGGGGTAACAGTTCATGAATGAGTCACGGCGCTCGACGGAGTACATCTTTCAGGGAACGATGTATTTCTTCCGTCGGGAGAAGATCCTGTGCCGGTACCAGTTTGCGCTGCAGGATACGGTAGAACCCGCTCTTTTGCAGCGTGCACTGGATACGGCGCTTTCGGCCGCACCGTACTATCAGGTACAGCTGGTGCAGGAAAAGCGGAGCTTTTTTCTGGAGCCGAACCCGAACCCCTGCTTTGTGTATCAGGGCAGTGCACAGCGCGATATCCCGGAGGAAACGAACGGCTATCTTTTCAGCGTGAGCTGTGAGGGGGACACCGTCTATTTTGACTGGTATCATTTCCTCATGGACGGCCACGGGGTGTCGCCCTTCCTCACCCGCATTCTGGAACAGTACTGCAACCTGCGCTATGGCACGGCGTTTGCAAACACGCCCATCCTGTGCAGCCCGGCCTATGACATCGAGGCCATGATGGAAAAATACCCATCCCCCGCAGCCACCGAGAGCACGATGCAGAGGGATGTGGTGCAGACCTACGAGGGCAGGATGCGCCGCACCCGGGTGCGGCTGACCAAGCAGAGCCTTGTGGACCGGGCAGTGGAGAACAGCGTCAAGCCCTTTACGGCGCTGGCAGGTCTGCTGAGCCTTGCGCTGCGCAGCTATCTGGGCAAGGACGAGATCCAGTATTCCTACTCGGCAGATACCCGCAGGGAAGCGGGCGTGCCGGATGCCCTTTACAACTGCGTGTGCTCCTTCCAGAGCGGCGTGAAGCTGAACGATGACACCCGCCTTGCGGACATCGTGCCGGAGATGGATGCCGAGGTGCTCCGCACCCTGCAGCCGGAGGCAAAGCTGCGCCAGATGACCCAGCAGATGAGCTGGGTGTACAAGGTGGACCAGCAGAAAGCGCCCCTGCGCATCAAGCAGAGGGTGTTCCAGATGGGCGAGTACATCAGTGGTGTCTCGGCGGATTTCTGGCTCAGCTATCTGGGCAATCCGCTGCTGCCGGCCACGCCGGAGCTTCAGAAGTACACCAAAGACTTCAATGTCTGGGTCCCGCCGGATGGCGGCTCCATGGGCGTGGAAGCCTCCAGCCTGAACGGCATCATCACCCTGTGCATCGAGAACAAGGCCGAAATGCCCGGCCTTGCCGGGATGATCCGCACCGCCTTTGAAAAAGAGGACATCACGGTGCTGGAAGCCGTGGATCTGGATACATAAGTGCAGAACATAAAAAGCACTCTTTCCGGGCAGGAAAGAGTGCTTTTTTGCGTCTTATTCGGTCCGTGCAGGCCGTGTGGTTACCTCGCCGCAGCGCAGAGCCTCCTGTCGGCCGTTCTCCCGCTGGATGACCAGCCGCCCTTCCTCGTCGATGGCAAGGGCCTTTGCGGCGTAGGTCTCGGTCTCGGCACACACCGTCACCCAGTGGCCGGGCACAAAGCACCGGGCGCGGTACTCATCCAGACAGTCAAAGCCGGGGCAGAGGGCAAGCAGCTCCCGGGCAATGGCCCCGGCCAGTGCGGCCCGGCTCACCGGGGCAGGCCCGCCGGGGTACAGGCTCCCGGCCCTGCGGGCCAGCTCCTCCGGCCAGTCGGCGGCGGTAGAGGTAAGGTTCAGCCCGATGCCCACCACCAGCCATTCCAGCTGTCCGCTCTCCAGGTCGGTCCCCGCTTCGGTCAGGATGCCGCAGACCTTTCTGCCCTGATAGTACAGGTCGTTGACCCACTTGATGGCAAGCTCCAGCCCGCAGAGCTTTTTCACGGCACGGCAGACCGCCACCGCTGCGCTGATGGTAGCGGTCTGGGCATTGGCGGCGGGCATTTCCGGGCGCAGCAGCACAGAGCAGTAAACGCCCTTGCCTGCCGGGCTTTCAAATCTCCGGCCCAGCCTGCCGCGTCCGGCGCTCTGGTGGGCGGTGAGCACCAGCGTGCCATGGGGTGCCCCATCCAGCGCCAGCAGCTTTGCCGTGCGGTTGGAGCTTTCCAGCGTGTCATATAAATAGATGGGTGCAGGGTAGTCCCCGATGGCTTCGGTGCAGAACGGGTCACCGCCAGCCAGCCGGTAGCCCCGGCGGGGCGCAGCTTCCAGCGCGTACCCTTGGGCCGTGAGGGCCGCAGCGGCCTTGTGCACGGCAGCGCGGCTCACGCCGAGGGTCTCGGCCAGCTGCTGGCCGGAAACGTAGCTGCCCCCGGCAGAGGAAAGTGCCTGCAAAAGTGCCTGACGGGTACTGACAGCCATGGCCGAATGCCTCCTTTTGTGCTATACTACTTCTATTGTATCATAAAAATAAAATTTTTTGCAGGATTTTGAACGGCTGTTTCGTATGAATGTGCAGAAGGGCAGTGCAGGGGCTGCACTTCGTCGGACCGGGACGAAACCAAAAGGAGGTGGGTGGATCGTTGACGACCTTGGAATTCAGCGCGATGGTGCAAAAATACCAGTCGCTCGTGTATACGGTCTGCCACCAGCTGGTGCCGGATGCCGGCGATGCGCAGGACCTGACCCAGGAGACCTTTCTGGCGGCATGGCGGGCCATTGACCGCTGCCCGCCCGGGTTTGAAAAACAGTGGCTGGCGCGCATTGCTTCCAACAAGGCAAAAGACTATCTGCGCAGCGCATGGGTGCGCAGGGTGAATACCCCCGGCGATGAGGTGCTGGCGCTGGAAGGCGCGCCGCCCGGCACCCAGCCGGAACAGCAGGTGCTGGATGCTCTGGGCGAAGAGGAGCTCACCGCCATGATCCTGGACCTGCGGGAGCCCTACAGAACGCCCTGCCGTCTGGTGCTGCTGGAACAGCACACCATGGCCGAGGCGGCACAGCTGTGCGGCCGCCCGCCCAAGACGGTGGAGGCGCAGATCTACCGGGCCAAAAAGATGCTGGCACAGCAGATATTACAGCGTGAGCGCTGCGGAGAGGAGTGTGTACATGGAACTGTTTGACAAAAACGGCTGCCTGACCGACGAAGGCCTGCAGGCCCTGCAGGCAGGCGGGCTGGATGAGCTGGGGCGGCTGGAAACAGCCGAGCACCTTGCCTACTGCGATAAGTGCATGGATCGTTACACGGCCCTGCTGACGGCAGATGCGCTGGAAACGCCGCCGCACTCTGCGCACAAGGCTGTGATGGCCGCCGTCTGGGTGCGGCTGATGCAGAACACATGGGGCCGCGCTGCAGTGGCCGGTGTGGCAGCAGTGCTGGCGTTCACCATGTGGCGCTCCGGCACCGTGGAGCAGCTGCTGGACTTCCGGCAGGAGCTGCGCAGCTGGACACAGGAAGCCAGCCAGAGCCAGACCGAAGAATCTGCGCAGCTGGGCCGACCGGTGGAGGATGGCCGTCGGCCTGCCGAGCCGAAAACACTGGGCCGACCGGTGGAGGACGAAGAGCCGAAGCCGCAGGCGTCTTTTTCAAAGGCGGTCAATGATCTGCTGTTCGGGGCCCACAGCCCGGCGGCGGAGGACAAAAGAGATCTGCCGCTTACCGATCAAACGAAATGAGGGAATCGATCATGATGAAAAACGGGATTTTGACCTTTATCTTTGCCTTCTGCCCGGGCGCAGGCCAGATGTATCAGGGCTATATGAAGCGCGGCCTTTCGCTGATCACGATGTTCTGCCTGTTCGTTGTAATTGGCGTATCTACGCTGCAAGTGCTGACCATCGGCTGCGCCATCGTGTGGATGTACAGCTTTTTTGACACCTTCAATCTCCGGGCGCAGATCGGCGCAGGCACCGCCCCGGAGGACGATTATCTGGTGCATATCAACTGGAAGGACCAGCGGATGCAGGAGTTCATGATGGACAGCCACAAACTGCTGGGCTGGGGCCTGATCGTGCTGGGCGCACTGGTGGCCTACCAGAACATCCTTATGAACACGCTGGGGGACATCGTGTGGCGCTGGGGCAAGAACAGCCCCTTCTTCCGCGCACTTTATCTGATGATGGATCAGCTGCCGGAGATCGTTGTGTGCGTGGCCCTGATTATCTGCGGTGCGTGGCTGGTGCGCGGCCCCAAGGGCAGAAAGCCGAAGCAGAAGGCCGCGGACGCCGATTTTACCGAGTATGCCGCACAGGAAACACCGGCCGGGCCGGAGAAAAAGGGCTTTGCAATGCCCAAGCTCTCGGCCCTGCTGGGCAAGCCTGTGACCCCGGAGGACGAGACGGAGGACGAGGATGGACGAGAAGAATGAGACCGGCTCTGCTGCCCCGGAAATGCCCGGGAAACAGCCGCCGCTGCGCCGGGTGGGCAGCTTTACGCTGGGTGTATGCCTGATTGCAGCGGGGGCGTTCTTCCTGTGCTATCACTTCGTGCCGGGCTTTGACTGGCAGCTGGCGCTGAAGATCGTCCCGGCAGCAGGCCTTGTGATGCTGGGCGGCGAGGTGCTCTTTTTTGCCGCCCGCCCGGGCCGCTGGAAATACGATTTCTGGTCGGTGCTGATCTGCCTTGTGCTCATGGGCGGGTGCTTTGGCCTTTCGCTGCTGCCGGTGATGTGGGATGAACTCGGCCCGGAGCGGAATCAGGCAAGCATGAAGCTCAGCCAGCAGTACACCGCCGATGCCTATGCGCAGATCCGGAAATCTGACCCGGATGCCCCGGTAAAGGACATCAGCGGGAACGTGTATCTCTATACCGGAGCGGTGAAAACGCTGGAGGACATAGATGCCGGCAGCGGCTATGTGACCCTCGATGTGGAGCTGTCCGGCAGCTACGGCAGTGCAGAGCAGTTTGCACAGGCCTGCCGCAGCATGACGGATGCGGTGCAGCAGTGCCGCCCGCAACCCGATACGCTGATCTTTGCATGGTCGCCGGACAACGACCCGGAAGAGAGCCTTGGCACGGGAACACTGCAGCAGGTGGAGCAGTACACGCTGGAGCTGGTGGGCATTGCGCAGCTGGACTGGACGGCTGACCAGATGGCAAAGCAGACCGAGGTGCAGTACCTGCTGGACGAAGAAAACGAAGAAACGGCAGAGTCCGAAGCTTTTTCCGAGGAAGGCGCAGAGCTGAGTGAGTGAAACAAAAAAATGCTTCCGTGCATCGCACGGAAGCATTTTTTGTACGTTTATACGATCGATCTTACAACTTTTTGCCGGTGAGCAGCTCGTAGGCCTCCAGATACTTGGCAATGGTCTTGTCAATGACCTCCTGAGGCAGGTCGTAGTTGCTGTCGGGGTTGGCCTTGAGCCAGTCGCGCACGAACTGCTTATCAAAAGAAGGCTGGCTGTGGCCCGGCTCG
>ERZ507028.965-NODE-965-length-10217-cov-3.541822_pt1 | contig 10217 bp, 6 predicted proteins | sample MGYA00512875_ERZ507028 | MGnify/ENA metagenome assembly ERZ507028 | reverse complement strand
TCGGCGAAAAAGCATTACAGATTTATCAGGAAATTTCAAAGGGATTAGAGCCGGACGATAACGGTTACTATACTTTGGCAAACGGACAGATGGTGCAGTTCGGAAAAGGTATTTCTGACTATGAAAGTACTCTGCAAAGTACAATGGATTCAACTCTTCAGGGGGCAATCAACGGCGTTCTGGATAACAATTCTGGTTTTGAATTAGTTACAGAACTCGGAAAGAATCAGATTCTCGCCGTAGGTAGTGGGATTGAGCAGAACGGCAGTAAAGTCACTGAAAAGCTCAACTCAACAATTCAATCATCTGCGAAAGGCGCAGAAGAAACTGCGAAATCAAGCGGCAAAACCCTTGGAAGCAACATTGCAGAGGGATTACAGTCTGGAATTAACGGGAAGAAAGAAAGCACAAAGACTTCGATTCTTGACCTAATGAATAACAGCGTAAAAGCCCCTGCGCAGGAAGCAGTAGACTCCCACTCTCCGTCCAGATGGTTCAAGCAGCTTGCGGAATACTGCGGTCAAGGATTCCAAAACGGATTAGAACCGGGCTTTTCTGCGTCGTTCACATGGTTTGGAAGAATCCGAACCAGAATCAGCAATTCTATTGGAAACCTGTATAATGTCGGCTGGAACTCTATTATTGGCTTAAACAATGGAATCGTAGGCGCGGCGCAACAGCTTTATGCAAATGTGCAAAAGATCGCACAAAATATATCAAATACGTTCCGCAAAGTTCTCAAAATTCACAGCCCATCTCAGGTATTTGAAGAACTTGGTAGCTACACCATGCAGGGCTTTCAGATAGGTATGCAGAACATGATTCCGGCATTACAGTCTACAATCGGAAATATAAGCGCATCTATACAGGGTATTCAGCTCCCACAAATGGAAGCAAATATAAAGGCTGTTCCGACTGCCAAAATGTATCAGAAGCCGGTATCTGCGAATGGTACTTTTGGTGACGATATTCGCCGTGAAGTAATTGCAATCAGTAACAACACATTCGACAACAATCAGAATATCGCACAGGTTATCCGGGAAGCTGTCAAAGGCATGGCAATTTATGCAGATGGTCACTTAGTCGGATATTTGCAAGAGGAAAACGAACAGTTCAGAAACCGCAATGGATTCGGATTATTTGAAAGGTAGGTGAGGTAAATGAGTGATTTTATTGCAGGAAGCAGTTTTGATGGATGGCTCTTGAAGTTTGGAAGCAAAGTTGTTCCAAATAAGTACCTCGCCTACGATGATTACACCGCGACTCCGAACCAGAGAACAGAAGTAGAAGCATACAGGGACTTGAATAATCTCTTGCACAGGGACACAAGCCCGAATTTTAAGACAAAGATTGATTTTAATACCAGACCGCTTTATTTGGCAGAGAAGATTGATTTGCAGTCTACATTTGCTTCTGGCTTGGTCAACAGAGCACAGCGGAAGTACAATGTCACATATTGGGATGATGAGCAGAACACCTACAGAACGGGGGTTTTTTATATGCCCGATGTGGATTACAAAATTATCAATGTGGACGAAGAGACAAAGAACATTCTTTATAATAAGATGCGGTTCGCACTGATCGAATACTAACAACCAGAGTGCATGGGTGTCACAGCTCATGTGCTCTTTTATTTTATAGACGGGAGGATGATTATGGCAACTTACGAATTTGCATCTTTGCTCAACACAACAGATGGGATGACCAAAGTCAATGAATATATTGTGCAAGAAAAGACTTTGGAAATAGAAGGAGCGCCTTGGTATCATTACGCCGGGAATGCTGTGAATAAACTTTATATAAACGGTAAAGGATATATTGGATTCGGGGCAGATGTGGAACACTTAAAGATGTTCTGGGCTAAAACGGCGAATAACATAAATGACGTATATAGGCAAGAAGGAGTTCTTGACACAGGAGCTAAATTCCTGAAATTGAAGTTAAAAGGAATATATAATCATTATTATGACAAATACGCATATGAATACGAAATTTTTCTATTTGATGACGGGAACATATTTGTATATATAATCAAAAGCGCGAAGAATGAATACAATACGCTATTTGGAGATTGTGAAGTCACAAATGGAAAGACCACAGATATTGTGTTAGCAGAATACCATAGTGATTTTAAAAAATATCCTATCAGTAGACTTATTAGCAATGCTGGAATAAAGCCAAAAGTAATCCGCTCGAAATACACGCCGATAAAAGAAACAGGGGTAAGAATTAAGACAAACCCTGCAACAGTATACGTCCCAAACGCATTAGATTGGTCGGAATTGTCGGTAGAATCCTATGACTCATCAGGAAACACGAATGCAGTAAGTAATTTTGCATTTCCCGATGTTGATGTATCTACAGTCGGAACAAAAACTGTAAAATTATCATATAAAACTTATAGCGTGCCTGTTGAAATCACTGTAAAAGAGGATACAGTCTTAGAACTTACAAAGTTCAATCTTCGCGATCATTATCTTCTAAATGAAACACTAGAGATATATTCCGTAACGGCAGTATGGGATAGTGGAAAGAATGAAACATTAACTTCTGGATTTGATGTTTCTGGTTTTGACAGCACCGCTCCCGGCACAAAGGAACTGACGATTTCATATAAAGGAGCTACTGCAACAAAAAGCATATATGTCGCAGCTACTGCTACATTGACTGTTGATGGTGTTAAAACCGAATACTATATAGGTGATGAGTTTGAAAGCGTTAGCGGCGTTATTACATACGATGATGGGAAAGAAGAACGTGCTTATGAGCTAGAATGTTCTGGATTTGACAACACGCTTGCCGGAGAGCAGGTTATTACAGCAACCGTAAGAGGACTAAGTGCTACATACACGGTAAATGTATTTGATACGATATCTGCAAATATTGGAGCAAATGTAGAAACAGATGCCATAGCTTCACTTAATCTGGTTACTGGTCTGCTAACAGTTTCGGGAACGGGCGACACAAAAAACATAGATAGTCCAAGTTATTGGGGCGGGGGGATTTTTGATGGCAAAGGGGATCATTCTGGCCAAGTCAAAAAAATCGTAGTCCAGGAAGGTATTACTGGACTGATCGGAGCCTGCTTTTATGGTATGTTGAATGTTACAGGAGTGTCACTTCCGTCTACATTAAAGACAATAGGAGCTTATTGTTTTTACGGCTGTTCTCTAATTACATCGTTGACGCTTCCGGAAGGACTAGAGGTATTGCAAAATGCTTGTTTCTTAAATTGCGAAAAATTAACAGAATTGACACTCCCAGAATCTCTTACTACAATAGAAGCTTCAATAATTGGCAATTCGAACCTAGTATTAACTGTGCTGAGCAGAACTGTCCAGTTTGATAATTATGCGATTGACGCTGCAAAAACAATTCGCGGATATATAGGTTCAACAGCAGAGACTTATGCAAATAGCAACAATATCCCATTTGAAGCAATTAATAATATTTTAAAGATTGAAATAGTCAACTATCCATCAAAAACTTATCATGTCGGAGAAACGATCTCCAAAGCAGATTTAACTGTACAGATGACCCTTGAAGATGGAACTGTACAGGAAACAGATTTATATGAATTAAGCTATGATTTCAGTTCGACCGGGACAAAAACTGTAACGGTATTTATAGGAGATAAAAGTGATACGTTCAACGTTGATGTAACAACGTATAAACTTTCTGAGGTCGTTAATACTTTAACCGGGATGCAACTAATAGAGAATTCCGGACGGGATGAAGGAACAGACATACTGGATGGCGTTAGCTGGTTTAGATTCAACAATGTGATCACAGATAAACTCTATGTTAATGGAAACAACTGGATTGGATTTGGGGTATCTTCAGAGCAATTGAAAATTTGTAACCGCGATGGAGCTACGCATAATATTTACAGGATGGAAACTGAATTAGACGGAGGTATAAAACTTCTTAAAATCCGAGTAGAAGGATATACGTATTTTGCAGCCTCTGAATCGCACGAAAGTCAGATAAAATATGAATTATTCTTATTTGACAATGGTGATATGTACCTGAACGTAATTCAGTCTCCTATAGATACAAGCATCTATGCCGGAATATCCAGCTTGACTAGCAATGGCAAGACTACAAATTTGTCCTTGAATGGAGCTACGCCGGAAAGCCCAGTACAGGTGTCATTCATACACCAGGACGAATCTGGACTTGATTGGAATATTTCTTATAGGCCATATAGTCTTGCAACACTTGTCGGAATCAAAGTAGCACAGTTGCCCGATAAAACTAGGTATATGATTAATGAAACGTTTAAGTCTTCTGGGCTTATCGTTAATGTTGTCTATGATGATGGTAGTTCAGGAGTAATCAAAAAATATACCTTGTCATCCCCAGATATGACATCGTACGGTAGCAAAAGTATAACGGTGACATTTGAGAGTTTCACGACCACATTCAACATTATGGTTGTAGATGTAACTGGAATTGAAATAACAAGTCTACCAACAAAAACGCGATATTACGAAGATGACGAATTTTTAGCCAGTGGAATAATTGTGTCTCAGGTATATACGGATGGGATTAAAGAAGAAATTACGGGCTATTCTCTTTCGAGCCCAGATATGTCATCTGGTGGAGAGAAGACAATAACAGTAACTTACAATAAGTTTACGACTACATTTACGATCTCGGTAATTGGTATATCTGGGATAGAAGTCTCCAAAATACCAACAAAGATAGAATATTACACAGGCGACAGTCTCGATACGTCCGGTCTCGAAGTAATATCCAAATACACAGATGGAGCATCGAGGAAGCTGACAGATTATAGTGTATCAAAACTTGATAGTTCTTCTGCTGGCGAGAAAGAAATTTTCGTAACGCATAAAAATTATACAGCCACATTCAAAGTAACCGTGTACGAACTGAAAGGAATCCGAATTTCGCATTACCCAAACAAGATTTATTATAAAATCGGAGAAACGTTCGACCCATCAGGGTTAACTGTTGTGGAAGTAAGGAATGATGGAAGTGAAAAAGAAATTACAGACTATACCGTATCTGGATTTGATAGTTCCACAGCAGGGTCGAAGACTATCACAGTTTCTTATAATGTTACGGTCAACGGAGTTTCCAAATTTGTCGGCTCTGATAGTTTTCAAATTAAAGTCACAAACGATGGGAAAAACCCGTTTGACGGTAGCTCAAGTGGTGGCTCTGGTGGCGGTTCTGGCGATGTTGAAGAAGAAAAAACCGAGCCAATAAAAGTAACAGTACACTGGATTAACGGAGAATTTGCCGACCTTACAAACGAAAATATCGACCAGAATACGCTTACTTTGCAGGAGTCTATTTGTTCTGAAAGCTATTTCATTTTCGGCGGCTGTGTCTGCAATCAGATAACGTTTCAGGCTCACCACGATCAGTTCAATGGCACTTCGGAAGAGTTTTATCCATCTGGAAAAATCGAAGTTTATATCGAAAGAAAAGGAACAAAAATCAAAATTTTCACGGGCGAAATCGACAGTGCGGAGCGAAAAGCAAACTCCCTGACACGTAATTTTATTGCATACGATTATCTGTATAAATTACGAAATACTGACATTGCAAGGTGGTATAAAAACCAGACGACTGATAAGAAGAAAAAACTGACTCAAAAGCAATTCAGAGATAAATTATTTGAGTTTTTAGGACTCGAACAGGTTAGTACAAAGCTGCATTGGGACGACACTTATGTGCCTGATACGAATAACTCAAACGAGATGAACGTAGTAAATATTCTGAAAGATTTATGCTTGCAGAATGACCGTTTTGGATGGATGAACAGGGATGGCAAGTTTGAGTATCTGAAGCTTCGCCAGAACAGCTATAAATACGGGCAGACCACCGGTAATCAGAACATTTACAAATACTACAATAACGAAGAAGTACACCTTGATACATTTAAAAGTTTTACCGCAAAAGAGGGCAGAATCTGGTTCCCAAATATTATATTTTGTGACCCTGACCCGAATAGAGCCTTTGGCTTTACACAAGGCGACTATACAGCGCAAGAAGCGTATGATAACAACGTTTATTACAACAGAAATAGCTTCTTTGTAGGAAATGAAGACTGGCTAAATTACGTTTGGGATGCAGACGAATATGGCGGTATTTCAAGGGCTGAACCAATTATGAAGATTTGCTATGGCGTATTCGTAAATCAAGATTTACGGAAATATTATCGTGCGCAGGGATATACCGCCGAGGTTCAGGGAAACCCACTGAACATGGTTGGACAGGCTGTCGAACTCTACTATAAAAAGCAGATTCAGCACGACAACCAGGAGCCTACAGAACTGCAATGGTACGTTCATTCATACATCATGAGCAGGACGCTCAAAATCGGCGCTACAGACATGATTGACACCTATTCTGCCAATAATGCACCGTTTAATAGTAACAGCCGACAGCTTGGAAAAGATACACCTGAGATATCCGCGACCGTAAACCGCACCCGATCAGAAATGCCAGTGGTAAGCTATGGATTCTCGGATGGTACGAGCGATTTTACCCCGGCTGCTGTTTCTGCTTCTGGAAACACTACAAAAAAGACAGCATTACGTTGTATGAAGCGCATCAAAAAAGAAGATTATGATAATCTTCCCGCAGCAGCTCGTACCAGGGATGATACTATTTTCATGACATACAAGGAGAGCTAAATGGCAATAGAGTATAAAGCTTTTTCCGGTGGAAAAGAAATAGATGGTTTCTATTCCGGTGGAAAAGAAATACAGGAGATATGGGGCGGCGACACACTTTTGTGGAGAAAGAAAGAAGAGGTAGTTGTAGAAGACCAGTGGTGGGGAGAATACGACCTGTATGCCAGATTTAAAAATCCCGCACCATATAAGAGAGCAGAAGTTTGCTTCTCAGTACAAGCTAAATATGGAGTTCAATATGTCAATTTAGCATATGGATTTTGTGTGCGGGTGGTAAATGGAATATATATGGTTACAGCGGCGGCTGTGGACAATTCCAAGATGGAAGGGAGATATTACAATGGTGATACATCAATGGTTCCAACATGGAGACTTACAACGGATACTGGCGATACGGAATTCGCGTATTCTGATTCTGTAAATTGGGATGACATCTTAAAAAAATACAGCCTTTATAATACAAATCCGGAAAATGTACCGTTTTACTCATGGGGCGGAGCATTTGAAGAGAAACCGTTTTGGTTTAAGGATAGTGACAAACAGGCAGGGGTGTTTGACGTAACTTCTCCTAAAATAGCGGGCAGTGATGAACCAGAAGGTAAATATTATTATTATCCATCCAGACTTTTTAGCAGCGTGGGTGCTATGAAAAGATGGCTACTTGACATGTACAATAATCCGGATAAATGGTGGACAGATAAATAGTGATGCAGGAGGATAAATATGATGAATATTCGAGCAAAGCCGTAACAGGCTCTTTTTACTTATTTCAACATTAACTTGTCAAATAAGAACCCCAAAATCGCAAATAAGAGCGCATTTTTCCGAAAAATTCAAATAAGCCCTTATTTGCTCAAAAACTATCAAAATCCAAGCCCTTACCGTACTAAAATGTAACTATATTGAAAATAAAAAATGAATAATTTGTAAACGTAAATTTTGCTTGTTTTCAGAATAAATCAATCATCTGAGAAAATAATAAAATTCAGAAATAAGTATTCTGTCAACGAGCAATTTTCATTTACATAATATCTCAATGTAACGTTACAATAACGTTACCAGTAACGCAATGTAACGCAATAGAATAAGAATAAGAAATAGAATAAGAATATAATTAATATATATACAAGATATATATTAATCGTCGAATAAGCACTATTCGACCCAGACATTCTTGATTCGTTTCAGTCCAAGGCAAACCATTTTTATCAGCAACTCCGTATTTGACTCATATAGCGATTTTATGTGCGATTCGATAAAATCCTCGAATGATATATAAAAATTGATTTTAGGGGCAAATGCGGAGCTTGCAAGGCATATTTAACAGAAAGGAACAACACGATATGACAAACGAACAGAAAGTAGTTCTCAGGAAGATTATTTATGCAGTCGAAACCGGTGGACAGGTTTACGGACAGCAGGATTATTCGGACTTCACGGAAGCTTACACCAATTCTTCTGAAGAACACGCAATTACAATCGGTGCGGGGCAGTGGTACGGAACCGAAGCCAAGACACTTCTGGAACGAATTTACGATGCTGACCCGGAACAGTGGGAGAAGATAGACAAGGTCAGACTTCTGGAACAAGTTCAGACCGCGAACTGGGAATGCTTCAACATTTCAAGAGTGTCACAACTTGCCGACACCATAGTTGCCCTTATTTCGTCCAATTTGGGCGTTAAATGCCAAGATAGCCTTATGGATGAACAATTAGCCACCTATGCAGATGAAGCCCTTAAACAGGGCGTTACGGATGCTAGAGCGCAAGCTATGTGTGTGAACTTTAGACACCAAGGCGGACAAGGGGCGGTAACGAGGATTTTGGCAAAGGCTCAGAAGCCATATACATTGGACAGTCTCTATGCAGCCTGCCAGACGGACACAGGGAATCAAGTCGGGGCATATAAGGACAGACAGAGATTTGTTTATAACGCATTAAAGACATATTTTCCAGAAAGCGAGGAAACAGATATGAACGCAATTGACAAATTAATCCAGATCGCAAAGAATGAAGTTGGATATCTTGAAAAGGCAAGCAATAGTCAGCTTGATAGTAAGACAGCAAATGCCGGAGAAAATAATTATACGAAATATTGGCGAGACATTAAGCCGGATTATCAAGGACAGCCATGGTGCGCTGCATTCGTTTCGTGGTGCATGATGAAAGCATTCGGCTTAGACACAGCAAAGAAACTTTTAAAACACTGGCCATACGTTTACTGCCCGACAATGGCAGATTTGTTTACTTTGAACAGCAATCCAAAAGTCGGAGACATTGTTATTTTCTACAGAAACGGAGAATTTACGCATACTGGAATCGTAATAAAAGTGTCAGGAGATCGGTTCTGGACAGTCGAAGGAAATACTTCTGGTGGCTCTACAATTATCGCAAATGGTGGTGGTGTATGCCAGAAAAGTTACTACAACAGCAACCTTCCCGGAACAAAATTCTGCACTCCAAATTACAGTTTAGTTAAAAATACAACGTCAGTTTCAGACTCAGATACAGTCAAAAAACAGAACACTAGAGCCTACATTGCGCAGATTAAAAAAGGCACAAAATGTTATACAAAATCAAACAAAAACAGCCCATCTAAACTGTTCCCAAAACTGAAAAAAGGTGCAGTTGTAGAGGTGATGAAGTACACGGAAACCGACAGTTCAGGGCTGAAATGGTACTTCATCCGCATCCCGCATCCGACAGAAGGGTTTGTTTTTGAATTTGTTCCAAAGGGAACGTTTACCAGAATCACAGAAATTTCTAAATGACAGTTGTAATATGACTTTTATAATGCTATAATAAAATGTGTTCGATATAGTAGTTCGTATTGCAAACCTTTTATTTATTAAGTGTTAACAATGAGAATGACCGCCAATTACTCCTTCCCGGGTTGGCGGTCATTCTTCACTGTCAACTTATGTAATTTTCATATTTTTCTTTGATTTCTTTTGACCCATTCTGTCTTATCTGGACAATGTCCCCAGAATCCATGACGAAATTATCACCTGCCGACTGGATGTGATCCATGTTCACCAGATAACTCTGAGGACGTTATCACCAGCCTTGTGCGCAGCGCGATTTCCGAAGTTGACGGCGTTGCCGGCCTTTCCAACACCGCAGGAGCGGAGTTTGCGGAGCTTCTCGGCCTCAAGACCGTGTCCCGCGGCGTAAAGGTGCAGTTTGTGGACGGCTCGAAGATCATAGTTGACGCTATCATCACGGTGCTTTACGGCTGCAATATTGTCGGCGTCGCACGCAGCGTGCAGGAGAAGCTGATGACTCTTGTTCAGTCCACAACCGGTATCGACAACGCCGAGATAAACGTTCACGTTTCCGGCGTGGCCTTTGAAAAATAATTATCCGGAGGGAAAGATATGAACAGAAGCACCGCCCGCGAAATAGCGATACAGCTATGCTTTGCCGGGGCGAACGGCAAGCTGAGCGCAGACGAGCTGCTCGACAGCTTCTTTGCCGAAGAGCACTATGCATCTCTCGCCGCCGAGGACGAGCTGTACAAGATCGGAAGAGCACACGTCTGAACTC
>ERZ507028.953-NODE-953-length-10294-cov-7.129798_pt1 | contig 10294 bp, 6 predicted proteins | sample MGYA00512875_ERZ507028 | MGnify/ENA metagenome assembly ERZ507028 | reverse complement strand
AAGATTCTGGTTACCGTAAAGCAAGTTCCCGACACCAGTGGCAAGGTCGCTGTCAATCCCGATGGCACCCTGGACCGTGCGTCCATGCAGACCATCATCAACCCCGATGACATGAACGCCGTTGAGGCGGCTCTGGCTCTGAAGGACGAGCTGGGCTGCAAGGTCGTGGCGTTCACCATGGGTCCCCCTCCCGCAGAAGGTATGCTGCGTGAGCTGATGGCCATGGGTGTGGACGAGGGCGTTCTGGTCACCGCTCGTGAGTTCGGCGGTTCCGATACCTACGCTACCTCCCAGATCATCGCCGCTGCCATCGACACCTACGGCATCGAGAAGGATGACCTCATCCTGGCTGGCCGTCAGGCCATCGACGGCGATACCGCACAGGTCGGCCCCCAGATCGCTGAGAAGCTGCATCTGCCCCAGGTCACCTATGCCGGCGAGATCACCAAGGACGGCGACACCCTGACCGTCAAGCGCATGCTGGAGGACGGCTACATGACCATCAAGGTCAAGACCCCCTGCATGATCACCTGCATCAAGGAGCTGAACACCCCGCGTTACCTGTCCGTGGGCGGCGCGTTTGAGTGCTACAGCAAGCCTCTGGTCACCATGACCTACGAGACCCTGAAGGATCACCCCCTGATCGACAAGAGCACGATCGGCCTGGCTGGTTCTCCCACCAACATTCTGACCTCCTTCACGCCCCCTCAGAAGGGCGCGGGCATGATGCTCGAGGGCGCTGACAAGGCTACCACCGACAAGCTGGCAGGCATTCTGGCCGCCAAGCACATCATCTAAGGAAGGAGAAACGAAAATGGCTTTTAATAGTGCTGATACCGCTGCCTTCAAAAACGTATGGGTTTTCTGCGAGCAGCGTCAGGGCGTGATGATGCCCACTACCTTCGAACTGATCTCCGAGGGCCGGAAGCTGGCCAATGAGCTGGGCGTGGAGCTGTGCGGCATCCTGCTGGGCGACAACGTCAAGGGCATCGCCGCTGAGCTGGGCCAGTATGGCGCAGACAAGGTCTATGTCTATGATTCCCCCCTGCTGAAGGACTTCACCACCGATGCCTACACCAAGGTGATCGTGGAGGCCGTTGAGGAGCTGAAGCCCGAGGTGCTGCTGTTCGGTGCCTCCAACATCGGCCGCGATCTGGCTCCCCGCTGCGCCGCCCGCCTGCACACCGGTCTGTGCGCGGACTGCACCCACCTGGACATCGATATGCCCAACTACAAGGGCTTCCTGAAGGAAGCCTCCACGCTGCCCGAGGAGCGCATCGAGAAGCTGGGCACCGTGATGATCAACCGTGAGCCCCACGATGTGTCCCGCGACCTGAAGATGACCCGTCCCGCTTTCGGCGGTCACCTGATGGCCTCCATCATCTGCCCCCGTTTCCGCCCCGCCATGGCTACCGTCCGTCCCGGCGTTATGAAGAAGCGCCTGTGCAAGAAGGACGTTGAGATTCTGCACCCCGCCTTCGCTCTGGAGGCCTCCGACATCCACACCGAGGTCACCGAGACCGTGAAGGCTGCCAAGAAGCTGGTTGACCTGATCGGTGCCGACTTCATCGTGTCCGTGGGCCGCGGCATCAGCAAGGACGTTGAGGGCGGCATCAAGCTGGCCGAGGAGCTGGCTGAGGTCCTGGGCGGCGTCGTGGGTTCCTCCCGCGCCTGCGTGGACGCCGGCTGGATCTCCGCTGACCATCAGGTCGGCCAGACCGGCAAGACCGTCCATCCCAAGGTCTACATCGCTCTGGGTATCTCCGGCGCTATCCAGCACAAGGCTGGTATGCAGGATTCCGAGTGCATCATCGCCGTGAACAAGAACGAGTCCGCTCCCATCTTCGAGGTGGCTGACTACGGTATCGTGGGCGACCTGTTCAAGGTCGTGCCCGAGCTGATCGAGTCCATCAAGGCTCAGAAGGCTGCCAAGTAAGGTTCGTTCCTTATTGACACGGATTCCCCCTCCGGTTATACCGGAGGGGGAATTTTTGCGCGAAAAACTGCGGATGAGGTGCTGCGGCAGGGAGGTCTCCTTCGCAGCAAGTCATGGGACCGGGGACCATTTGGGTGAGAAGGAAGAAGCGCTGCGGGTGTGGACCGCAGCGCTTCTTCTGCGCACGGAGAGGAGACGTTCAGCCCACAGAGAAAAGTGTGAATTAATTGTTAATATCAAGTAATAGCCATAAAATCGACGAATAAAATGTTCCAATTTCGGACATTTTTGTAAAACTGTATAAGACCGCAGGGTTGACTTTCCTGGGGCGGGGGACTACAATACCATACTGTTCAAGGAGTAATTTCAAAGGAAAGGGAGGATGAATCATGGAAAAGATTCTGGCAGTCGCCATATTCGTGGTGATGTTCGGCTTCATCATCTGGGACCGCTTTCCCCGTCAGTGGGTGACGCTGATCAGCGGGGCGCTGGTTCTGGTGCTGGTGTTCGGCCTGTGCATGCATGACGGCGGGGCCATCTGGGAGACGCTGAACCTGAGCTGCTTTGCGCAGAAGGGGTTCTGGATCGGGTCATCCGAGTCCAGCACCGGCATCAACTGGTCCACCATTGTGTTTATTGCCGGCATGATGGTGATGGTAGAGGGCATGGGCCATGCGGGGATCTTCCAATGGCTGTGTCTGAAGATCGCGAAGCTGGTGAACTATCGGACGGTGCCGCTGCTGCTCTGCTTCATGGTGATGTCAGCGCTGCTGGCTATGTTCATCGACAGCATTACGGTGATCCTGTTCCTGGCTGCCGTGACGGCGGAGCTGGCCAAGACCCTGTATTTCGACCCGGTGCCTATGATCCTGGCGGAAATCTTCTGCGCCAATCTGGGCGGATCGGCTACCATGTGCGGCGACCCCCCCAACATCATCATCGGCACGTCCCTGGGGCTGAGCTTCTTCGACTTCCTGGGCAACACCGGCGTTATCGCCGGGGTGTGCCTGGTGTTCACGGTGGTGTATTTCTTCCTGTGCTTCCGCAAGCCTCTGGCCGAAAGCGAAAAGAACCGCCCGGCCAATGTGGTGTACCCCGACGCGGCGTCGGCAGTGAAGAACCGGGCGGGCTTCTATGGCTGCGGCACATCGTTCCTGGTGGTGGTGGTCCTGCTGATCACCCACGCCCAGACGGAGCTGACGGTGGCCACCATCGGCTGCATCGCCGCAGCGCTGATGAGTCTTGTGACGATGCTGACCAGCGGAAGAAAGGCTGCCGCGGGGCTGTTTGCCCGGGTGGACTATAAGACGCTGCTGTTTTTCACGGGGCTGTTCGTGGTGGTGGCCGGGCTGGAGCGTACCGGCTGCCTGGGCGTGTTGGCGGACGGCATCGCCAGGCTCAGCGGCGGCAAGGCCGTTGTGATGGTGGCCATCATCCTGTGGGTGTCCGCTGTGGCCAGCGCCTTTGTGGACAATATCCCCTTTGCGGCTACCATGGTGCCGGTGATCCAGGCTATGGCCCAGACCCAAGGCGTTGACCTGCACGTTCTGGCGTGGGCCCTGTCTATGGGCACGGATCTGGGCGGCAGCGCAACGCCCATCGGAGCCTCCGCCAATGTGGTGGGGACGTCGGTGGCCGCCAAGAACGGACATCCTGTGACCTGGGGCAAGTATTGCCGGTACTGTGCGCCGGCTACCATCATGGTAATGGCGGTGTCTATGGTGTGCATCGTGGTGCGGTACATGTAAACAGGCAAAAAAAGAGGACCTGAAAAAGGTCCTCTTTTTTTGCCGTAATTGCTTATTTATCCTTGGAAAAGATTTTGAAAATGTCGTCGTAGGCGCGGTCGATGTTTTCCCGGGCGGTGCTGGCCTCCCGGTCCACGGCGTCATTGAGCTGCTGGGCCTGCTGAGACATCACCGGCTGCTGGGGCACGGTCTGCGTCTGCTGTACGGGCTGGGCAGACTGCACGGGCTGAGCCGGTTGAGCGGGCTGCTCCGCCTGGGGCTTGTTTTCGGCGAAGCCGGTGGCGATGACGGTGACGCGGATCTCGTCCTCCAGGGACTCGTCAAAGGTGGCGCCGAAGATGGTGACGGCGTCGGGATGAACGGCGTCCTGGACCAGGCTGGCGGCCTGCTCCACCTCCTCCAGGCCGATGTCCATGGAGCCGGTGACGTTGATCAGGACGCCGTGGGCGCCGTTGATGGACGTCTCCAGCAGAGGGCTGGAAATAGCCATCTTGGCGGCCTCCTCGGCCTTGCCCTTGCCGGCAGCACGGCCCACGCCCATGTGGGCCAGGCCCGCGTCCTTCATCACCGTGGTGACGTCGGCAAAGTCCAGATTGATGAAGCCGGTGTCGCGGATCAGGTCGGAAATGGACTGCACCGCCTGGCGCAGCACATCATCGGCGATCTCAAAGGCATTGGCAAAGGTGATCTTCTGATCGGTGGCGTATTTCAGGCGCTCGTTGGGGATGATGACCAGAGAATCCACCCGGCTGCGCAGCTCCTCGACGCCCTTTTCCGCCTGCATCATCCGGCGGCGTCCCTCGAAGGAGAAGGGCTTGGTGACTACGCCTACCGTCAGCACGCCCAGCTCACGGGCGATCTCCGCTACCACAGGGGCAGCGCCGGTGCCGGTGCCGCCGCCCATACCGGCGGTGATGAACACCATATCGGTGCCCTCCAGGGCCTTGGTCAGCTGGTTGCGGCTCTCCTCGGCGGCCTTCTGGCCCACCTCGGGGTTGGAGCCGGCACCCTTGCCGTGGGTCAGCTTCTCGCCGATCTGAATTTTATAAGTAGCACTGGACGCATTGAGCACCTGCTTGTCCGTGTTGACGGCCACGAAGTCCACGCCCTTGGTGCCGCTGCGCACCATGCGGTTGACCACATTGTTGCCGCCGCCGCCGACGCCGACGACCTTGATATTGACCACATTTTCGGGGCCGGTTTCCATTTCAAATGCCATGACGGTTCCTCCTGCCAGTATATATCGAAAGATGATCGTATGCAATATAACGTGCTTTTTCTATTGTATAACGGATTCAGTGACCCGTCAAGGGGCGGGGGATGATTTCCCGGAAAAAGTTGCGGTTTAGCCGGGAATGAACCGGGCCTTGCCGTCCTTGTCCCACTGAATGGTGCCCTGGTCGCTGCCGTCCAGACGGCCGATCACCGCCGCCAGGTAGCTCAGGCGGTAATCAAAGTCGTCGTCCTTTTTCAGGACCACGTCGAAGCGGTCCAGATAGCGCAGGGTGATGCGGCTGGGGTCCTCCAGGTCGATGGACTGGACGCTGCCGGCCATGTCCTTGCTCAGCAGCTGCTGCCACAGCTGCCGGAGTGTGTCCCATTTGTCGGCATTATCCGGCACGGCCAGCCGGTTCAGCTGGGGGGATGTCAGGGCCAGGCCCGTGACCAGGGGGTAGGACTCCCCCTGGCCGGGCTGGAGCTTGTCGATGAGCTTGCCGCTGCCGTTGAGAAGCCACACCGCGCCATCCTGCTCCAGGGCCAGAGGGTGGGCGCACTCGGTGATCTCAATATGCAGGGCGTTGGGCAGCTGGCGGCGGATGCGGACGGACTCCACATAGGGCAGCTGCTCGGTAATGGATGCGGCGGCCTGGTGCTTGTTCAGCAGGAACAGGTTCCCGCCCTGGCGGATGCCGCTGGCCTGAAGCACCTGCTGCTGGGAATAGCGGGAGGTGCCGGTGACAAAAATCTGCTCCGCCTTGAAAAACAGGGACAGGGCCGCCACAATGGCGCCGCAGATCAGAACAAACGTAAGAAGTCTATAGAGAAACGCAAGGCTGCCCTGCCGCTTCCGGCGGCGGCTGCGTCTGTGCTTGCGGGGTTGGGTCATTGGAAGCTCCTCCCTCTGTGATATCTGTGTGTATGTGGGCCCCCAGGCGGGCCAGGTCGCCGGGCAGGTCGCTGTAGCCCCGGCGGATGTGGTGGAGGTGCTCCACCGTGGTGACGCCGTGGGCCTGGAGCCCGGCAATCACCAGGGCGGCTCCGCCCCGAAGATCCATAGCCCGGACCCGGGCGGCGTGGAGCCGGTCAACGCCGCATACCACCGCCACCCGGCCCTCCAGCCGGATGTCGGCCCCCATGCGCACCAGCTCGGGCACATGGCGGTAACGGCTCTCGAAAATGTTTTCCACGAATACGGTGGTGCCGCTGCTGCGCAGCAGCGACGCCATCAGCACTGCCTGGGCGTCGGTGGGGAAGCCCGGATACGGTGCGGTGCGAATGGGACTGACGGCCCGCAGATGCCCGTCGGAGGTCAGCCGGATGCCGTCGTCCCGGCAGACCAGACCGCAGCCGGCCTGGCGCAGCACACCGGTAACGGTGGACAGGTGGCGGTAGTCTATGTCACGGAGGAAGATATCCCCGCCGGAGGCGGCTGCCGCCGCCAGATATGTAGCCGCCGCGATGCGGTCCCCCAGAATGCGGTGGCAGCAGCCATGGAGCGGCTCCTCCGCGCCTTCGATGACCACGGTGGAGGTGCCTGCGCCGTGAACGCTGGCCCCCAGCTTTTGCAGAAAGGCCTGCAGGTCCACGATCTCCGGCTCCCGGGCAGCGTTGGAAACGGTGGTGACGCCCTTGGCACCGATGGCGGCCAGCATGGCGTTTTCCGTGGCCCCCACGCTGGGGATGCTCAGAACGATCTCGGCCCCGGCGAGGCCGGAGGCGGTGCAGTCCAGGCTGCCGCCCTCCTCCCGGATACAGGCACCCAGGGTCCGCAGGGCGGACAGGTGCAGGTCGATGGGCCGGGCCCCGATGGCGCAGCCGCCGGGGTACGACAGCTCCGCCTGACCGCAGCGGGCCAGAATGGCCCCCAGAAACACCACAGACGAGCGCATGCGGCGCATAAGCCGGTCCGGAATGTCCCAGCGGGTCAGCGTGGAGGAATCCACCTCCAGGTCCGGGCCGTTCCAGCGAACGGCGCAGCCCAGGTGCCGCAGGATGTCAATGGACGTGTCCACGTCCTCCAGATGGGGACAGCGCTGCAAAACGCAGACGTCCCCGCTGAGAATACACGCTGCCAGAATGGGCAGCACGCTGTTTTTTGCCCCCTGTACCGTCAGGTCGCCGGACAGGCGGCGTCCCCCTTCTATCATCAGGCTCATATGCCCCCGCCTTTCATAGCTTTTTCCCGCTATCCTATGCAGGGGGTGGGGCAGGGGGTTACTTGCGGATGCTCATGACAGTGTCATAGAGACGCTTTGTGGCGTCCCGGATGCCCAGCTCCGCCATGCCGCGGCTCATGTCCGCCTGGCGCTGGGGGTCACGGAGAATGTCCCGGGCCGTCCGGTAAAGCGCTTCGCCGGAGGCCTCCGATTCCAGCAGCACCACGGCTCCGCCGTGCCGCTCCAGAATCCGGGCGTTCTTCTCCTGGTGATTGTTGGTGACGTAAGGGGAGGGGACCAGGATGGCCGGAGTGGCCAGGGCCGTGATCTCGCTGATGGTGGAGGCACCGGCCCGGCAGATCACCAGGTCTGCCGCCCGCATGACGGGAGCCATGTCATAGATGTACTCCCGGACGTCCAGCCCGGGGACATGGTCCAGGCCGTCTGCCCGCAGGCGGGCGGTCATGGCGGGGTAGCCGCTTTTGCCCACGCCGTGAATGTGGTGGAAGGGCATGCCGTCCGCCGCCTCCAGGCGGAAGAAATCCTCCATGTGGGCGTTCATATGACTGGCGCCCAGGCTGCCCCAGAAGGACACCACCAGAGGCCGGTCATCGGTCAGGCCCAGCTTTTCCCGGGCCTGGGTACGGGTCAGGTCAAAGAAGTCGCCCCGCACCGGGGTGCCGGTGACGACGATCTTGCCGGGGCGGCGATAGTGCTGGCGGCACTCCTCGAAGCCCACCATGATGCGGTCGGCGGAGCCCTCCAGCATTTTGGTGGTGAGGCCCGGGACCATGTTGGACTCGTGGACCGCCGTGGGGATGCCCATGCCGGCGGCGCATTTTACCACCGGATAGCTGGCATAGCCGCCGGTGCCCACCACCAGATCGGGACGGAAATCACGGAGAATGGCCCGGGCACGGCTGCGGGACCTGGCCAGCATGGCCAGGGAGTTCAGGTTGTGCCCCAGGCCGCCGTGGCCCAGGGAGCGCTGAAAGCCGCCCATGGGAATGCCCCGGAAGGGGTAGCCCGCCTTTTCCACCAGGTCGCGCTCCATACCGTCGGGGGTGCCCACAAACAGAAACCGGGCTTTGGGGTCCTGCTGCCGCATGTATCCGGCCAGAGCCAGGGCGGGGTTCACATGGCCCGCCGTTCCGCCGCAGGTAAAAATCACTTTCATTTTGCCGCGCCTCCTATCCGTTCTGCGGCGCAGGCATCTGCCGCGAAACGCTGAGTACGATGCCCATCTCCGCCAACTGGCACAGCAGGGCCGTGCCGCCGTAGCTGAAGAAGGGGAGGGAAATACCGGTGGCGGGCACCAGGCCCGTGACCACCGCAATGTTCAGAAAGGTTTGCAGACTGGTGAGGGTCATGAAGCCTACCACCAGCAGAGCGCCGAACCGGTCCCGGGCGTGGAGGGCGATCCAGAAGCCCCGGAGGATCAGCAGGGCGAATACCAGCATGACGACGCAGGCACCCACCAGGCCCAGCTCCTCGCAGATCACGGCGAAGATGCAGTCGTTGTGCTCCTCGGGCAGGTAGAGGAATTTCTGCCGTCCCTTGCCCAGGCCCACGCCCAGCAGGCCGCCGGAGCCGATGGCGATGAGACACTGGGCGATCTGCCAGCCGTCGCCCCGGTACCATTTGTCGTTGAAGGGGTCCCGCCAGGTGTGGATACGGTCCTCGCCATAGTGGAGGATGCCCTTTTTCACCAGGGTGACATACAGGGCGCCCACCAGACCCACGCTGGCAATGCCGGTGGGGATCAGCCAGCCCTTGATGCCGCCCACGATCATCAGAACGATGCCGGTGCAGACAATGAGGATGGTGCCGGACAGATGAGGCTCCAGCATCATAAGGCCCGCGATAACGCCCAGGATCAGCAGATACGGCCAGATGCCCTGACGCCAGGTCTGCATTTTCTCGCGCTTTTTGGAGATGGTGGCGGAAAAGTAGATGACCACGGCGATCTTGGCGATCTCGGAGGGCTGGAACCGCAGAACGGTGCCCTTGATGCCCAGCCAGCGGGTGGCGCCGTTTTCCGTGATGGCAATGGGATTATGGGGAATGATGACCAGCACCAGCAGCGCCAAGGACGCCCACAGCAGCAGACGGCCCACGCCCCGCAGACGCTGATAGTTCAGCTTGCTGAGAGCGAACATAACGGCAAGGCCCAGCAGGGCGAAAATGCCCTGGCGGATGAAGTAGTACGCGCCGTTGCCGCCGTTTTCGTAGTAGGCGGAGGGGAAGCTGGCGGACAGCACCATGACCATGCCCATAGCCGTCAGCAGCAGCGTCAGCAGCAGAAACGGCAGGTCCATAGGACCCCGGGCGGCTTCCCGGGACTGCTCCATGGCGTCCTGGCGCCGTTGGGCGCTCCAGGTCCCCACGGGACGTCGTTTGGTTGTGCGCAGGGCCATGGGCTCCCCTCCTTTCCGAAATGCTTTTGGTTATGCGCCGAAGCGATCCATAACGCCCAGATAAGCCAGGACGCAGAACAGGGCGCTGACGGAGGCAAATACCGCCACGATTTTGGTCTCCTTCCAGCCGCACATCTCGAAGTGGTGGTGGAGGGGGGCCATCTTAAAGATCCGCTTGCCGTGGGTGAGCTTGAAATACGTCACCTGGATGATGTCGGACAGCGTCTCGCACAGATAGACAAAGCCTACCAGCAGCAGGATCAGGGGCATGTCATAGGCGAAGGCCAGGGCTGCCACCGCACCGCCCAGGAACAGGGAGCCGGTATCGCCCATGAACACCTTGGCGGGATAGTGGTTATAGCACAGGAAGCCCAGCAGGCCGCCCACCAGAGCACCGGCAAAAACGCCCAGCTGGCCGAAGCCCTGCCACATGACGCCCAGCACCGCGAAGAATACGGCCACCGGCACCGTGACGCTGGAGGACAGACCGTCGATGCCGTCGGTAATGTTCACGGCGTTGACGGTGCCGATGATGACGAAGGCGGCGAAGATCATATACACCACCCACGGCAGCACCAGATGGGTGTTGAAGAAGGGGATATACAGGTTGGGGCTCAGCATGCCCTCGTACCGCATGAGACACAGGAAGGCAATGGCCGCCGCCAGCTGAAGCAGGAACTTCTGGGGGGCGGTGAGGCCGGTGTTGTGGTGATGCTTCACCTTCTGATAGTCGTCGATATAGCCGATGACGCCGAATACCAGGGCGAATACATAGACATACAGGTGGGTGAAGTTCCCCTCCAGCATGCCCCTCCA
>ERZ507028.949-NODE-949-length-10311-cov-3.662441_pt1 | contig 10311 bp, 8 predicted proteins | sample MGYA00512875_ERZ507028 | MGnify/ENA metagenome assembly ERZ507028 | reverse complement strand
GACCATCTTGGATGCAATTTTACCCATATGAAAAATCTTCGGATGCACTTCCAGCTGAAAATCTGTCAGATGCCTGGATACATCTGCGATATCTACTGTCTGATCTCCGATCCGTTCCATATCCGCGATCATGCGAAGTGCGGAAGAGATACTTCTCAGATCCCCGGATACCGGCTGCTGGCGAAGCAGCAGTGTCATACACATGGCTTCGATATCCCTTTCTTTTTGATCGATCTTCTGTTCAATCTTATGTACACTGACCGCAATCTCCTCGTCTTTTTCCCGGAGTGCTTTCATCACCAGTGACATGGCCTCCTCACAGAGGTCACCCATCTCAATCAATTCTCCATTCAGCTTAAGCAGCTGCTCCTGATATGCCTGTCTTGCCATCAGCCAAACCTCCCTGTGATGTAGTCCTCCGTCCGCTTGTCGGCGGGCGTGGAAAAGACCTGCTCCGTCTTGCCGAACTCCACCAGCTCGCCGAGCAGGAAGAAGGCGGTGTTGTCCGAAATGCGCGCCGCCTGCTGCATATTGTGCGTCACCATGACGACGGTGTAGCGGTCCTTGAGCTCGCACGCGAGGTCTTCGATCTTTGACGTCGAGATGGGGTCGAGCGCGCTCGTGGACTCATCCATGAGCAGCACCTCCGGCTCGACGGCGAGCGCGCGGGCAATGCAGAGCCTCTGCTGCTGTCCGCCGGAGAGGCCGAGCGCGCTCTTTTTGAGTCTGTCCTTCACCTCGTCCCAGATGGCGGCGGAGCGCAGCGAGCGCTCCACGATCTCGTCGAGCTTCGCGCGATTGCGCACGCCGTGCGTGCGGGGACCGTAGGCGATGTTGTCGTAAATGCTCATGGGGAAGGGGTTGGGCTTCTGGAACACCATGCCCACTTCCTTGCGCAGGTTGTTGACCTCTGCCTGAAAAATGTCCTTGCCCTCGTAGCGCACGTCTCCCGTGATCCTCACGCCGGGGATCAGGTCGTTCATGCGGTTCAGGGCTTTTAAGAATGTGGATTTGCCGCAGCCGGAGGGGCCGATGAGGGCGGTGATGCTGTGCTCCGGGACGGCGATGTTAATGGATTTCAGTGCCTGGGTATCCCCGTACCAGAGGCACAGATTTTTCGCGGTAATAATGTCAGCCAATTCGATTCTTCCTCCCATAATACTTACTTACCAGAGACGCGGACAGGTTAATGAGAAATGCCAGCACCATCAGAATGGCGGCAATGGCAAAGGCGACTCCGAATTCTCCCTGCTCCTTGGCGTAGACGTACAGGGCAACCGTCAATGTCGCGCCCGCGCTGTTTCTCGCAGCCCAGAAGCCGCCCACCACATGGGCAAATCCGGCGGTGAACAGCAGCGCGGCAGACTCACCCAGAATGCGGCCGATGGAAAGGATGCAGCCGGTGACGATTCCGTCCACGCAGTTGGGAAGCACCACCGTGCGGATGACCCGCCACTTTCCCGCGCCCAGACCGAACGCGCCCTCCCGGTAGCTCTGGGGCACGGTTTTCAGGCTTTCCTGCGTGTTGCGCATGATGGTGGGCAGGTTCATGATGACAAGGGTCAGCGCGCCTGCCAGCAGGGAAGTGCCCATATTGTTGGAAAACAGCAGCATGCCCACAAGACCGTAGATGATGGAGGGAATGCCGGAAAGGGTCTCGGCGGCGTACTCAATGACCGCGACGACCTTTTTATTGTGGGCGTACTCCGTCAGATAGATCGCCGCGCCCACGCCCAGGGGAAGCACCAGAATCAGGGTGTAAATGATGATGTACAGGGTATTGAGGATGTCCGGCAGAATGCCGATGCGGTCGGCAAGGTAGCTGGGCTTGGTGCTGAGCAGCTCCCATGTGATGTTGGGAATGCCCTTCGCCAGAACGTAGACCATGAGAAACAGGGTCAGTCCGGCGGTCAGCGCGGTGGCAAGATACATCCCGCCCCGAACCGTCCAGAGAAACAGCTTTCGTTTTTTGGAAATCATTTTGCTTTGTCTCCCTTCAGGAAGAAATTCAGAGCGGCGTTAATGAGCATGATGAACAGGAACAGCACCAGCGCGATGGAGAACAGCGCCTGTTTTTGCAGGCCGCTGGAATAGGACATTTCGCTTGCCACGGCGGTGGTGAGGAAGCGGACGCTCTGAAACAGGGAAGTGGGCATATTGGGGACGTTGCCTGCCACCATCATGACGGCCATGGCCTCGCCGATGGCTCTGCCCACGCCCAGCACTACGGCGGCGGCAATGCCGCTTTTGGCGGCGGGGACGGAGACACGGAAGTAGGTCTCCTCAGGCGTCGCGCCCAGCGCAAGGGAAGCGTCCTCGTATTCCTTCGGCACCGCTTCCAGTGCAGTGATGGACATTTTGATAATGGAGGGCAGAATCATCACAGCGAGGACGATGATGGCGGCGAACAGGCTGGAGCCGTCGGGAATGTGGAAGAGCTTCCGCAGTCCCGGCACCAGCACCATCATGCCGACAAGGCCGTAAACCACGGAGGGGATGCCCGCCAGCATGGAGACTGCCTGCTCCATGAAGCGTTTGACGGGCTTCGGCGCCATTTTCGCCAGATACACCGCCGTCAGGAATCCGATGGGTACGCCGATGATGACAGCCCCGGCGGTTCCGTAGACGCTGGTAAGAATAAAGGGAAGAATGCCGTATTCCGGCTGCGCCGCCGTAGACGCCCATTTCTTGCCGAACAGGAATTGGAACAGGCCGATCTGACGGATGGCGGGAATTCCGGAAATAATTAAGTATATGGTGATCAGAAGCACGCAACCCACGGTGATCAGTCCGAGAATCAGGAAAATACCGTGGACGACGGCCTCAAAAATGTTTGATTTATGTTTCATGTTATCAGCCTTTCGAGGAGGTTTACCATCTTACCGAATTGAGAAAACGGCAGTTGGCTCCCCCGGGCGGGGGAGCCTTTTTGCGTTTGCTTAGCCGTTGGCGGGAACCACACCGGAAGCGGTGATGATGTCATTGGCCTGACCCTTGGTGGCGTAGTCGAAGAACGCCTGGGCGACGGGGCTGAGCTCAACGCCTTCCTTGGTGACCAGCACGAAGGGACGCTGGATGAGGTAGGTGCCGTCCTTGACGGTCTCCTCGGTGGGAGTCACGCCCGCGACCTTCAGAGCTTTGACGGAATCCTTGACGGAGGCGAGGGAAGCGTAGCCGATGGCGTCGGGGTTCTGGGCGACCGCGGTGATGACATCGCCGGTGGAGGTTAACTCCTGACGGTACTTGCACTTGTCAACGGTCTCGGTCAGTTCCTCGAAGCCGCTGCGGGTGCCGGAGCCGGCTTCACGGCCCACCAGAACGATCTCAGCGTCCGCGCCGCCGACCTCGGACCAGTTGGTGATCTCGCCGGTGTAGATCTTGGCGATGGTCTCGATGTCCAGATCTTCCACGGTGTTGGCGGGGTTGACGATCACGGCGATGCCGTCGTAGGCAAGGACGGTGCCGACCAGACCGGACGCAACCTCGGAATCCTTCAGAGCACGGGAGGACAGTCCGATGTCGCAGCGGCCTTCGGACACGGCGGTGATGCCGGAGCCGGAGCCGGTGGGGTTATAGGTGAAGTTTACGCCGGAGTTCGCTTCCATGAAGGCTTCGCCCAGAGCGCCGATGACCTTCTCCATGGAGGTGGAGCCGTCGGTGGCGACGGTGCCGGAGAGTGCGGCGGGGGCTTCGGTCTGAGGAGCGACGGTCGTCTGTGCCGCAGTCTCGGCAGGAGCGGCCGTTGTGGCGGCGGGCTGGCTCTGAGAGCAGCCGGCCATGGCGACAACAAGCATGGCAATCAGTGCAATGGAAATGACTTTTTTCATAATCTTACTTCTCCTTGTAGGCTTTATTTTTGATGTACTCGGGATTTATCCTACGATTCGCATTTTACTAGTCTATTGTAAATTCCAAAATCTTCGCTATGTAAAATCAAAATCAAAGAGCAAAGCGAATTGTAAAGAATGAAAAGTCCTTGACAGAGACGCACGATTCTTCTAAAATAGGAGCGAAGGGTGATACCGCCCTCCATTGGATAGACAATACTTTCGCGGAAAAGGAGACGCTATGTATCGTATTTTGGATTTGAATCCCCAGCTTGAGCCTTTCACCGGGGATATTGATTTGCGGATGCACCTGTACCGGTCGGCAAAAAAACGTATTCTGTCCGAGGGACAGAGCCTGAATGATTTTGCCAACGCTCACATGTACTTTGGCTTCCATCACGTGGATGGCGGCTGGTACTACCGGGAGTGGGCGCCCAGCGCCTACCAGCTGTATCTGGAGGGCGAATTCAACGGCTGGAACCAGACCTCCCACCCGCTGACCAATCTGGGCAACGGCAACTGGGAGCTGTATCTCCCCGGCGACGATGCCCTGTGGGACGGCTGCAAGGTCAAGACTGTGGTGGACGCCAACCTGACCCGCACGGAGCACATCCCCCTGTATGCCCGCCGGGTGGTGCAGAACAAGCAGAACATCACCTTCGAGTGCGAGGTGGTGGATGACCGTAAGGCATTCCCGTGGACGGACAAGTGCTTTACCGGCGAGGACGAGCTGTATATCTATGAGGCCCACATTGGCATGGCGCAGGAGGAGGGCAAGGTCGGTTCCTACCGGGAATTTGCCGATAACATCCTGCCGAGAATCCACAAGGCGGGGTACAATACCCTCCAGCTCATGGCCATTATGGAGCATCCCTATTACGGCTCCTTCGGCTATCAGGTGAGCAGTTTCTTCGCCGCTTCCTCATGGTTCGGAAAGCCGGAAGACCTGAAATATCTGGTGAACAAGGCGCACGCCATGGGCATCCGGGTGCTGCTGGACGTGGTGCATTCCCACGCCGTCAAGAATACCGCCGAGGGCATCAACATGTTCGACGGCACCACATGGCAGTTCTTCCACGACGGCCCCAAGGGCGACCATCCTGCGTGGGGAACAAAGTGCTTTGACTACGGCAAGACCGGCGTTATCCACTTCCTGCTGTCCAACCTGAAATTCTGGATGACGGAGTACCATTTTGACGGCTTCCGCTTTGACGGCGTGACCTCCATGCTGTACCATGACCACGCCCTCGGTACGGACTTCACCTCCGACGGCAAGTATTTCTCCTACAACACCGACACCGAGGCGGTGACGTATTTGCAGCTTGCCAATGAGCTGATCCGTCAGGTGAACCCCAAGGCCATCACCATCGCCGAGGACATGTCCGGTATGCCCGGCATGTGCCTGCCCATTGCGGACGGCGGCATCGGCTTTGACTACCGGCTGGGTATGGGATTGCCGGATATGTGGATCAAGGCGGTGAAGGGGCAGGACGAATTCTGGGACATTAACAAGATGTGGGGCAGTATGTGCCTGCGCCGTCCCGGAGAGAAAACCGTGGCCTATGTGGAGTCCCACGATCAGGCGCTGGTGGGCGACCAGACGATGATCTTCCGCCTGGCCGGGGCGAACATGTACACGGACATGAACAAGGACTGCCACAACCCTGTGATCGACCGTGCCATTGCCCTGCACAAGATGATTCGTCTGTTCACTCTGTCCGGCGGCGGAGAAGCGTACCTCAACTTTATGGGCAACGAGTTCGGACATCCCGAATGGATCGACTTCCCCCGGGAGGGCAACGGCTGGAGCTTCCATTACTGCCGCCGCCAGTGGAGCCTGAAGGACAACGGAATGCTCAAATACCAGTGGCTGGGCGACTTTGACGAGGATATGGTTCGTTTGACCAAGGAGAACCGGATTTTCGACCAGCGGATGGCAGACCTGCTGCTGATGAAAGCGCCGGAGCAGACCCTTGCCTACTACCGCCACGGGCTGGTGTTCGTGTTCAACTTCCACTTCGGTAATTCCCTGAATAACGTTCTTGTCCCGGTTCGCCAGCCGGGCGAGTACACGGTGGTTCTGTCTACCGACGATGAAAAGTACGGCGGCTTTGGAAACGTGGCAAAAAAGACCTACGCTACCAAGCGTTTTGACGGCAGGGACTACATTGAACTGTACATCCCCGCGAGAACCGGCTTCGTGCTGAAGGAAAAGGTGATCCTTCCCGAAATGCCCGCAGCCCCGAAAAAAGCAGCGAAATAACGGAAGACGGCGTGACCGGGTTCGGTCACGCCGTTTTTGTGCGAAAATATGCAGTAAAACAAATTGACGTGTGCAGGAAACTTTGTGCATTTCATAGATTTCTTGATTTTTGAGACGAAAAATGAATTTTTGCCTAATCTGATGTTGCATTTTTGGGGCTTCGGACATATAATATACACATAAAACTTGTCAAAATGCCGAAAGGATGATCGATATGACTCCCTATTCCTGCATGACCCGGGAAGAACTGGAACGTGAATACGGCAGTGTGCTGGCGTCCTACGAAGCCTGCAAGGCGCAGGGGCTGAATCTGAATATGGCCCGCGGTAAGCCCGCCAAGAAGCAGCTGGATCTGGTCAGCGGCCTTCTGACCGTGCTGCAGACTCCTGAGGACTGCTTCGACGACGGCGTGGACGCCCGGAATTACGGTGAACTGGCGGGTATTCCCAGTGCCCGGAGGTACTGGGCGGATGTGCTGGGCTGCAAGGCGGATCAGGTGTTCGTCGGCGGCGCGGCTTCCCTGAATATGATGTTCGACGTGGTGTCCCGTGCCTACACCCACGGCCTGCTCCACAGCCCCAAGCCATGGTGCCGGGAGGAAAAGGTGAAATTTCTCTGCCCCGCCCCCGGATATGACCGGCATTTCCAGATCGGCGAGTTCTTCGGCGCGGAGTTGATCCCCGTCCCCATGACTCCCGAAGGCCCGGATATGGACGTGGTGGAGGAGCTGGTGAAGGACCCGCAGGTCAAGCTCATATGGACGGTTCCCAAATACTCCAACCCCGACGGAATTATTTACTCCGACGAGACCATCCGCCGCTTTGCCCACTTGAAGCCCGCTGCCCCGGACTTTGCCATCATCTGGGACAACGCCTATGGCGTCCACGAATTCGAGGGCGACTATGTCCCGTTCCCGGACATCCTCTCTCTGTGCGACGAAGCGGGGCGGCCGGATATGGTCTATGAGTTCGCGTCCACCTCCAAGATCACCTTTGCCGGCGGCGGCATTTCCTGCATGGCTGCCAGCGAGGCCAATATCTGCTATTTCACCGGTATTTTCGGCGTGCAGATGATTTCCTACGACAAGGTTAACCAGCTGCGCCATGTGCGTTTCCTGAAGGACAAGGCGCACACGCTGGAGATCATGAAGCTCCACGCATCCGTCATGGCACCGAAATTTGAGTGCGTCGCAAAATGGCTGAACCGGGAGATCAAGCCTCTGGGCATTGCCCATTGGAACGACCCGAAGGGCGGCTATTTCGTCAGCCTGTTTGCCATGCCCGGCACGGCGAAGCGGGTCTGGACGCTGTGCAAGGAGGCCGGTGTGGTGCTGACCAACGCCGGTGCGACCTACCCCTACCGCAACGACCCGGACGACTCCAACCTCCGCATTGCCCCCAGCCTGCCCCCGGTGGCCGAGCTGGAAAAGGCTATGGAGGTGCTGTGCCTGAGCCTGCGTCTTGCGGCGCTGGAAAAGCTGCTGGCAAAATAAATACACCGCATACGGGACGGCGTGGCTTCGGCCACGCCGCCTTTTCGTATCTAAAATTTTCTTGAGAATTCTCAAGAAATGTGTTAGGTTTTGGATTGGAAATCCTTCTATCAGGGTGAAGGACAAAACACAGGAGGTGCGTTGAATGAACGATGAACAAATCATACAGCTGTTCTTCACCCGAAACGAAGACGCCATCCGGCAGACGGACGACCGGTATGGCGCGAAGCTCACAAGGCTGTCGGAGAATATCGTAGGAAGCCGGGAGGACGCCCAGGAGTGTGTCAATGACACCTACCTCAAGGCATGGAACACCATTCCGCCCACGAAACCGGTTCACTTTTTTGCCTATCTCGCAAAAATCTGCCGCCACTTCGCCTTTGACCGGCTGGACTGGAACAACGCGGCAAAGCGCAAGGCCGAGGTCGTCACGCTGACGCAGGAGATGGAAGCGTGCATTCCCGGCCAATGGCAGGAAACGGACGTGAGAAGCGCCGAGATCAGCCGGTTGGTGGGCAGCTTTCTATGGAAGCAGACGGCGGACAACCGGATGATTTTTGTCCGGCGGTACTGGTTCGGCGACAGCGTCAGCGAAATTGCTCTGCGCTATGAGATCAGCCAGAGCGCCGTGCTGATGCGGCTGTCCCGGATGCGGGAAAAGTTGGCGGTTTACTTAAAAAAGGAGGGTTTTCAGGTATGACAGGCAAGGATATGTTGCAGGGCATTCAGAATCTGGATGCGGAGCTGATCGAGGAATCGGAATTCGGAACATTCGGAAGGGGAAAAGCAAGGGGCTTCGGCAAAAAGAAGCTGCTGCTCATTCTGGCGGCGGCGCTGATTATGGCAACCATGACGGCGGCAGCGGCCATCACCCGCTGGACGGCGACCATGCAGTACGGAGACAACGGCGGCACAACGCAGCAGATCTCCGAGCAGGTCAAGAAGCAGGCAGAGCAAAGCGGCCTGTCCGCGACGCCCACCGAGACAAAGGACGGAAAGAAGAAAGCCGTTTCCGCGACGGACAACGGCATCACCGTCACCCTCGCCCAGACGCTGATGGATCAGTACGGCGGCAGAGCCATTTTCCGCATTGAGGGTTTACAGCTGGAAGAAGGGCAGGCACCTTGGGCATGGTGGGACTACCGGGTGGACGGAGAAGTGATGCCCATGAGCTGGGGCGCTCATTTTTTTGACGGCGTGCTTTGGGATGCCGACCACAATCCCACATATGCAAAGAATGGTCAGCCGGTTCCCCGGGTGGGAGAAGACCAACAGCTGCTTCTGGACTATCAGCTGGCCGACGGGAGCATTGAATTCAGCATCGATTTTGCATTCTCTCCGGATGAGAGCATGTTCGGAAAGGAAATGGCCGTGACCTTCACCGGCTTCGGCATTCAGGGCGAGAAGTTTGAAGACGAGGATATCATGACCACCCCCGGCAATTGGGTGCTGCGCTGGACGCTGGAAGGCACCACGGAGGCGCCGAAAAAGTGGACGCCCAACGCCAAGGTCGGAGATCTGTGGGATGTAACGCTCCTTGAGGCGGAAATCGGCCAGTACAGCATGAAGTTCGCTTTCCGGCTGGGGGATGAATATACGGACGACATCGATTTCACGGAGAAAACTGGCTGGTCGCCGACCCCGGCAAGCATCCGCCTGAAAGACGGAACCGACATTCGGCCTTACGGCAACGGCGGCGGTTCATGGGATGCTGACAGCCACACGTACACGTGCATCAAGCATACCCTCAACATGGTTCTCGATCCGGAACAGATCGCAGGCGTGAGCTTCTACAACGGCAGCGAACTGAACGATCAGGGCAAACGGGTGAGTAAGCCGTATTACTACATTCCTTTTGAATAAGCAGAAGGCAGGACACCAATTCGGTGTCCTGCCTTAAACTTATACTGCGGCGGCTTCTTCCTCGGCCAGGCGCTTTTTCGCGGTGGACAGCATCAGCTTGATGCGGTTGAGCTGATTGACCTCCGACGCGCCGGGGTCGTAGTCCACGGCTACGATGTTGGACTGGGGATAGGCTTTTTTCAGCGCCTTGATGACGCCCTTACCCACAACATGGTTGGGCAGGCACGCAAAGGGCTGAATGCACACGATGTTGGGCGTGCCGGAGAGAACCAGCTCCGCCATTTCTCCCGTGAGGAACCACCCCTCGCCGTACTGGTTGCCGATGGAGAGGAAGGGCTTTGCCAGCTCTGCCACCTTCTCGATAGGCATGGGCGGCTCAAAGCGGCGGCTCTTTTCCAGTGCGTCCAGTGCGGGCTTGCGTATCAGCCGAATTGCGTCCACGCCGAGCTTCGCCGTGGCGGCGCTTGTCCAGCCCGCGCCTAAAAATTCATGCTTGTAATCGCCATTGTACACGCAGTAGTTCAGAAAGTCCATCAGGTCAGGCACCACGGCCTCCGCCCCCTCGGCTTCCAGAAGATCGACCAGATGGTTGTTGGCGAGGGGCATATACTTGACCAGAATCTCACCCACCACGCCGACTCTGGGCTTGCGCAGAGTTTCGTCAATGGGAAGCGCGTCAAAGGCTTCCACAATGCCGCTGCAAACCGCCTTATACGACCATTTGCTCTTGCTGTTTACAAGCGAATCAATGGCGATTTCCAGCCACTTCTGATGAAGGGCGTTGGCGGAACCCTTCTCTTTCTCATAGGGACGTACCCGGTACAGGCAACGCATGAACAGGTCGCCGTAGACCAAGATCGGAAGAG
>ERZ507028.940-NODE-940-length-10355-cov-3.382524_pt1 | contig 10355 bp, 8 predicted proteins | sample MGYA00512875_ERZ507028 | MGnify/ENA metagenome assembly ERZ507028 | reverse complement strand
CGAACCTGCCATATTATATTACGACGCCGATCATCATGGGACTTTTTGAAAATGAGGTTCCGGTAGAGAGTATCACTGTCATGGTGCAGAAAGAAGTTGCGGACCGTATGCAGACCGGACCGGGTAATAAGGACTATGGCGCACTGTCATTAGCAGTACAGTATTATGCCGACCCGTATATTGTGGCAAATGTTCCGCCGAACTGTTTCATGCCGAGGCCGAAGGTGGGATCAGCGGTTATACGCTTGACCTGTCATCAGGAGAAACCGGTACAGGTGCAGGATGAGAAGCTGATGTTCAACATCATCCGTGCATCTTTCAACCAGAGAAGGAAGACACTGGCGAACGGTCTGAAGAATGCGGCGACATTAGATTTTACAAAAGAAGAAGTGGAAGCAGCGATTGATGCACTTGGAAAGGGTGCAAGTGTGAGAGGTGAGACACTGACACTGGAAGAATTCGCAAGATTGAGTGATTTATTATCTCCATATAAGAAAGGATGATGACGATGGACAGAAAAGAAGGACAGACACTATTTGAGGTAACACCGGAAATCAGCCATTTTGCAGAACTTTGCGAGAAGAACAATGCGATAGACAAAGAGCTGTATACGAAGTACGAAGTCAAACGGGGACTCCGTGACCTGAACGGAAAAGGTGTCCTTGCGGGACTTACGAACATTTCCGATGTATGTGCGAAGAAGATCGTGAACGGAGAGGAAGTGCCATGTGCAGGAAATCTTTACTATCGCGGCTACAATATCAAAGATCTGGTGCAGGGGTTTCTGAAAGATAAGCACTATGGATTTGAGGAAATCGCCTATCTGCTGTTATTCGGTGAACTTCCGGATAAGACGCAGCTGCAGACATTTCATGAGACACTGGTGGAAAGACGGACATTGCCGCCGACATTTGTCCGTGATGTGATCATGAAAGCGCCAAGCCGTGACATGATGAACAGCCTGTCGAGATCGATCTTAAGCCTGTACACGTATGATCCTCATGCAGACGATACGTCGATTCCAAATGTACTGCGTCAGTGCCTGAATCTGATCAGTCAGTTCCCGATGCTGATGATCTATGGTTATCATGCATATAATTACCGTATGGGAGAAGATCTCTTCATCTATGCACCGTCACCGGAATTATCAACAGCAGAGAATATACTGATGATGCTGCGTGAGAATAAGGAATATACGAAATTAGAGGCAAAGATCCTGGATATGGCACTTGTCCTTCATATGGATCACGGCGGCGGTAACAATTCTACATTTACAACGCATGTGGTAACATCATCCGGAACGGATACTTATTCGACGATCGTGGCTGCTATGGCATCCTTAAAAGGACCAAAGCACGGGGGAGCAAATGTCAAAGTAACCCAGATGTTTGACGATATGATGGAAAAAGTCAGTGACTGGGAAGATGATGATGAGGTACGCCGGTATCTGACCGATTTGTTGGATAAGAAGGCATTTGACCGGAAAGGACTGATCTACGGAATGGGGCATGCAATCTATTCCGTATCTGACCCGAGAGCCGATATTTTTAAGAAGTTCGTTAAGCAGCTTGCAAGAGAAAAGGGCTGTGAGAAGGAATATGCACTGTATGAAAAGGTAGAGCACATGGCACCGGAGGTCATCGCAGAAAAGCGTAAGATATACAAAGGTGTAAATGCGAATGTCGATTTCTACAGCGGACTTGTATATAGTATGCTGGATCTTCCACCGTCACTTTATACACCGATCTTTGCGGCAGCGCGTATCGTCGGATGGAGTGCACACCGTCTGGAAGAGCTTAAGAATGTAGATAAGATCATTCGTCCGGCGTACAAACCGCTGGCCGAATACAAAGAGTATGTCAGAATGGATGATAGATGATGAAGCATGAATTTTATTATACATCCAGAGATTCCGTGACAAAGATCCATGCGATCGAATGGCTTCCGGATAGAGAGATAAAAGGTGTCTTACAGATATGTCATGGAATGGTGGAGTATATTGATCGTTATGATGAATTTGCCGAATTTATGTCGGAGCACGGATATTATGTAGTCGGACATGATCATCTGGGACATGGGAAATCCATACAGACAGAAGCTGATCTGGGATATTTTGATGAACGGAAAGGGAATCAGTATGTGATCGGAGATATTTATCAGTTGCAGGAGATGACACGGAAAAAATATCCGGATGTGCCGTATTTTATGCTGGGGCACAGTATGGGGTCATTCCTGTTGAGACAGTATCTGACGATGTATGCGGAAGGCCTTGCGGGAGTTGTCATTATGGGAACCGGTCATCAGGGAATGCTGACGCTTTGTGCGGGAAGGATGATCTGCAGGATCATCGCAGCGTTCAAAGGATGGAAATACAGAAGTACATTTGTGGATAGTCTGAGCTTTGGAGGTTTCAATAAGAAATTTGAACCGGGCGAGACATCGAAGGAATGGATCACATCCGACAAGAAGAAAAGGGATGAATATGTGCGGGATCCGCTGTGTTCCTATACATTTACACTGGGAGCCTATTATCAGATGTTTACCGGTATGAAGGTTCTGGTACGGAAAAGAAGCATGAAACGGATTCCGAAGACGCTTCCGGTGCTCTTTACGGCAGGAGCCGATGATCCGGTAGGGGCTTTCGGAAAGAATGTGATCAGAGTCTATGAGAAATATAAAGATGCCGGGATCAAAGATGTGTCGATCCATCTGTATGAAGGCGACCGGCATGAGATCTTGAATGAGGTGGACCGGCAGAATGTGTATCAGGATATCCTGGCGTGGATCGAGGAAAAAAATCGCAGATAAAACTGTTAAATGAATAAAATGTGGAAGAAAAATCCGCACAAATTGAGGAAATGTTAAGATTTTCAGTGTCTGTGCGGATTTTTTATACCAAAGTATGCAAGATATGAAATCTGAAATTCCAATTTACCTCCAGCTCCGCAACCAGATCGTAAAGGGTATTGGAAAAGGAGAATTTGAAGAAGGCGAACTTCTTCCAACCGTCCGGCAGATGGCAGCAGTTTTAAGATCACATCCGGTTACACCAATACGGAGAAAAAGAGGATATAAAATCCGTAAAATTATTAAAAAATGGGCTTCCGAAGGAACATTTTAGTAAAACCAATGGTTCGGCTGATGAAAAACAGTTGCTTGGAAAATTTGACGGAGCAGAATCGGGAAAATGCCGGATGTATGTGTGGCTGGAACAATCAGAAGTCATACAGATTAAGACAAAGAAATATACGGTATTCATGAATAATAAGGATAAAGACCAGACGACTGCCTGGTATGAACAATTAAAAAAAGCGGAGCCATAAAAGCATCCGCAGAAATTACCGGTAAAATGGACCGCCAGAAGTGACCTTCTGGTGGCCTTTACTTTATGAGGGGGGGGCGATAGTTGTTATCCAACTATCTGAAAGTATTATAATCAAGAAATGTGAAAAAAGTATGTTCATTTATAAAAAAACGCAACAAAAAACTCTCCTTTTCGGAGAGCTTTTTGTTGTTGTTATAATTACTAAAGGAATGAGAGTAAAGTGTACACCGGAGAGTGATTCCGGTGTTTTACTTTATGAGGGGGGGTGATAGTTGTTGCTTATCAACTATCTGATATATAGTATAGACAAAAAATATGTCTAAAGTATGTTAAAAACATAAAAGAATTCGAAAAAATCTTAACTAAAAATGAAGAAGACAAAAACAGATTCTAAAGAGCGGAAAGTAAAGGACAGCATTCAGAGTATTTGCGTAAATGAGCAGTTACGATATCAAAGAATTCACCGGAGGTTGGTTTCAGAGTTAAAGGGCGTAATGCAATTTTTTCGAGAAGCGGTCTGTTTCCGTGCTCCCAACAGACCTTGATGACAGTGCGGATATCACGTTCAACACTATAACTTGTCGTATTATAGTGATGTGCGATGTCTGGATAAAGATACTTACTGACGAAAAGGAGGTAGTTTTCATCAGACAGACAAAGACGTATACCATAAATGAGATATTCATAGCCACGGTAAGTTGCACCAATACCAAGAGAGCGAATAAGATATTCTATTTCTGGTTCATGCATAATATGCCATCTTCTTTCTAAAAATTTTGTTTGGAAGAATCCGACAAGATGAAAATCCCACGGAGTATGAAAAAATAAAAAAGATTCTTAAATCACCAGGGATTATTATATAGAAAAAATATCTTTACGAAAATATGGTTTATTGTTTTTAGACATAATATTAGCAGTTTCTATTTTAGACGACAGAACGGATAAAGAGCATATTTTCATAATATCTTAAGAATTTACAAGACCAGGACTTAAAAATTAGTTGATATTCTTGTATAGTATAAGGGAGGTGATGAGAAATGTACAACGTACTTGTATGTGATGATGATAGAGAGATTGTAGAAGCAATAGAGATATACCTGTCGCAGGAAGGATATAAAGTGTTAAAAGCCTATGACGGTGAGGAAGCGTTAAAAGTGCTGGACAGGGAGAAGGTGGATCTTCTGATCATTGATGTGATGATGCCGAAGCTGGATGGGATCCGGGCAACGTTAAAGATCCGCGAGAAGAAGAATATGCCGATCATAATCCTGTCGGCAAAATCTGAGGATGCCGATAAGATGCTGGGGCTGAATGTAGGAGCGGATGATTATATGACGAAGCCATTCAATCCGCTGGAGCTGACAGCGCGGGTAAAGTCCCAGCTTCGCAGATATACACAGCTTGGAAGCACGATCGATAAAAGTAATCAGGCTGTTTATGCGGTCGGTGGATTATCTATCGATGATGAACAGAAGGAGGTTACGGTTGACGGGGAACCGGTCAGACTGACACCGATCGAATATAATATTTTATTATTACTGGTGAAAAATCAGGGAAAAGTATTTTCTATCGATCAGATATATGAAAGTATCTGGAATGAGGATGCTATCGGGGTGGATAATACAGTGGCAGTACATATCCGCCATATCAGAGAGAAGATCGAGATCAATCCGAAGGAGCCGAGATACCTGAAGGTAGTCTGGGGTGTCGGGTATAAGATAGAGAAGCTTTAGGAAGGAGCATATATGAAGAAATGGTACCGAATGCCAAGAGTAAAATTCTTTTTGCTGGCAGCGGCACATATACTTGCAGCTGCAGGGGTGTTATGCATCCTGTGGGCTACGCGTTATCCGATGCTGATACAGGAGCTGTGTTCTGCTGATGCTGCGAAGACGTATGAGGAAAGCAATGCATTTGCCAATGCTGTGGCCAATGCCAATTATCACATCCTGGACGAGATCCAATATCAGACCTTATATGATACAGATGGAAAATATGACCCGGATAAGATCGTAGATGTGGCAAAATATGAAGATACAGGCGGGATAACGGGTAAAGACGAGACCGGACTGTCCTTCCGGCTGGGGGACATGTATTCCTGGGGCAAATTAATCGCAGAAACGATGACAGATGATGGTTCCGTCTCAGATACCCGGGACGAACAGGACGCTATCATTGTGTGTCAGCGGTCAGACGGAAGCTACCACTATTTCCGTTATAAAGAATTTAAACAGATGATCGACAGAGGGGATCTGTCATTTGTCATTACAGGAAACAGTTCTGCAGATGATATTCTAGATGAGTTGAAACAGGGGGAATATCAGGAAAGCAGCAGCGGGGAATCCAGATTCAGGGGACTTCAGGATACCGATGGAAAGATTGCTTACATCAATTGCTGGAATTATGACGGGACAAAGATTCCCGGAGACTATAAGACGGTAAACGGAGAAACGGTACTTCAGCTTGTGAATAATTCCAAGATATGGAACGGCAGGCTGAGTGATGCCTACAGAATGATAAATGATGCGGCCGAGATCATCTATTCGGATGTTGACAATTATGTGCTAAACCAGAAGCAGTATCAGGAAGGAAATACGAATATCACATACCTGTATGTGAACCGGGATAACGGAACGGTCATTACGAATAAAAAGAAATATCAGGACTATGATCATTACGAGGAGAGCCTGGAACAAATAAAAAAATCAGGGAAATATGTGATCGTAAGACCGAAGCTTGCAGACTATGAAAGTAATATTGAAAAAGCCGGCAAAGGAGATTCAATGGCACAGGAATGGCAGAAGACAGTAGCCGGTTATGTAAATGCGTCAGATTATGTATATGCATCGGTTGTGGATACAGCGTATCCTGTGAAAGATGATTTTTACGAGCAGAAACAGATCTTTACACAATATGCGGCCGGGGCAAAAGCGGCCGGTATAGGGGCAGTTCTGGCAGTCGCAGCCTATCTGGCGATTCTGGTGTTATTGACGATCGGAGCCGGAAGAAGTGCGGAAGATGAAGAAGTGCATCTGGTGAAGTTTGATCACATAAAGACAGAACCGGCAGCGGTTGGTGTAATATTGCTCTGGGCAGTAGTTATGCTGGTAGTAACAAAAGCCGGGATATTTACATGGCAAAGCGTAAATGGAGAGACTATCTATACAGAAAATAAACAGATATATCTGCAAGGAATGGCGGTGGGATGTCTGGGGGCGCTGTATAGCTGTGCGATGTTCCTTCTGGGTTATCTGAGTCTGGTGAGAAGAATCAAGGCGAAGACTGTATGGAAGAACAGTGTATTCAGATGGCTGTTACTCTTTTTGAAAGAGATGCTTCAAAACATCCGGTATCTGTGGAAAATGATGATCGGATTAGCAGCATTTTTACTGTTCCACTGGCTGACCTATATATTTGCTGCAGATGGAAGTACTACCTGGGCGTGGGCATTCATCTTGCTGGTAACAGATGCCGCAGCATTCGTCTGGATGGTTCAAAAGGCAAAAGGAACCGGAAAGATCATGATAGGGATCGAGAAGATTGCCGGTGGCGAAGTGGAGTATCAGATTCCGGTAAATGGATTACTGGCAGAGCAGAAAGAGATTGCAGAGAAAGTAAATTCTATTGGAGAAGGACTGGAAACAGCACTTGCAAAGAGTATGAAAAGCGAACGGCTGAAGACAGACCTCATTACGAATGTCTCGCATGATATCAAGACGCCGCTTACATCTATCATTAATTATGTAGAATTGTTAAAGCAGGAGGACTTTAAGGATCCGAAGATCCGGCGTTACATTGAAGTTCTGGAACAGAAATCACAGCGCCTGAAGACATTGACAGAAGACGTCGTAGAGGCTTCCAAGGTAAGTTCAGGGAATATTACGTTGGAATTCATGAACCTGAACCTGGTGGAAATGATCCAGCAGACGAGTGGAGAATTCGAGGAAAAATTTAAGGCAGGAGATCTGGAAGAGGTCATGAACCTTCCGAATGAGGAGATTGTGATCCGCGCAGATGGAAGACGGCTTTGGAGAGTGCTGTCTAATATATATAACAATGCGGCAAAATATGCGATGCAGGGAACAAGAGTTTATGCTGATCTCGAGAAGAAAGATGGCATGGCATGCTTCAGCCTGAAGAATATATCGGCACGGCCGCTGAACATCCCGGCTTCCGAGCTGACGGAACGATTCATCCGCGGGGATGTATCAAGAAGCACAGAAGGCAGTGGTCTGGGATTGTCGATCGCACAGTCGCTGACGGAAATGCAGGGCGGAACATTTGAATTATATCTGGATGGAGATTTGTTTAAAGTGACAATAAAATTCCCGGTTTCATAGTTGGGGACGGAGGATTGCATGCAATCCTCCGTCCTTAACTGCATTTTCTCGGTTCTGTCCGGTAAAATTGCCATCCATGATACTTGCGCTCTTGTCTAAAAAACAGTAAAATATAATATTATGAATGAATTAAGTAAATTATTACAGGAAAATTTAAATATAGAATTTATATCAGCAACGCTGAGTAATCCGAAGAAGAAAGACGATGTGCAGAAGGTAAAGGTAAGACCTGTACTGAAAAAAGAGGTACTTTACTTCCAGTTTGAATCGTTCCGGAACAATCAGGCATTTCACGAGAATGTGGAGGAGAAAAAAGCTTGTGAAATACTTCTCGAATATATGGGAAATATGCGCCAGATGCAGATGGAGACACAGAGAGCGGATTATACGGTTCTTGTAAGTAAAAAAGGAAAAGTGACCATAAAAAGTAAGATAAAAAAGGGCGGGAAAAAGAAGATTGATATGAGCCATGATCGTAAGAAAAAGTATGTGTTGGAAGAGGGAGTCCCGGTACCGTTTCTTCAGGATCTTGGAGTTATGACGCAGGATGGAAAGATTGTGCGTGCAAAATCCGATAAGTTCCGCCAGATCAACCGTTTTCTGGAGTTTATCGAAGATATCCTTCCGGAGCTGGATAAGGGAAGAGAACTTACAATCCTGGATTTTGGCTGTGGAAAGTCTTATCTTACATTTGCCATGTATTATTACCTGCATGAATTGAAAGAATATGACATAAGAATCATAGGGCTGGATCTGAAGAAAGAGGTGATCTGTCACTGTAATGAACTGAGTGAGAAATACGGCTATGAAAAGCTGAGATTTCTGGAAGGGGATATTGCAGATTATACCGGAGTCAACAAAGTAGATATGGTAGTAACTCTACATGCCTGTGATACGGCAACGGATTATGCACTGGCGAAAGCGGTCGGCTGGGATGCAAAAGTGATCCTGTCTGTACCATGCTGCCAGCATGAATTGAACCGACAGATCCGGAATGAGGTGTTAGAACCGGTATTAAGATATGGACTGTTGAAGGAACGTATGGCGGCGCTGATCACGGACGGACTCCGGGCACAGTATCTGGAGCGCGAGGGGTATGAAGCACAGATACTGGAATTCATCGATATGGAACACACGCCGAAGAATATCCTGATCCGGGCAGTAAAAAGGAATCAGAAAGCAGATCAGAAAGAATCTGTAAGGCGGCAGCAAATCGAAGCATCTATTCGGAAATGTGAAGCAGAACTCAGGGTGTCACCGACACTGGGGCATCTGTTAGATAACCAGGGAAAAACGGAATAAAGAGGGAGTATAAATGACATTAACTTTAAAGAAACGTTTGATAAATGTGGGCGTTTTGTCTGCAGTATTTATCGTGGCTGTCATTATATTCAGCTACGTGACGAATAAGGGGAATGACAACATGACGGCTGATATGGGAGCCGCAACATTTCCACAGATCTCATTTTCATATGGAGATTATAAGATCAATACACTTACAGGCTATGCAAAGAGGATGGATGTGTCTTCTATGCATAATACCATCACTCCGGTAGCCGATCAGAGTCTGGATGTAAATATAGAAGCATATGGCAATAAATTTACAGGAGCCAGCTATAAAGTCTACACACTGGACGGGACAAGTGAACTGGAATCTAAGAAAATCAAAAAGGCAGGAAAGAACTTCAGTCTGGATCTGAGTGGAGATAAGGTACTGGATGAAGAAAGAATTCTGGAGGTTCGGCTGAACAGAAATGGTGCGGATCCGGTATATTTCTACACCAGAATTGTCAGTGATGAAGATGCCAATGTTGCACAGTGTCTGAATTATATCAGTGATTATCATGAAAATGCACTTGCAAAGGCAGAGAATGCAGGCGTAGGAGCAGCGCTTGAGCCGACGGATGATGCGGATAATACGACGCTTCAGCATGTAACGATCAATTCGAATTACGAACAGGTTACATGGGGCAGTCTGAAACCACAGGTAGAACAGGAAGAACGCTGGAGTATCAAAGAACTGAACAGTACCTGCATGTCGGTATTGTTACAATACAGGGTAAGCTGTAAAGGAGAGGAAAATGAATCCGACCGGTATGCGGTCAAAGAATTCTTCCGTGTCAGATACATCGCAGATGCACAAAAGGCATACCTCTTAGATTATGACAGAACGATGGATCAGATATTTGATGCGACGAAGAAGGTTCTGAATGAGAAGGGAATTATCCTCGGAATTGCACCAACGAATCTGTCTTATAAGGTGAATAAAGACGGAACAATCGTATCATTTGTCGAGGCAAATGAACTTTGGAATTATAATAAAGATTCGGATGAGGTGTCACTTGTATTCGGATTTGCAGATGCGGAAAATACAGATGTGAGAAATCTGGTTCCGGATCACAAGATCAAGATTTTGAAAGTAGACGCAAAGGGCAACACAACCTTCCTTGTGTCGGGATATATGAATCGTGGTGAGCATGAAGGTGAAGTCGGAGTGGCCGTATATTATTACGATATAGAGAAAAATTCCGTGGAAGAGAAAGTCTTTATCTCTACCAATAAATCTTATGCACAGGCAGTCAGTGAACTGGGAGAAATGTCTTATTATGATGCGAAGACAGACATGCTCTACACCATGGTGGACGGTACACTATATCAGTATAGTATAGAGGATGATGAGAAAACAGTAC
>ERZ507028.914-NODE-914-length-10522-cov-3.706028_pt1 | contig 10522 bp, 9 predicted proteins | sample MGYA00512875_ERZ507028 | MGnify/ENA metagenome assembly ERZ507028 | reverse complement strand
GATCTCGGATATTTTTAATTTGGAAGAAATTCAAGAATTTTGTAGCCGTATGGAAGAATTAAGTGACCATCCAAAATTTGTCGTAGAATGTAAATACGATGGATTAGCGATGTCATTAACCTATGAAAATGGCGAATTTATTCGTGCCGTAACCCGGGGTGATGGCTCTGTGGGTGAGGATGTATCCAATAATATTCGCACCATTGCTTCGATTCCTATGCATATTCCTACTAAAGAACATGTGGAAGTGCGTGGGGAAGTGTATATGCCTAAGGAAAGCTTTGAACGCTTGAATGAAATACAGGAAAAACAAGGCAAAAAACCTTTTGCGAATCCGCGAAATGCGGCAGCTGGTTCGATTCGACAATTGGACTCGGCCATTTGTGCTTCGCGAAAACTGGATGCGTATTGGTATTATTTTCAAAATGCGCAAGACTTTGGCATTTTAACCCAAGAAGAAGCTTTGGAGAAGATGGAAGCTCTACACTTCCGGGTCAATCCTATGCGTAAGATTTGTCAGAATGCCCAAGAGGTCTGGGACTTTATTCAAGAAATTGGCCAAAAGCGGGATTCGTTACCATATGAAATTGACGGTATGGTGCTGAAATTGAATTCTTTAGTGGATTCAAGACGAATTGGTACGACAGCCAAAGTGCCTCGTTATGCGATTGCCTATAAATTTCCTGCCCAAAGAGTCGAAACGCGATTGATTGATATTACCCTAACGGTAGGAAGAACCGGAAAAGTAACACCGAATGCGGTCTTAGAGCCAGTACGGGTTGCCGGAACAACAGTGCAAGCAGCTACTTTGCATAACGAAGATATGATTCGTAATAAAGACTTGCGCATTGGCGATATGGTTGTGATTCATAAGGCTGGAGAAATTATTCCAGAAGTCGTGGAAGCTTTGCCGGAACGTCGAGATGGCCGTCAAAAACCTTATGTATTTCCCCAGACTTGTCCGGTCTGTCATGCCAAACTCGTACGCCTGGAAAATGAATCCAGTCATTATTGTATCAATCAAGATTGCCCTGCCAGGGTTGTTGAGAGTATGATTCATTTTGCCTCAAGGGATGCGATGAATATTGAAACGCTGGGAGATAAGAAGATTGAACAGCTGCATGAATGGGGGTATTTAAACTCCATTGAAGATATTTATTTCTTGTACCAACATCGCGAAGCTTTGATTGGTAAACCAGGGTACCAAGAAAAATCGGTTGATAAACTCTTGGAACAAATTGAAGCTAGTAAGAAAAATGAATTAGGTTTGCTTCTATTTGCCCTTGGCATTCGTCAGGTTGGCAAGAAAGCAGCGATGATTTTAGCGGATCATTTCTTAAGTATGGATGCTTTGATGCAGGCGTCTTTAGAAGAATTGACAGGTTTAAAAGATATTGGTCAAATTACTGCCGAGAGTATTCTTTCCTTCTTTGCTGAAGAAAAAAATCAACATTTAATTAATGTCCTACAAAGCTGTGGCTTGTGTATGGAACAGACAAAAAAAGAACAGAAGGTCTCTCGCTTTACGAATAAAACTTGTGTTTTAACGGGAACTTTGGAACATTACACAAGAAAAGAAGCTAAAGCGATTTTGGAATCGCTGGGGGCTAATGTAGCTGGGTCGGTTTCTAAGAAAACGGATTTTGTGATTTATGGAAGTGCTGCAGGTTCCAAATTAACGAAAGCGCAACAGCTTAGCGTTGCGACGATGACAGAAGAAGAATTTATGCAGGAGGTCGAAAATGCTTAAAAGAAAAGTAGTATGTTTTTTTACAATTTTAGCGTTAGGGATTACAGGATGTTCTTCTTTTGGTTCCAATAATGCGGACTCAAGTGATGCGGATGAATACCAGGCTGTGATGCCCTATAATACTTCGGATACACGGGTAAAACATGTTGGCTTGATTTCTGATCAAAACACTCGTGTGCAAATTGAAGATGGATTGATGGATCTTTCCAAACAATATTTTTCACCGAATCAAGTGAAATATAAAACACATGCGTTTTTAGATTACGATACCTTAGATGCAACCGATGGTTCGCGTGGATTGTTAGGAACATTGCGTGATGATAATCCCAATGGTTTAAATCCTGGTAGTGAAGAAGAATTTAATACCGGAAATGGAAAAGTAAAAGGAGCTATCCTACTTGCGGATATCTATGAATTAGACTGGTATAAAGGCAAGGATCTAAAAGGTATTTCGATTGCCCTTGTGGTCAATGGAACGGTTGGAGAACATAATACCAAAGTAAAAAAAGCGAAAATGCGAAATTATTTAAAAGTCACTTCGACCAAACTCGTGAATTATATGCGTTCTCGCTATAATGAGATTACGGATTCGATTCCTATCTATGTAGCGAGTTATCAATTAAGCGAGAGTGAAGATGATAATCTGGGCGGCTATATCTATTCTTTGTATTTAAATAAAAATGATCAGGATTTTGAAAACTTGTCGGAACATTGGTATCGTGTTCCAAGCAATGAAATTGCGAAGAAAGATCCAACCTTATCCGATCAATTCTTAGCTTATCAAAATAAGGTCGCAAAGGTATTAGCGGATAATACGTATTGTATTGCCCAGGCAAAATACGATGGGGATACCTTAGAAAAGTTAAATATTACTATTACGGCTCATGGCAAGACATCTGGCGAAATGCTGGCGGTTTCGCAAGTTGCCAAAAAACAATTATCCAAGTTTAAAAGTGTTGATTGTGAGTATTCTGTAAAAGTGATTGATAATGAAGAAACGTATTGTATGATGAAGCGAAATAAAAATGAAACTGTGGTGAATTCCGTGACTTCCTTCTAAGCTAGCATTGGGAAATGCGCAGGGGATATGGTATAATACGTTCTAGGAGAAAAATGTAGTATGGCAAATGTGAAGAAATCAACACCTCGTAAGGTGAGTACAAAGCGTAAACAAGGTCATAAATTGATTTGGTTTACAGTAATAGTTATTGCGATTCCAGTGATCTTTGTAGCATACGTTCTTTTGACGAGTGCGGTTGGTCAAGATAAACCGGTAGTAGGGAATCGTTTTGGTTCCAATGATTTGAACCCTAAAATTACCCAAGATAATTTGGATCAAATACAATCGGCATTAACTTCCATTGATGGTGTACAAAATGCAGAAGTAACTTTAAAGAGTGCTACATTGCGTATTAGTGTAGACTGTGCCGATGATGCAGGACAAGATACGGTGCAATCCATTGCCGATCAAAGCTATGATGCGGTTGCGGGTGTCCTTCCTATTGAAACGTATTTCACGAATCCACAAGATAAAGATGGAAAGAATTATGACCTCGAAGTTGGAGCTTATAACTTTATTCCGAAAGATGGAAATACCGATGGATACGTTTATATTAAAGAGACCAAAACCGGTAATGGAGAGAAGACGACCGATGTTGAAACTTCGGCGAAAAACCAAAATGTAGTAAATGCGATTACACGTTAGTGTATCGCTTTTTTTTTAGGAGGATCTATGAAACTGATATCTTGTTCGAATCATTGTACTTTAGAAGATGAGAAGTGTTACAGCGAAAACTCATATTACTTATCTGGACTTGAGCCAAAATATGTCTTTGAAGAAAATCAAGTACAGGTAACCTGGAAAACAGAGAAAGGTATTCGGTTTCCTTATGTTAGTGGAACGTTGGTTCATCCCAAAGCTTATGTAGAAAGACCAACGACACATATTCTTATGAATACTAGTGAAATCGATGCGAAATGGTGTTTTCCTATCTTACGGAAATACATTCATGCAACGGATCGGGTTTGTGTTTTTGCATTTAGCTTTTTTGATGACACCAAAAATAGTTCGGACTGGAATAAACAATATGCGCCGGGTCAGGGGATTTGGTATCGCGCGAATACAGATGTATTTTTCAAGTATGGCATAAAGAAAGAACAAATTGTATGGGTCAATTATTTTCAAGATTCCAGACAAGAAATTGAATCCAAGATTTTAAACAGCTCGATTCTATTGATTACGGGTGGTGCCCCAGATCTAATGATGAAACGAATTAAAGAATTTCGTCTAAAGAAGCTCTTAAAAAACTATAAAGGCTTGATGTTGGGCTATAGTGCAGGGGCTATGATTCAACTGGATCAATATCATATAACACCAGACCAAGATTATCCGACCTTTGGCTATTATTCGGGTTTAGCTACCTTATCTGGCTTTTCAATCGAACCCCATTATCAAAATAGCTCTAATCAAAAAGCTTCTATTGAACAGGTTTTAGCAGATAAAAAGCATCCGGTCTATGCGATTGGAGAACTTGGTGGTCTTATTGTACAAGATGGGAATATCACTTGTTTTGGGGATGTAGAATTGTTTGAATCTTGTTGACAGAGGATAGTTCGATGCATATAATGAAATCAAATAAATGAACGATTGTTCAAGTGTTCATAAAAGGAGAAAGTATGAAAAAGACGTATAAAATTGATGTGGATTGTGCGAACTGCGCCAACAAGATGGAAGAAGCAGCCAATAAGACTGAAGGTGTAAAAAAAGCGGTTGTAAACTTCATGACATTGAAGATGAATGTTGAATTTGAAGATGGCGTTCAACCTAAAGAAGTCATGGCTCGTGTTTTAGAAAACTGTAAAAAAGTAGAAGACGATTGCGAAATTTTCTTTTAATGAAAAGTAAGATGCGCAAGCATCTCTATTTTTCAATTATTATAGTTGAATGATTGAGCAATTAATGTTTTGAATGAGGGTGGGGTAAGTATGAACAAGAAACAGAAAAAGATGTTAAAGCGAATTATAGTTGCGAGTATTCTTTTTATCGTAATTAAGGTCGTAAAACTACCTGAATATATTGAGATTCCTTTATTTTTAGTTGCTTATTTAGAAATTGGGTATGATATTCTTCTTAAGGCTTTTAAAGGAATTAGAAACCGTCAGGTATTTGATGAGAATTTTTTGATGGCTGTCGCAACTGTAGGCGCTATTGGTTTGAAATCTTTTGATGAAGCAACAGCTGTTATGTTGTTCTATCAGATTGGGGAATGGTTCCAAAGTTATGCGGTAGGTAAGAGTCGTAAAAACATCACGGAATTAATGGATATTCGTCCGGATTATGCCAATGTTGAAGATGAGAATGGAAATCTTGAACAAGTAGATCCAGATGAAGTTGAAATCGGTACAATTATTGTGGTTAAGCCTGGTGAAAAAGTGGCTATTGATGGAATTGTTGTTGAGGGAAGTTCTACTCTAAATACAGCGGCTTTAACAGGGGAAAGCTTGCCTAGAGAAGTCAGTGAAAATGATGAAGTAATCAGTGGTTGCATCAATATGACGGGCTTATTAAAAATTAAGACAACAAAAGAATTTGGGGAATCCACTGTATCAAAAATTTTGGATTTGGTTGAAAATGCATCAAGTAAGAAATCTCGTTCTGAAGCCTTTATTTCACGTTTTGCGAGAATTTATACGCCAGCCGTATGTTATAGTGCTTTGGCATTGTTCTTGCTTCCACCAGTGTTTAATTTGGTTATGGGGAATCCAGCAAATTTTTCAACTTGGTTATACCGTGCCTTAACATTCTTAGTTATTTCTTGTCCATGCGCATTGGTAATCAGTATTCCTTTGAGTTTCTTTGCCGGAATTGGTGGCGCCAGCAATCAGGGTGTTTTGGTTAAAGGATCGAATTATTTAGAAGCATTGGCTTCATGTAAATATGTTGTATTTGATAAAACGGGTACAATGACACAAGGTGTATTTGAGGTGGCAGGCATTCATCATGCGACTATTCCAGAAGAGCAATTATTGGAGTATGCGGCAATGGCTGAAAGTTATTCGACACATCCTATTTCTAAAAGTTTATTAAAGGCCTATGGAAATACAATTGATAAATCACGTATTGAAAATGTAGAAGAAATAAGTGGTCATGGAGTTAAAGCTGTAATTGATGGAGTGCAAGTGCTTGCGGGTAATGATAAATTAATGAAGATGTATAATATTCCTTATCAAGAATGTCATAGTGTTGGTACGATTGTTCATGTGGCTATCGATGGCAAATATGCAGGTCACATTGTGATTTCGGATATGTTGAAGCCGCATGCTAAAGATGCTATTGAGGCATTGAAGAAAGCTGGTATTAAACAAACAGTTATGTTGACTGGGGATGTAAAAAGTGTTGCCGATAAGGTAGCTTCTGAATTACATATTGATCAAGTATATTCTGAACTATTGCCTCAAGATAAGGTGAATAAAGTTGAAGAATTATTATCTTTAAAACAATCGAAAGAAAATCTTGCCTTTGTCGGAGATGGAATCAATGATGCGCCTGTATTATCAAGAGCCGATATTGGTATTGCGATGGGTGCTTTAGGCAGTGATGCAGCCATTGAAGCAGCCGATATTGTATTGATGGATGATGATCCATTAAAGATTTCTAAAGCCATTAAGATTGCGAAGAAATGTATCCATATTGTATATGAGAATATTTATTTTGCGATTGGTGTTAAATTAATCTGTTTATTATTAGGTGCTGTTGGTATTGCGAATATGTGGGTTGCGATTTTTGCGGACGTTGGAGTTATGATTATTGCCGTATTAAATGCGATTCGTGCATTAAATGTTAAAAATTTGTAAGGAAATCTTTGGATTTCCTTATTTTCATATTGTGTTAAATTTGTTTTAGTTGTATCTTTGTCTTGTACGCAGAAAAGGAGATTCGAGATGCAGGAATTAAAACCAATTAAAGAAGGAAAAGTACGTGAGATTTACGACAATGGGGACAACCTTATTATGGTTGCGACAGATCGTATCAGTTGTTTTGATGTGATTCTAAACAATGAAGTTACAAAAAAAGGAACTGTTTTAACGCAGATGTCAAAATTTTGGTTTGACTACACAAGTGATATCTTACCTAACCACATGATCAGTGTAGATACAAAGGATATGCCAGAATATTTCCAACAAAAAAAATTTGAAGGAAAATCAATGTTATGTCGTAAATTGAACATGCTTCCAATCGAATGTATTGTTCGTGGTTACATCACAGGTAGCGGATGGGCTAGCTACAAAGAAACAGGAAAGGTTTGTGGTATTGAACTTCCAGAAGGATTACAAGAATCACAACAACTTCCAGAACCAATTTATACACCTAGTACAAAGGCAGAAATTGGTGATCACGATGAAAATATTTCTTTTGAACAAAGTATTGCACACTTAGAAAAATATTTCCCAGGACATGGTGAAGAATATGCAACTAAAATCAAAGATTGCACAATCGCATTATATAAAAAATGTGCTGAGTATGCTTTAAGCAAAGGAATTATTATTGCGGATACAAAATTTGAATTTGGTTTAGACGAAAATGGAAATATTGTTATTGGTGATGAAATGTTAACTCCTGACAGTTCTCGTTTCTGGCCTGCAGATGGATATGAAGCTGGTCATTCACAACCATCATTTGACAAACAATTTGCGCGTGACTGGCTAAAGGCAAATCCAGATAATGACTGGACACTTCCTCAAGAGATTGTGGATAAGACTATTGAAAAATATCTTCAAGCTTACACAATGTTAACAGGAAAAACATTATAATTAGAAAATACCCATAAGTGGAATGCTTATGGGTATTTTTTTGAAAACTGTATTTTCTGATACCTAAATATATTTGAAAACCGTAAAATATGATGTTAATAATCACTTGAAAACCGAAGAGGGCTATGTTTAAATGAGGAATAGATATTAGAAAATAATAATTATTGAATATATATGGTGAGGGAAAATATGAAAAAAGGTGTATTTATAACGTTTGAAGGAAATGATGGATCGGGAAAAACAACCGTATGTAAAGCGGTACAAGAAGAATTGATTAAAATGGGATACGATTGTATTTATACAAGAGAACCAGGTGGAAGTAAAATTGCAGAATCCATTCGTAATATATTATTAGATGTAAACAATACGGAGATGGATGATCGTACAGAAGCATTATTATATGCGGCAAGCCGAAGACAACATTTAAAAGAAGTTGTTCTTCCTGCATTAGAAAATAAGAAAATCGTATTGTGTGATCGCTTTATTGATTCTAGTTTGGCATACCAAGGAATTGCACGAGGCATAGGTTTAAAAGAAGTATGGGATATTAATCAGTTTGCGATTGATGGATGTATGCCTGAAAAGACTCTATTTTTATCCGTTAGTGTAGAAACGGGTAAAAAACGTATGAATCTTCGTGGTGACTTGAATCGTTTGGATCAAGAAGAAAGTTCATTCCATAAAGCTGTGCGTCAGGGCTATGAAACATTAGTATCTATGTATCCAGAGCGCATTGAAGTGATTGATGCCGAGCCTTGTAAAGAAGAGGTTTTAAAAAGTGCTATGGAATGTGTTTTAAAGGTTATTAAAGAACATGAATAAAGTGTATTTTAAAAAAGCACAACCTGTTGTGTATCAGACGTTGTCTAACGCTTTAAAGAATCAAAGAGTTGCGAATGCCTATTTATTTCATGGGCCAAAAGGCTCAAGTAAATTAGAAACAGCCATCTTATTTGCGCAAAGTATTGTATGTGAACATGTAGATGTGGATGGTTTTGCGTGTCAAGAATGTGAAAGCTGTAAGCGAATAGAGAATGAAGATTCTTTAGACTATATGATTGTATCGAATGATCGGATTAAAAAGAAAGATATTGTTGATTTACAAGCTTTCTTTGAATCAACTAGTGCGGGAAAGCAAAATGCCAGAATATATATATTAGACCATTATGATAAAGCTACATCGGATGCTTCAAATAGCTTGTTGAAGTTTTTAGAGGAGCCAAGTGAAGGGATTTATGGTATATTAATTGCGGATGAAAAGTCCAATGTATTGCCTACTATTCAATCGAGATGTCAGTCGATTCATTTCAAGCCTGAAAGCTGTGAACATTTATTGTTAGAAAATACAACGGAAGAAAACGCAAAAATGTTGGCGGATTCAGGATATACGTACGACAAGGCAATTGAATTGTTAGCTCTACCTGATTTTGAGGAGCTGAAGCAGATTGCATTTGAATATATTGAGAATGCATCTTCGTTTGCACAAATTGAAAAGATGCAGACAAGTGTGTTTGTGAATAAATCAGATCGTATGAATAAGGATTGGATACAGTTATGGATTCAATGGATTTTATTCTATGTAAAAAACAATAAGGTAAACTTACCTTTGGAAAATAAAGTAAAGCTATATTCGATTCTAGTTGAAAATATGGATATGTTGTATCGACCGGTTGATTTGGGATTATTTATGGATAAGCTTTATTATGATATTAGGAAGGCTGTGATTAAGTGAGTGCAGAAGAAAAAGTAACATATAAATATATTGTTTATATTCAATTTGAAGAGTCGAAGAAAGCATATACGTTTGGTTCAAATGTAAAATATTATACTAATGATATTGTTGTTGTTGAAACTGTACGAGGACAGGAGTTAGGTAAAGTTTGTGTTCCAACCGTTGACTTTGATGCTTCAAAAGTAAAAGGAGATATTAAACCAGTAGTTCGAAAGGCAACTTCTGAAGATATTAAGTGCAAGGCAGAAAATATTGAAAAAGCGAAAGAAGCCATGAAGATTTGTCAGGATTGTATTGCCAATTTAAAATTGGATATGCATCTTATCAGTTCAGAATACACTTTGAATCGTACAAAGGTTATTTTTACTTATGTATCGGATGATCGTGTAGATTTTAGACAATTATTAAAAGATCTAGCGCAACATCTACATTGTCGTATTGAATTAAGACAAGTAGGGCCAAGAAATAAAGCTAAGATCGTAGGTGGAATTGGTAATTGTGGTATGGAATGCTGCTGCTCAAGATTTATGTCAGATTTTGACACTGTATCTATCAATATGGCAAAAAATCAAATGTTGGCATTGAATATTCAAAAGTTGAGTGGACAGTGTGGAAAATTGATGTGTTGCTTACGCTTTGAAAATGAAGAGTATACAAGAATGCGCAAGGATCTTCCTAAAATGAATTCGATTGTAAGCTATCAAGGTAAAAAATATCGTATTTCGAGTATGAATGTTCTTCAAAAACAAGCAAAGCTAGAAAATAAAGAAGAAGTCTTATTTGTAGACTTCAAAGATGTATGGCCAGATAAGGATTTTAACAATGATTAGACAGAAAAGTTTCGAATCAGATACATCTACTTTGTACTTGGTTCCTACACCAATTGGAAATCTACAGGAAATGGCACCAAGAGCTTTGGATGTATTAAAAAATGTAAATGTTATTGCAGCAGAAGATACGCGTAATACAAAAAAATTGTTGATGGCATATGGAATTGACACTATGTTGATGTCTCATCACGAACATAATCAGCAGACAAGTATTCCTAAGATTATTGAACGATTAGAAAATGGAGAAGATGTTGCGGTTGTTTCAGATGCAGGGTATCCTTTAGTATCGGATCCAGGTCAAAAACTTGTGCAAGAAACAATTTCACACGGTTTCAATGTTGTTTCTGTTTCAGGTGCGAATGCTGCAATGAATGCATTAGTAGCAAGTGGATTAAGTTG
>ERZ507028.910-NODE-910-length-10554-cov-5.584246_pt1 | contig 10554 bp, 6 predicted proteins | sample MGYA00512875_ERZ507028 | MGnify/ENA metagenome assembly ERZ507028 | reverse complement strand
GTGTTACGCCATACGAGGAACAGGCAACAAAGTGGACACCGGAGCTGCGCGAACGCTATTTCGATATGCTTGTCAAATGCAGCCACATGACAGCCGTTTACACACATAAGCAGCCAGACGCACAGCTGAAAGCCTACCGAACAATCATCCGGCAGTCTGACATGGTGCTGGCGGTCTACGATCCGGCATCTGCGCGTGGGGATGATACCGATAAGGCTGTTTCTTATGCGAGAGAATTGCGCCGCCCCATGCTGATGATCCACCCGGACACATTGAAAACGACATATTCCTGCGTGGAAGTCTGATATGTCAGCGCACTGTCCTTTGCTATAATGAGCATAGAAAAGACTTCGTAAATTTCTGCAAATTTACGATGAAACGCCAGATGCTCCCTGAGATCATCGGCCTTTCCGCGTTTTGGGTGACGGAAATTTTGACGGCGAATAGGCTTTTAAGCGACACCGCCGAGGAAGCTGATTTTCTGAACGGCCTGACGCTTGCTGTCCATTGATGGATGCACATACAGCCGCAGCGTCGTCGTAATGTCCGCGTGGCCCAGCATTTCACTGACGCTTTTAATGTCAATCCCATTTTCAATACAGCGGGTCGCATAAGTGTGACGAAGTGTGTGATAGCTACGCTTCCGGATACCACACCGACGCAGAACAGATTCAAAATAATATTGATAGGTGCGGGGCTCCATTGGCTTATCCGTTCGGCCTGTCAGGATATACGTATTTTGTGACAGACCAGAAACAGCTTTTTTCAAATACGCCATCATATCGTTTGGAAGTGGAATAACGCGCACAGATTTTTCGCTCTTTGGTGTCTGGATGATGAGCTTCGTTTTCCCATTCTGACGGACACGCTGAACGGCGTGCTCAATGCTGACGGTGCCGTTTTGAAAGTCAATATCTGAAACCCGCAGGGCGCAAACCTCACCAAGCCGCAATCCTCCGTTTGCGGAAAGTAAGATTCCGGCGTCCTTGTGATTGGGTGACGGCGATAGACCTTTCCTGAGTTGGTCAAGCTCCCACGCAGAAAACGGTTCGATTTCACGCTGTTTTGCCTTCGGCAGCTTGGTGTTCAGCGCGTCACAATAAAAATGGTATTCTGTGCTGGCAAACCGGAGCGCTGCTTTTATCAGAACACCGATGTCCCGGACGCTTTTGGCAGATAACCCACCGCCATGCAGCCGCCCACTTTGTCTCTTTTGGCTTAGGAAGTCAGAAAGCTGTTTCGCCGTCAAAGAAACGACGAAGATCGAACCAAGCTCCGGAAGGATATGATGCTCGATCAGAAAAACATATCTGGCTCGCGTAGACGGTTTGATTTCAGCCTGTGCCAGATACCACGCAAAAAGCTCCGCTACCGTCAAGCGGCAGCTCCCGGCAGGTCGTGACACGATCATCCGTTTTCGGTCCTCCAGCTTGGCTTTTGCTGCGGCATAAGTGCGTGCATAGACGGACGTATATTTTGCGCGTCCATCCGGTTTCCTGCCGCTGATAAAGCGTGCTTCCCATCGGCCGTCCTTGCGCTTATAGATGTTCTCACCGGTTTTTGGCAAATGGCATCCTCCTTTTGACGGCTGTTCTGACTGCGAATACAGACACGCTACTTGCAAGAAGTATTCTGCATCGTCTGATACCGATTGATCTTTACGGAAACGACGCAAATAATCAATATTTTGATACCGAACCGCATTGACTTTTTGCTGTGCTATTGTATAATGGTGTCAGAAACAGAAGATTATTGCGTTTTTGAGACTTCGTAAATTTGCAGAACTTTATGAAGCCGAAACCGCCATGCTTTGTATGTGCAGATAGTATGTCACTTCTATGCTGGCACATACGGAGAATGGAAGAATCTTGACAATTTAATATGTTTACCAACGAAGAATTGTAATTGCAGGTTATCTCTCGCCTTATAGTCTGCAATGAAAGAGCAATGAATCTACTCGCCCGGAACTGTGAGGATGAGCAAGTTTCTAAAGTAGCTTGGAGGAAACGAAAGACAGCGTTACACAGCAAGCTATGTAGCCGAAAGGTCGCCATTGCGGGAGAAAATCCCGTGAGAAGGTAGGAAACAGAGCGCGGATGCAGCCGCATCCATAGTCCAAGTCAGGAGAATCGCTTTTCTTCGCCTGCATGAGATGCTGCCTGTTTTATGATCTCGTTACGTGCAGAAGTTGGCAAACAAAGGGTAGATAGCACGATGATCCTATCGGTAATTCGGAACAGGGCTCCGATTTGCTTCTAAAGTTGAAGCAAATCGGTGTTTTTTGTTTTTGAAGCAATCGGATCATCTCGCGTCAGCGGGATGATTTGTTTTTTGCGTAAAAATCGATAGGAGGATTATCTGCGATGAATGAGCAGCAACGGCAAGCATATCTGGACCAGATCAACTATGGCCGCATTGAGCGTGTCATTGCGTACAAAAATGTGCAATTCATCATCAAGCACCAGCACGATACGCTGGAGCAGCTAACTGCATATTTGAAATCCTGCATGGAGGACATTGGACACCCGCCCGCGATGGTCGAGGTGATTGGCGGCGAGTATATCGAGTACCGGTTCGGCTCATGGCAAGCCGCGATCCGTTCCTTTTATGCCGGAAAAATCACAAACATCAAAAATCCGCCACATTTTCGTGACCGCAAGATCGTTCAGGATTTATGTGAGATCGAATTGAGACGGCTTGCAGCGAAGGACGCGGCATCTTCTGAACGGGAGGTGCAGCGATGAATCCGAACAGAACGTATGAGGAAAATATGGCGGCGCTTAAAAAAATTTTGACCCAACGCACCTACACGGCGCTGTCTCACAGGAACATCGAGTTTGTTCTGAAATATCAAAATGCGTCATTGCAGGAGTTGGCTGCATATTTGCGGCAGCAGCAGGCGGAGCTGCGGCATATCCCCGGCAGGACAGAAATAATTGGCGGCGACTTCATTGAGCTGCGGTTCCGCGGATGGGCAAATGCGCTTGAAGCGATCGGCGTTAGCAGAGAGCTTGCGGCAAAGCGCAGTACGCCCGCGCTGGAAAAAACGGCGCTGTTCCAAGCGGAGTTCAATACACAGCGGGAGCTGGACAAAGCAGCCAAGGCTGAGGCCAAAAAGCAAAATAAAGCCAAAGAGAAGCCACAGATTCAAGGCAAAGGCCGCCGATTCCGCGCCGATCTTCTTCAGGATGAGAAAATCACGGGAAGAACGATGTACGCGCTTGAATTGCAGGGGTTCAAATGCCCGAAGAATAAGAACGTGCGGAAAACGCAGGAGTTCAAGGCTGAGTATCAGCGGCAGCTCACAAAATTCCGGCAGGAGCAGGCCGCAGAAAAGGAAACCAAACGCGCAGCGCGGCAGACCGAGCAGCAGGAAGCGACTACGGAGGAAAGCACACAATAATTTATTTGCACAATCCGAATTGGGAACGGATTTGCATATAGACCTGATCTCATCCCCCTGAGATCAAGCTGCCAGCGCGTCACCCCCTGACGCGCAGAAATCCCCGGTTCCGAATGGGAACGCGGAACCGGGGGATCTCAAAACCTTGTCAATCTTTGATTGGGAACACCGTAGGTTTCGCAATCCTACGTTCCATTTTTCTAAAATTGCGGGCAGCTTGGTCTGCTCCACCCGAGCTGTCTAACATGGGGCAAAATTTTGCAAAGGAGAATGTAAAATGAAAACTGCAAAGAAACTCACAGCCCTCCTGCTGGCAGTCGTCATGGTTCTCGCCATGAGCGTCAGCGCATTCGCAGCCACCACAGACACCGGTCTCAGCGGAACTGTCACCGTAAAGTTCACAAAGAACTACAGTGATACAGATGATGGTGTATATACATGGAACGCTACGCGCGGCGAAGATCTCTTCACCACGAACAGCTCTGTTACGGTGAATCTTGCGACGCTGAACGGCGTTGAGTTGAGCGTGTGCAAAGCGTATTACTCCGAGCCGACAACAAACGCCATGTACAATACCGTTTCTGTTCTGGACGTCGTTATGGCCGCAGCTGCATCGTCCGGGCATACACCTACGGGCAACTGGGATGCTGATCCTGATGAGGGACTGCCCGGTGGCTATCTTTACAATGTCGATAATCAGGAATTTGAGTCCTACTACGGCGAAAACGGCGATGGAACCTACTGGATGATGGGTACTGGCTTTGTTATTGGTGTGGCCAGCAATGCTAGTGCAGAGCCCACCTTCTCGACCTCCTATCTCAGCAATGTTGCAGCTTCTACGCTCAGCAGCGGTGCTGTGATTTATGTTGATCTTGGCAACTATACCTTCAGCAGCGTAACCTGGTAATCATTAAACAAATCTTGGGGGGCGGCTATGCCGTCCCCCTGTTTGGAGGATAAGATGAAAAGACTTCTAACAGGGATTTTCGCCCTCATCTTGATGCTGGGATGTATAACGATCTCTCAGCCGAGAGCGACGGCAGCCGATACTCCCAAAGAAATAACAGCATATTTGACGATTGCATTGCAGGATGCAGACGGAAAGTATGATTTCGCTGGAGCAAACGACGGAACGAGTATGGCATCAAAGGCAATACAGGTTTCGGACGCAGATGGCGATAACAAATTGACAGCCTACGATGTCCTTTACTGCGCCCATGTGCAGTATGCACCCGGTGGACTGAAAGATTTTGAAATTAACAGTGCATCAAAGGGAAGTGCAATCTTAAAAAAAGCATGGAACGTGACGGCTGGATTTACTCTTGTCGGCGAAAACACTATGGCAACAAATGCGTTCAAAACCGACATTAAATCCGCCACTTCTACCACATCAATCAATGATGGAACACACTTGTATGTTATTCAAGGCGCTTCTGCAAAGACGGAGTTTTTTTCAAATACTGCGTCAATAAAAATGGGATTTATAAATGATGCTCGTATTACAGCCTATAAAAGGCAAGCATTTACACTTTGCGCAAATATCTATGATGCATCCGTTAAAATGCCAGTCAAAAGAGTTTCTGCTGCAAAAGGTAGAGCTATTTACTATAAAGAAATTCAGCAAGGCAATACACCAGCTCAGAAATTGATTACTACAGACGCGACAGGAAAGATAACTGTAACGTTTGAGAACGCTGGAGACTATTTGCTTTATACCGCCCCCGCTGATAGCGTTGCACCGGCCGCGTGTATGGTACATGTTGAGGAAAGCAAACTGGTTCCTGAGAGTATTCGGCTTGGCCTGTCGGAAGATTCCGCAGACCTTCTGCATTACGCCAGTGGAACGAAGGAATACTCGATTACCGTTCCGGATAGCGCCACGACGCTTTATGGCCGCATGGCATACGCATCTGCTTCGGGCAATCTGCAATGGTATTCAGAAGTTAGTACGGACGGAACAACCTATAAGAGTGTGACCGTAAAAGGTCTTCTTGATGGAAAAACGACAGGAAACATCAACATAAACGGCGCACAAAAGCTCAAATTATATATCAATGATAAGAGCTTGCAGCTGGCAAAAAACAAGCCGTTGTCTGATGATTATATCATTAACATCAAACGGCAAATTCAGCTTACAGGTTTGACCACAACAACCGGTACGCTTCTTAGTGATGCCGACTATACCACCGGGCATTTGGACGTTTATGTGAGCCATGATGCGGAGACGGCGACTTTGACGCCAACAGCAAAATCCGGCGATACAATCACTGTAAATGATGCGCCAGCTGAGTCCGGTAAAGCGGCTACCATCAATTTGACAGATGCCGAGACGACGGCAAAAATCATTGTCCATCGAGCTGGTGATAGTTACGTCGATGGTACATACACGGTTACCTTCCATAAAGCCGCAGATCAGGCTGCGCCGGTTTTCATCGAACAGCCTATGTCGGAAGTTCAGGAGTATATTGTCGGTGATGGCTCTGCGTATGTAAAACCGCTCCATGTTTTTGCGAACGCAAACGGAACGGTAACATATCAGTGGTACAGCAATACGACAAACAGTACAGAAGGCGGCACCGCGATTGCCGATGCAACCGACCCTACATATATCCCTGCGACGGATACTGCGGGAGATCAGTATTACTATTGTGTCGCAACAAATGGCAGCAGCACTACCTCTTCCACTTGCGCACACGTTATCGTTTATGACGAACCGATCCAGTCCATTTCGTGGAGTATGAAAACTCCCAAACTGCCAGAGGAAAAAAAGGAATTATTCGAAGGTCACACAACCGGCTTCTACTATCAAAAAGGCGATACGAATGTAACGCCGCTTACAGTAAATGTTACATTTGAACCGCATTTTGCAGAATTGATCAAAAACGGGAAAATGATCGTTCGTTATAACTGGGGACCGAAAAACAATGCTGTGAAAACGGATTTGCCAAGCTATACTCCCAGCACAGAATACGCAATCGGTGGACAGGAATGGTACTGCGACGTAACCATTTTTTATTTGGACTATAGCCGCAATTTTTCAAAATACACTGTTAAACCTGTTTATATCTACATAGACGACGCTGATTCCAGCCGTCCGGGCGAAGTTGATTTTTCCGGTGACGGTACAAAGGCATCCCCGTGGGAGCTTGCAAACCAGAAAGACCTCGAAAAACTGCGCAAATATGTGAATGATGGATATAATTTCGCTGACACCTATTTATTGTTCACGAATGATATTACGCTTGATACGAGCTGGGAATCCATCGGTACCGGCGACGCTGGCACAAAGGGCAAGGGCTGGAATGTTTTTTCCGGCACATTGGATGGCGGCAACCATACATTGACCTATGCCGAGAATACCGATCAACCGCTCTTTAAGTATGTTCGTGAAGCTACGGTTCAAAATCTTTCTATCGAAGCTCCACATTTGAAAAACTATGCGCTCGTTAGCAACTATGCTGTCGATTATGGCGATGACGGAAACTACAGCATCGGCACTGGCGGCAGCTATGCCCCTGGCTGCCCTGATACGATCGATATTATCAATGTCACCATAAAATCCGGTTCGATCATTGAAAAAGGTGGTTTCCTTGGCGGCTTTGCCTCTGGCGCAAATATTGTAAATATTCGAGACTGCACCGCCGAAAAGGATGTTAAGATCGGTTGGGATGGAGAAAAGGGCGTTGGCAGCAATAACGGTTCCTTTGCGGGCTTGTTTAACGGGACAATGTCGAATTGCGTTAGTTATGCAGACGTATATGGGCAGAATTTCGTTGGAGGAATGGCCGGTCAAAAGGGACAGAGCATGGGACCCTATGAGTTTACCAACTGCTCTTTCATGGGCAAAATCGAAGCTACTGGTAAATTCGCTGGCGGCATAGCTGGCGGTGGATATGCGGCAGATTCTGCCCCGAATACCCCTGGTGCAACAATTCAGAATTGCTATGTGAGCGGCAACATCACAGGCTCTGATTGCGTAGGCGGTATTTTGGGCGGTGAGCCAAGCCAGCTTCAGGCATGGAACACCTCGTATATTCAAGACAACTGCTTTTATGGAAAAGTAGCAGCTACAGATAAAAATGCCAGCTGTGGCGGTATTGTTGGTAGGTTCAGATCGTTAAATATCAACAATACCATTTCAAACAACTACTTCCTTGATGGATGCGGTGCGGATAACGGTATTGGTGCAATCCTTTATCTTGATACAAGCGCCACTATTACCGCCGAAAACTGCACTGTATTCAATACAAGTGAGAAGCTGCCCGAAATCGGCGGTATTTCTCGTGCAAATCTGAACCGTACAGACGATCCACTTGATAAGGATTCGGATAAACTTGCTGCGAAAAAAACCGCGGCAGAGTTCACAGATGGCACCGTCGCGGGGCTATTAAATGCTTCTGATTCCAGCTTGAAGAACTGGACGACGGGTACAAATGGTCCGGTTCAAAGCAGAGAGCCCATTTTCTATAAGCTCAGTATTTCTGGCAATTATAAGGCTGTCTATACGGTTGGCGAAGAGCTGGATCTCTCCGATGCAGTATTTACGGCCAGCAGAAGTGATGGCGTAACCGAAAATATTGCGCTGAGTGAAATCACTATCAGCGGATACGACAAAGAGACTCGGAGTAAGCAAACACTTACAGCCAAATGGAAGAATCTTTCTTGCACATTTACTGTTGAAGTGCTTAACCCGCAAGGTTCTAATATTGCAGTTTACTTTACTCTGCTTGGCGATAAACCACATGGTGATAGTGGAACGACACATACTTTGGCTGAAAACAATCTAACAACATGGGTTGAAAAGACAGCGTATTCTGTCAGTAATAATGCAACGGTTTTGGATGTCATAACTGAGGCTTTCGAGGAAAATAACATCTCGATGGTTAATGAGTCTGGCAACTACATCTCGTCCGTTACTTACGATGGTGTGACACTTGCTGAGTTCACAAACGGTAATCTTTCTGGCTGGATGTATACTTTGAACGGTATCCATACCAGCAACGATGTAAGTGAGCAGTATCTGAATGATAAAGATGAAATCGTTTTCCATTATACCGATAATTACACGAAAGAAGACTTCAAGGGCGGTGGCGACAAGCCGACGCCCGGCAGTAAGGTAACCGCGGAAGAACTGGCAAAAGCCTATAAGGACACCGGCGACGCGCAGGCCCTCAAGACGCCGGGAACCGGCTCTACTGAAGGTGAATGGCTCATGCTCGGTCTTGCCCGTGCAGATCATACGATCACACCGGACAATCGCAGCACATATCTGGCCGCAGTTCGTGATTACATCAGCACAAGATACAAAGACGGAAAACTGTACGATTCTGCTCAATTCGAAACAACTGTATCGACAGATAATTCCCGCATTATTCTTGCGCTGACTGCTTTGGGCGAAGACCCGCAGACGTTCGTATCTGGCAAAGACCTGTTGAAGGGCTACAGTGACTTTGACTGGGTCAAGAAGCAGGGTATCAATGGCACAATTTGGGCGCTTATCGCTCTGGATAGCAACCAGTACGAAATTCCCACAGGCACCACGACCCGTGACAAGTTGATTTCCGAAATTCTGTCCAAGCAAACATCCAACGGCGGTTGGGCGACAGCCGGTAATGTCGCGGACGCGGACATGACCGCAATGGCAATTCAGGCGCTCGCTCCCTACTATAACAGAGCGGATGTGAAGAAAGCTGTTGACAAGGCTCTGACGCTTCTGAGTAAAACACAGAACGGAGAAACCGGTGCATACTTCAATTCTTATAATGAACTGAGCGTAGAAAGCACCGCACAGGTTATTGTTGCCTTAACTTCGCTCGGCAGCAACCCTGCTGAAGATGATCGATTCATTACCAGCTCCGGCCTGACGCTGCTTGATGGTCTGATGCACTTCTATAATGGCAGCGGCGAGTTCAAGCATACCGTAAACGGACAGGCTAACGCGATGGCAACCGAGCAGAGCTATTATGCGCTCGTTTCGTACTATCGTCTTCTGAACCAGAAATCTTCGCTCTATGATATGTCTGACAATGGTTCTACGCCTGAAAGCGTTGAATCCGTGATTGAAAAAATCAAGGCAATCCCCGATCCGGTTGATGAGGACAGCTATGAAGCGATTGTAACAGCCCGCGAAGCGTATGAAAAGCTGACAGATAGCGAACAGGAACAAGTTCCGCAGCAGTATCGGAACAAGCTCACTCGCGCAGAAACCGAGTACAGCGTGCTTCTGGAAAACGCAAAGAGTCAGGCAAAGAGCGACCTGACCGACCACTATCTCAGCCTCAAGCAGGAAGATTATGGCGATGCAGGACGAAAGAAACTTGCAGAGATTCTTTCTACCGGGCAGAAAAACATTACCTCCGCAAAAAGCTGCAAGCAGGTTTCAACGATCCTGGAACGCGCAATCAAAGAAATGGATGAGGTCAAGAAAGGTGATATGACGGTCACCTTCCGACTCATTGGTTCTTTGCAGGCTACGCAGGATGTGAACTTGACGACCGACAGCTATCTGCCTGAATATGTGACATGGATTCCGACTACCAAATATGAGCTGGCAAGCAACGCAACAGTCTATGACCTGTTTACAGAAGCGTTGAGCGATGCTGGCCTGACTTCCATCGGTGCAGAGAGCAACTATGTGAAGACGATCTACGCCCCGTCCTGCCTCGGCGGATACGCGCTCAGCGAGTTCACCAACGGCAAGAACTCTGGCTGGATGTACACAATCAATGGCTCCCACCCGAATTATGGTCTGAAAGAACAGGAACTGAAGGATGGTGATATGGTTGTTTGGCACTATGTCAACGACTACAGTCACGAAGTCTCCGATTGGCCGGGCGATTCGCAGCATCCCTCGCTCGGCAACGGAACTTACTACAACGGCTGGCTCCGTGCAGCGGACATCACGCCGGAACGCTACGTTGAGCAGCTTCTCGGCAAGATCGTAACGATCGGCAGGCACGGCACGGTTGAACCGAAGCTGAAGCTCTCGGATATTGGCAAGTCTGTGACATTCACGTTCAAACCTGACAAGGGCTACCGCGTGAAGGACGTCAAGGTGGATGGCAAATCCGTCGGCGCGGTCACGACCTACAAGGTGGACAAGCTCACGGTATCGACCAGAATCGAAGTTGAGTTCACCAATGGTAAACTTC
>ERZ507028.909-NODE-909-length-10593-cov-3.259727_pt1 | contig 10593 bp, 8 predicted proteins | sample MGYA00512875_ERZ507028 | MGnify/ENA metagenome assembly ERZ507028 | reverse complement strand
ATCTAATACTTCGTAAGGCCTACCGCTGGACGTGGGGGTAAACAAGTTCTTTTGTCCCTTCTTACAAGAAGCCAGTACCAGAACCACCAGCACCAAACTTAAATAAAATGCTATTCGTTTCATAATTATATGGTATTATTGTTGTTATTTACTGTAATGTAACACCTTTCTCCTTCTGTTGTTTAGCCGTTGACAACATTCCACAAGCAGCAAAAATATCTTCTCCTCTTGAAGCACGGATCGTAGCAAATACGCCATGCTGCGTCAAGTAATCACGGAAGGCAACCATTGTTTCCATATCTACCCCTTCCAAATCCACATTAGGAATGGCATGAAACCGGATCAAATTGACACGACATTCAATGCCGCGCAAAAGTTTCACAATCTCTTTAGCGTAAATAAGTGAATCGTTCACCCCTTTGAATACGATATACTCAAAAGACAGACGCCGCTGTTTGCTAAAATCATAATTATGCAATATATCAATAATTTCCGTAATGGAAAAAGCTTTCTCGGCAGGCATTAAATCCCTTCGTTGCGAAGGAATCGGAGTATGCATACTGATAGCCAGATGACAATCACTTTCATTCAGAAAGCGCTCCAGTCCTTTCTTTAAACCCACAGAAGAAACAGTGATGCGTTTCGGGCTCCAACCGTAACCATATTCTGAAGTCAGAATCTCAAGCACTTTCAACACCTCATCCAGATTGTCGAAAGGCTCTCCCATACCCATGAAAACAAGATTAGTCAGCTTTTCCCTTTCAGGAATAGAATAGATCTGGTTTAATATTTGATGGGCACTCAGATTAGCTGTAAAACCTTGCTTCCCGGTCATACAGAACTTACAATTCATCTTGCATCCCACTTGCGAGGAAACGCAAAGAGTAGCCCGGTCCTCATCGGGTATATAAACCGCTTCAATAAAATTATGAGCCGGTGTACGGAAAAGATATTTCACCGTACCGTCTACCGAACGCATTTCTTCCACCGGAGCAGATGCTCCCACCTCATACCCTTCTTTCAATGCTTCGCGATGCTTTAATGACAAATTGGTCATTTCGTCTATCGTTTCCACCTTTTTATCATACAACCAAGACGTAATCTGCTTTGCGGCAAATTTAGGCATTCCCAGATTCCTCACAATCTGTTGAATCTCATCCAATGTCCTGCCAAGTAATGCTGTTTTCGGAGTTTCCATTTATATTTAAAAGACAATTAGCGTACAAAGGTAGAGAAAAAATAAGATATATTACCTATCTTTGCCGTGAGAAATACTTTTTAACAATGAGAAAAACAATTAATTGCTTTATTCCTTATAGGGAAAGCACAGCGGCAGAACAGACAATCCATGCTCTAAAAGAAAGTAGCATAGTCAACAAAATCTATCTGCTGAACATCGAACCCAACAAGACATTATCCACCCCCGAAGGATGCGAAATATTACCTGTTGATTCACTAACCAGTTCTAAGACAATGAAGATGATTGCTGAAAAAGCAGACACACCTTATATATTGCTCTACACCAAGACTTCTGCTTTGGAACTGGCTTACAAGGCACTGGAACGCATGACGGACTTCCTGCAGGACAGAGAATGCGGCATGGTCTATGCCGACCATCATGAATGGAAAAACGGAGAAAAGAAGAAACATCCCGTCAACGACTACCAACCCGGCAGTGTGCGTGATGATTTCGATTTCGGTCCGCTACTGATATTCAACAGAACGGAATTCATCCTCGCCAGCCTCCAAATGACAGAGGAAAGAGAGTATGCCGCCCTTTATGAACTGCGCCTGCTCCTTACCCTCCATTCTCATCTGGTACATATCAACGAATATCTTTATACGGAAAGAGAAAGCGACAACCGCCTGTCCGGCGAAAAGCAGTTCGACTACGTAAATCCCCGTAACAGAGAGGTACAGATAGAAATGGAAGAAGCATTCACACGATACTTGAAATCTATCAATGCCCTCCTTGAACCCATATGTGTGGAAACGGATGTAAAGAAAGGAAATTTCGAGTATGAAGCCTCCGTCATCATCCCCGTGCGCAATCGCGCCCGTACCATTGACGATGCCATCCGGTCGGCACTCGCACAAGAAACACGCTTTCCATTCAACATCATCATCGTGGACAATCACTCGACAGACGGAACCACAGAAATCATCGGTCAATACAAGGACAACAAAGCGGTAATCCACCTTCAGCCCCAACGTACCGATCTGGGCATAGGGGGATGCTGGGACCTCGCAATCAACCACCCCCGGTGCGGACGCTTCGCCATACAGCTTGACAGCGATGACCTGTACAGCGACACCCATACCCTGCAAACCATCGTAGACACGTTCTACAAAGAGCAATGCGCCATGGTAATAGGAACTTACCGCATGACGGACTTCCGGCTGAACACCATCGCTCCGGGAGTGATAGACCATAGCGAGTGGACGAAAGAGAACGGACACAATAACGCATTGCGCATCAACGGTCTGGGGGCTCCGCGCGCATTCTTCACACCTATCCTGCGCGAAACAGGCGTGCCCAATGTCAGCTACGGAGAAGATTATGCCCTGGGACTCATTTTCTCGCGCCAATATAAGATAGGAAGAATCTATGATGTACTCTATCTGTGCCGCCGCTGGGAAGGGAACTCGGATGCCGCCCTGAGCATAGAGCAGACCAATGCCAACAATCACTACAAAGACAGCCTGCGCACCCGTGAACTGGGAATCCGCAAAAAATATACAGAAGAGCTGAAGAACCGGAATGAAATCAAGCGATTTATAGACAGCCAACTGGCGTGCTGGCCACTGGCACACCACAACCACGAGGCATTACAGACTGTACAGACCAAGGAACTGTCCATAAACGGCTACACGTTTGTGGTACAGTGCAATGCACAGCGTGCGGTTTCGACTACCGCCAAAGTGGATAAGGACAGCATCCAAGCACGCCCCTGTTTCCTGTGCAAGGAAAACCAGCCTAAGGAGCAGAAAGCACTGGAAACCATCACTGCAAACAGAATATGCGTTAACCCTTATCCCATATTGCCGGATCACCTCACTATCGCCCATAAAGATCACATCCCCCAACTCATGGATGAGAATATTTTCAGTTACGATGACGTCCGTGCATTCGTACAGAAATATCCGGACTACGCCCTATTCTATAATGGAGCACATTGCGGAGCCTCTGCACCGGACCATCTCCATCTGCAAGGAGTCAGAAAAACTGATGTTCCCATCATCCCGAACGTACAACAGCTGATAACCCACGCACAGACAATCGATATACGTAGCATGTATTTTCCCTATCTAGAAGAAGAGGAAGATTATCCACTAGAATGTAGCCGAATTTACCTCAACACCAAGGACTATCCCTGTCCTTTGGTAATCCTCTCAAGCAACACGCATTATGACGACTCCCTGTTATACAGTGCCCTCGCCGCTTTCCCACCGGATGAAGACGGACAAGAAGCGAAGTTCAACCTGCTGTTATGGAAGGAAGGCCATCTATACTATACGGTGGTTTTTCCCCGCAGCAAGCACCGTCCCGACTGCTACTTTGCAGAAGGCAGCGAACAGATGCTCATCAGTCCGGGAGCTTTGGACATGGCTGGCGTAATCGTCACCACCCGTCAGGAAGATTTCGACAAAATAACAGAAGAAAAAGTGGCATCCATCATAAAAGAAGTGGGAATAACAGTAGAAGAAGCCGAGAAGATACCCGGACGTTATTTTGACGAGAAAGCAAAAAGATAGAGAGAACACGAAGAGATGAAGGAATTACAGCAAGCCCAAAAACAAGACGAATAACAATGAAAGAACCCGAAATAAGCGTAGGAATAGTAAACGCACAAGAAATTCATTTTTCACTGAACGGCAATTTTTTCGCTAAAGGAGAAACAGTCTGTGGTGAACAACAAGTAGCCTTCAGCGAAGGAGGTATTCTGTGGAATGGTAATCTTTACCGCGAACTGACCTTCACTCCACAAGACGAACATGCCTCGTTTTCATTATATGACGTAACCATCGGAATTAATTTCCACTGGGAACGGCAAGAAACCCAAAGTTTTATGGGAACACTGAAACTAGTGGTGGACGAAGGCAAAATCACCGCTATCAATATTCTTCCCGCCGAAGACTATCTGATAAGCGTCATCTCCTCGGAGATGAACGCCACTTCCTCTTTGGAGTTTCTGAAAGCCCATGCCGTGGTATCACGCAGCTGGCTGTTTGCCCAAATAGAGAAACGCAAGGCCTTGAGTGACAAAAACGAAGGCTTTTTCTCCTTTATCAAAACCGATACCGAATACATCCGCTGGTACGACCGCGAAGATCATACCATATTCGATGTTTGCGCCGATGACCATTGCCAACGCTACCAAGGAATAACCAAAGCATCCAGTGCCGCCGTGACCGAAGCAGTAAGAGCCACCCGCGGACAATTGCTGATGTATGAACGCGGCATTTGCGATGCCCGTTTCTCCAAATGCTGCGGAGGAGCAAGCGAGGAATTCGGATACTGCTGGGAAGACAAGAATTATCCCTACTTGTCTACAATCCGTGATGCGGAAGAAGAAGAAAACCGCCCGTTACCCGATCTGACCAAAGAAGAAGAGGCAGAGCGTTGGATACGCACTTCTCCTGTTTCGTTCTGTGACACCCACGATAAAAAAGTCATTTCACAAATTCTGAACAACTACGATCAGGAAACTACAGATTTCTATCGTTGGAAAGTACGTTATTCCCAGGCAGAATTATCCGAACTGATCCGTCAAAATACAAAATCGGATTATGGGGACATCATCGACCTGATTCCTATCCAACGCGGCAAATCCGGACGTATCTGCAAACTGAAAATTGTAGGTTCGCTAAAAACATTGACTATCGGAAAGGAACTGGAAATACGCCGCACTCTATCTTCTTCCCACCTGTTCAGCTCAGCCTTTGTAATAGATAAGGGAGAACTGAAAAACGGCGTTCCCGAATGGTTTCTGCTGACCGGCGCCGGCTGGGGACATGGAGTAGGGCTCTGCCAAATCGGGGCTGCCGTAATGGGAGAACGGGGATATACCTACGATGAAATTCTATTGCATTACTACAAAGGTGCGGACATCCGCCGTTTTTATTAACAGGCCCCGCCCACATGGGCGGGGATTCCATTCGGACTCTTTAAAATGAAAGGAACCATGAAAAACAAGCATACCTCGCCATGGGCATGGATACCCACTCTATACTTTGCACAAGGGCTGCCCTATGTGGCAGTAATGACCATTTCGGTCATAATGTATAAAAGATTAGGCATCAGCAATACCGAGTTAGCTTTTTATACCGGCTGGCTCAACCTGCCTTGGGTTATCAAGCCTCTATGGAGCCCTTTCATTGATCTTATCAAGACGAAACGCTGGTGGATTATCACCATGCAACTTTTAATCGGCGCAGGACTGGCGGGCATAGCCTTCACCATCCCCACAGAGCATTTTTTCCAACTCACTTTGGCCGTTTTCTGGTTACTGGCATTCAGCTCCGCCACACACGACATTGCTGCCGACGGCTTTTACATGCTGGCACTGGACTCGCATCGGCAAGCCCTGTTTGTAGGAATCCGCAGTACCTTCTACCGTATTGCAACCATTGCGGGACAAGGATTACTTATCATGCTTGCAGGAAGACTGGAAATAATGACAGATAATATACCATACGCTTGGTCCCTCACCTTTTTTGTATTGGCCGGACTTTTCCTTGGAATATGGATTTATCATAAGTTTGTTCTTCCCTGTCCGGATTCAGATCATACTTCCAAAGAAGTTTCCGCTTCCAATCTGCTCAAAAAGTTCTTTGGTACTTTTGCCAGTTTCTTTCAAAAAAAGCAGGCAGGCATTGCCATTCTTTTCATGTTACTCTACCGTTTGCCCGAAGCTCAACTGGCAAAAATGTGCATTCCTTTCCTTATAGACCCCGTTGAAAAAGGTGGTTTGGGGCTGACAACCGAAGAAATAGGTTTCGTACAAGGTACTGTCGGCATCATCGGACTTACCCTAGGAGGTATTTTAGGAGGAATAGCCGTAGCCCGTAACGGTTTGAAACAATGGCTCTGGCCGATGGTATGGGCCATTTCCTTACCCGATTTAGTCTATGTTTATCTCAGCTATATCCAGCCTGATTCTTTATATCTCATCAATATTTGCATCTTTATAGAGCAATTCGGTTACGGATTCGGTTTCACAGCCTATATGCTCTACCTTATTTATTTTGCAGACGGAGAACATAAAACAGCACATTATGCCATTTGTACCGCATTTATGGCATTAGGCATGATGATTCCGGGAATGGCTGCCGGCTGGCTTCAGGAACAGATGGGATACACCCATTTCTTTATCTGGATTATGATATGCTGCGTTATCACCTTCGGAGTAACGGCTCTGCTAAAAATTGATCCGGAGTTCGGCAAGAAGAAAGGTTGATCCGACCTTTATTTCAGCCTGTCCTCGGAAAGACAGGCGGATTGTGGCTCTCTGGAAGGAATCAGGGAGGGTGTCGCAGATATGTACACGCTGGCCCGCACACAAAAAACATATGGTTCTTTTTAGAGTTCATTCTCAAACATAGCGGCACAGTTGGGAAGGGTCCGTTAGAAATTCTGAAATTATAGGCTCCGCACTTCAGCATTTGTTTTAATTCGTTTTTCCCTTCTCCTTTCATTTACCGTCAAAACACCCTGCCGGTGGGTGTTCCGGTGATGAAGGGACATCCCGTCATTGTCCTTTCATCCTCCTTTCCGCTTACGTTGAAACGGGAGTGAGGGGAAGCGGTTCCATTTTTAACCGCTTGATTGACTGTGTGTTTTAAATAAGATGAAAGGATGAATGGAGAAGGAAGGACATCGGCTTAGTGAGGGAGTAATGTACGCTGAAACATGCTGACCTTTTTTTAAAACATGCTGACCTTTTTTAAAAAGGTGCTGATGTTTTCTAAAAACATAAAGACATATTCAACAACATCAGTAACGTAAAGCTTGCAACATACGTTGGCATCGGGCTACATATACGCAAGCATAAGCCAACACGTACTTATGTACGTGTATCAAGTTCCGCAATATCTTGTTACAAGGTTTACCCAATCTTGCACCAAGTTCCATTGGATTTTGCGCCAGGATTCGCCATACTGTCCTCCCCTCTTTGACACATTGTACAAAATATAAAGTCATAGAAGCTTTTAATTAAAAAATAAGATAAAGTCCTTTCAACAAAATAATTATTATATTTGTTTCATATCCAAACAATAACATAAAAGATACATATATGAAAAAGATTATTTTATTAGTATTCGTCACCTTGTTTTGCTGCGTAGGCTACTCACAAGCACAAACAACAAAAAAAATGACTCGTCAGGAAAAGAAAGAGGCGCAAAAAGCTATGGAACAAGCCTTGTTCGAAGAAGCCAGACAAGCTATAGAAAATAAAGCGTTCACACTGGAAGCTGACCGGGTTATATTTAAAAGAGGAAGAAATGCCTTTGTTTCTTCTAATACCAATTTTGTAATGGTAGACGGTGATAAATCATCTGTGCAGGTAGCATTCAACATTCCTGCCAGCGGTCCTAACGGATTAGGAGGTGTCACTGTAGACGGCAATGTTTCCGGTTACAAGATCAAAACCGACAAGAAAGGAAGCATATATCTGACAATGAGCGTAATGGGTGTAGGTATATCTGCTCAGGTAAGTATAACATTACCTTATGGAAGCAACAATGCCACCGTAGATATACGCCCCAACTTCAATTCCAACCGTCTGACTTTATCCGGTGAAATACTACCGCTTGACAAGTCAAATATATTTAAAGGAAGGTCTTTCTAATCACTTTATAGTTCATAGAAAATAAGCCCCGGAAATTTTGTTAAAGCAGATTTCCAGGGCTGTTCTTTTCTCATTCATTCCTCTTCACACCTTTAATTTCAGCTCCTCCAAAACACACTTCAGCAACCGGTTTTTCCGTTTCAGTAATAAATTACTACCTGTTTATGACAAAGCTTATTATATTTATACCGGATTTCAATAGGAAAACAACATAAAATAAAAAAGTAGGTATTATGAGAAAAGTTGTAATATTAACATTAGTAACCTTGTTTACCTGCGTAGAATACTCACAGGCACAAACAACAGAAAAGGAAATGACACGTCAGGAAAAAAAAGCGGCTCAGGAAGCTTTGGACAAAATGTTATTTCAGGAAGCCAAAGAGGCAATAGACAACCAAACCTTTGTACTGGAAGCGGACAGAGTTTACTTTAAATACGGAACCTCCGCTTTCGTTTCATCCAACACCAACTTTGTAGGACTGGACGGTGACAAGGCCGTGGTGCAAGTAGCATTCAATGTACCTTTCAGCGGTCCGAACGGACTAGGAGGTATTACCGTAGACGGTAATGCTTCGAACTATAAAGTAAAAACCGACAAAAAAGGTAATATTCATGTCAGTATGAACGTGATGGGAATCGGAATCTCAGCCCAAGTAAACATTGACATACCTTATGGAAGCAACAATGCGACTGTAGATATTCTTCCGAACTTTAATTCCAGCCACATGACTTTATCCGGTCAAATATTGCCATTAAAGAAAGCCAATGTGTTTAAAGGACGCTCACTATAAACTACTTAACTAAAATTATAGGAATATGAAGAAGCTACTATTTCCACTATTCATGCTTGCCATGATAGTTACTTCGTGCGAGAAAGATCCGGATATGAATAAACTGGATAGTGACTACAGCGTTTACACTGATTATGACAACAGTGTACATTTCAATGAGTTTTCCACCTATTACCTGCCAGATAGCATTCTGGTTCCGGACAACAGCCTGAAAGCCAATTATTGGAAAGATGAAAATGCCCAAAACATTATCAGTGCAGTGGCCCATGAAATGGAACAGAAAGGCTATGTACGGACGGAAGATAAAGAAAAAGCCAATGTAGGCATTCAGTTGTCATACGCCCAACAAAGAATACAAATGACCACAGGAGGATGGTATGGCGGCTGGTGGGATGCCGGATTCTGGGGGCCCTACTGGGGAGGAGAACGCCCGTGGGGATTCTATGTTTCACCCGAACTGGGAATGGATATTCATCCGGTGCCTTATCAACGTCTGGGATTTCATGTAGCCGTATATTATAGCTACGCAACCAATAAAACCGATATCCTGACTTATTCTGAAGATGGAAGGAATAGCATGGGTGTACGTGTAGGAGTTTGTTTTTAATCCATACTAAGCGTTTGCTCATAAAAGAGGAGATTTGGAAAGTATTCTATTCTTTTCTGAATTTCCTCTTTTTTTCATATTTTTGTAAAATAACCCAAATCATTTTCAACAGCGGAATGGCTATGCAAAATAAATACAATCAATTCTTCAACTTTTTCCTGTTTTCAGGGCTGGCATGTTTCTCATACCTTTCGCTGGTACTATATACCGACCTTACGCCTCAACATCAGAAAATATTAATCTCCTCTCTGGGATTTATTTCTGTGGTGTTCATATTCAATCTGGTAGGCTTCAGTCTGATAGTCATCAACCGGTGGCTGAAAAAAAGCTCTCTATTCTTTATCAAGAAGAGAAACAAGCTGATTATCAACTGCATTTTGATTGCAGCTATTCTTTTCTTCATGAATTACGCTACTCTGACCATCTGTAAAGTATTGCTGGAACTGCCTTTCCCATTTGTACTGAGCAGTCCGGGTCTGCGCTTGATCATGATTATATGGTTGGTAGAAATTGTGATTGTGAGTTTAAGTATCACGAGCGCTTTTTACAGGCAGCTGGTTATTCTGCATGAAAAAACAACCAAGCTGGAAGAAAGTTCCATCAAAGCGCAATACACGGCTTTACAAAATCAATTAAATCCACATTTCCTGTTCAATAGTTTGAATACTTTAATATCCGAAATAGAATATAATCCGGAAAACGCAGTAGTTTTTACACAAAAGCTATCAGATGTTTACCGTTATATCCTAAAAAGTCAGGAACAAGGACTTGTCACTTTACGTGATGAACTGGAATTTCTGGATTCATATATCTATCTGCATCAAGTGCGTCTGGGAAAATGCATTCAACTGGAAAACAAAATGACCCCCACGTTATTGAACAAGAAAATCCCTTCATTAACCCTACAGTTACTTATCGAAAACGTGATAAAACATAACATCATCAATATGGAAAATCCAATGGTCATCCATTTGGATTATTCTGACAAAGATCAAACTCTTTCCGTAAGAAACAAGATCAAATTAAAAAAGGATGTTGCAAAATCAGGAATGGGACTGAAGAACTTATCTGCCCGCTATCTGCTGATTTGCAACTTGCATATCACAATTATTGACGATTCTGAATATTTCACCGTAAAAATACCTTTACTGAATGAATAAGATAAAAGCCGCTATTATAGAAGATGAAATTCCTGCAGGACGCCTGCTACATAAAATGTTGTCAGGATTAAGGCCAGACTGGGATATAGTTGTATTGCCCGGCAGCATAGAGGGATCTGTAAAATGGTTCCAGGAGCATCCACACCCGGATATAATCTTTCTGGATATCCAACTGACCGACG
>ERZ507028.886-NODE-886-length-10813-cov-5.229875_pt1 | contig 10813 bp, 6 predicted proteins | sample MGYA00512875_ERZ507028 | MGnify/ENA metagenome assembly ERZ507028 | reverse complement strand
TGGAGATCAAAGACCATTACCCGAAATATGTAGTAACGCTGGACGAATTGGCCGCAGGCAACATCAACGGTGTCAAAATTGTGCATCTGGCGGATTTTCTGCTAAGCAAGGATTATTAAACGGTTTTCTGCACAGGTCAATACGGTTTCTGCACATAAAACAGACAAAGTATATGCAGATAATAGTTCGCAGAAAAAGCAGTGACAGCGTATTCTTGGAAACAACATCCCCTGTGAAATTACTATTGGAAGTGAGTGTGAAAAAATGATTATATCCGAATTAAGAGTGTATGACTTCCGCCAATTCAAATCTGTGAATGGTGCTCCCGGCTTAAAAATCACTTTTCACAAAGGCCTAAACGCTCTGATTGGCGAAAACGATTCGGGGAAAACCGCCGTAATTGACGCATTAAAATTAGTCTTGTTGACACAGAGCAATGAGTATATCCGGCCGTCAGATGAGGATTTTTATAAGCCTGTTGGCGAAGATGCGTACTCAGAGTTCAAGATCGATTGTACGATTTCAGATTTTACACAGAACGAAGCAAAGAACTTTATCGAATATCTTTCATTCAACCAAACGGAGAATGGCATTGAATATACGCTTGAACTTCATTATCGCGCATGGAAAGAAGGACATAAAATTTATCAGGAATTGCGTGTGGGCGATATAGACGATGGAATTTCGATTGATGGAAAAGCAAGAGAATTACTGAAAGCTGTTTATTTGAAACCGCTCCGTGATGCCGAGCGAGAAATGAGTTCCGGGCGCGGCTCCAGAATCTCGCAAATACTTCTAAATCACCCTGTTTTCAAAGATAAAAAAGAACATGCAGTTCTCGATATTTTTCGAGATGCGAATCAACGCATTGAGAATTATTTTATAGGTGATACGGATGGAAAACGCATTCTCCAGACGATCCGCAGTAATTTAGAGTCATTTAGTGATAAAGGCCAAGCCAGTGATGCAGAATTAAAAACCTCGGATATTCAGCTAAAAGCTATACTGGAGTCCCTGTCATTGAATGCTCCTGAGATCAATCCCGGGCTTGGGGAATTGAATCTGCTATTTATTGCGGCGGAGTTGTTGCTCCTTAAGGATGATACAGATGGTGGCTTGAAACTGGCTCTAATCGAAGAATTGGAAGCCCATCTGCATCCGCAAGCGCAGCTTCGACTAATCAGTTATCTCCAGAACGAGTATAACGAGAATGATGTCCAAATTATCATATCCACGCATAGCCCCATTTTGGCATCAAAAATCAACCTCAAGAATTTGATTTTAATGAAGAATGGCACCGGATATGATTTGGCCGAAGGGCGAACTGGATTACAAAAGGGCGATTACCTGTTCCTCCAGCGTTTTCTCGACTCAACAAAGGCCAATCTGTTTTTTGCTAAGGGTATCATAATGGTCGAGGGAGATGCAGAGAATATTTTGATACCTGTTGTTGCAGATATTCTCGGCTATCCATTGGAGAAATACGGAATATCCGTTGTAAATGTTGGGAGCACAGCTTTTCTTCGATATAGCGGAATTATGGTAAGAAAAGACGGCACCGATATAGGAATACCTGTTTCTGTAATAACAGATTGTGATGTAAGACCATACGATGTCGAGCCAACGACTAAGGAGAAAACATTCAACGAGAAGAAAGCTGAATCTTTGCAGGCTAAAGAAAAAGGAGACAGAAAGTATACAAATGGCTCCGTGCGCGGCTTTACTTCACCTCGATGGACGCTGGAGTATTGCATCGCCCTGAGCAGCCTTTCGGATGTTTTCCATAAGGCGGTTCATTACGGGAAAAAAATTCTGAATGCGCAAGAGCATATTTCGCTGACTGATGCCAAGATTGACGAAGCAAATCGTGATGCCGAAGCAGAAGCGCAGGCGTGGAAGGGGTTCTCCGCTGCTGAGAGGGCATACCATATTTATGATTTAATGCTTAATGGCGATGGAAAAAGCAGCCTGAAAGCGATCGTTGCCCAGTGCTTAGCTTCGCTTTTGCGTTGGGAAGTATCCATAATTCCAGCTGGGTTGACGCAAGAAAAGATGTTTGATCTCGACTTGTATGGATTCAAAACCGACGAAAGCAAAGAGGCAGCATTGAAATCTGCAATAGAGAATGATCCATTTTTAAGCTATATTGTGAATGCCATCAAATATGCAGCAGGAGAAACGGTGTAGATAGGAGGATTCTATGATGGAATGGCAGATTTCCGACCAAGATATTCAAGCCGTAGAAGAAATCCTTTTGCCGCATGGCGCACAGTTTCCGGAAGATGCAAAGAACGTTATACGTTGTTGGCATTCAACTGATGTAGCAGCCTGTCCCGGCAGCGGAAAGACAACGGTTCTTCTCGCAAAACTGAAATTGTTAGCGGATAGAATGCCGCTCGAAAACGGTGCAGGAATCTGTGTGCTTTCTCATACAAATGTCGCCGTCAATGAGATCAAAAACCGGCTTTCCGATTACGCGGACAGGCTTCTCAGCTATCCAAATTATATAGGTACCATCCAGTCGTTTATTGACAGATTTGTGACGATGCCATACTTGCGAAACATCTCTGGACAGAATGTGCAAGTGGTTGATAGCCTGACTTTTGCCCAGCAAGTGCTTAGCAAGATGCAGCATGACGCAAAGTATAGCGCGCTTGACTATGTAACAAAGAATAATTTTGAAACTGGCAAGCAATTCTCAGAACGAATCAATCACACACAGGCATTATACATACGAGATGATGGGGCGCTTTGCATAGGAAGGCAGCAAAAGCCGTTGGCTGGTGCTGGGAAGGCTTCTGCTGAGCAATATAAAAAACTGCTGGTCGAACTTCTTGAAAATGAAGGAATGATACGGTATCAAGACGCCTATGTATATGCAAGCACTGCCATTGGTGAATTACCAGCGGAGTATGCCGACCTCTTTTCGTCACGATTTCAGTATGTATTTATAGATGAATATCAGGATTGCAATAATCTTCAGCGACAAGCCATAGATGCAATATTTGACCCACAAAAATGTGCAGTGTTCAAAATTGGAGATTCCGATCAAGCCATCTACAATTCAGCAGAAGATACAACCCCTGACTGGATGCCGCAGCCTGACTTTCTACCAATTATTACGTCTTGCAGGTTTAACCAAGAAATTGCCAACGTGATCTGCAAGCTAAAAAAGGGCGAGAAAAATATCGTAACGCTTGCCGGGGCGACAGGCGTTAAGCCAGTCTTGCTTGTTTTTTCTCCCGAAAATATTGACAGAGTTATTGGTGGATTCATTTCTGCATTAGATAGGCATGAACTCTACGACAACAATGGCATATATAAGGCTATCGGAGCAGTAAAAAGAGAGGACTTGTCCGGTTTGAAAATCGGGAGCTATTGGACTGAATTTGACGGTTCAGCAAATAAGAAAAACGAGTATAGCTACTGGGTTTTAGTAGATGAGATTGTCCAGTATTTGCTGGAGGGAAAATTGTATAAGGCAGAGCAAAGTGTTCGTAGGCTTTTGTGCCGAGTATTCCACTACATTTCGATAAAGCACCCTGTATCAGGAAAAGACTATACCATGGTAGCAATGAAAAATGCTCTCGACGAAAAATACAGAGGGCAGTATCGTCAATGGATATATGAAATGTCGAGGATACAAACAATTGATAGACATTCGGTAGATCAATTGTTGCGGCAGAAGATAAACGAATTGCTGAGAACTGGAAATCCGAGCCTAACTGATATATTTACTGTTCTTCCAGCGTTTTTTCTCGAAGAATCCACTAGTGTTAATCATGCAGATATAGCCGAGAAAAATGTGCTGATTGATCCTATTAGAGGCCGCAGAATTATATTTGACACTATTCACGGCGTTAAAGGTGAAACTCATGATGCGACTCTATATCTTGAAACCGATAGACAGGGCGCATCCGATTTGAATCGGATTCTTCCGTACTTTGGTGTTGGTCGCTGCAGGAGCTCAAGTCTATATGATTCCAGTCGTAAGCTTGCGTATGTTGGTATGAGTAGGCCTAAAAAGCTATTATGCGTAGCAATGCAGGCGGCGACTTACGAAAAAAGTAATGGGGTATTCGATGCCGATTGGGAAGTTATTGATTTGAGAGGATAAGTACAGCGCACAAATTATACTATCACTTACATAGCCGAGAGGGTTTCATCCTGAAAGCCCCTCGGCTATTTTTATGTCAGAACGGAGGTGAAACTTATGCCATATATCCCACCGGAGGTGGTGGCGTAGGCTCGTGAGATGGACTTGCTGACCTATCTGCGGACTTACGAGCCGCAGAAGCTGGTGCGTTTCGGGGGCGACACCTACTGCACCCGTGAGCATGACAGTCTGAAAATCTCCAACGGCAAATGGTGCTGGTTTTCCCGTGGGATCGGCGGCTATTCTGTGCTGAACTATCTCATTAAGGTCAAAAAATGCCATTTACGCAGGTGGTCGAAACCATTATGAGAAATCTGTCAGCGACGCCGCCCGCCTTTTCCCCGGCTCCGAAAGTGTCAAAAGAAAAGGTGCTGCTTCTGCCGCAGACCAACCACAGCGCCACCCACGCCGTCGAATATCTGTGCCGCAGAGAAATCGACGACGAACTGATCGATTTCTGCATCAAGACCGGTCGGCTCTATGAGAACTCCACTTATCACAACAAAGATAAACATATGCTAACATTGCGACATATTGGATATGGTATACCAAATGTTGATAAAACGATACACAATAACGAATATCGTATAACAATAGTTACATATATTATATAAGAACGGAAAATCACAGTAAACAACAATTGACAAATAAACTAACCCTCAAAAAGCATTTAGCTTCTTGAGGGTTAGTTTTATGGTTGTTTCAGTTCATCACAAGCAACCTGCCACTTGGTATATATTGCCTATTCTGTCTTTGCAGAGGGACACGTATACTTCGATGCAAGATTGTCCTTGCCGTAATCGAATTTTTCGGTCATGCTCACTCCGCCCGCAGATGAAGTAAACTTTGACACGTTGTTGTTCATGTCATATCCGTACTCGGCGGCATAGATGCGCTTTTTGCTGCCGTTGAGCACGCTCTGTCGAACAAGTCTGCCTGTTAAATCATAAGTATACAGGAAACGCTGATTGTTTACAAGGTCTTCATGGGAATACAAGTTTCCTGTCGAATCATAATTCCATGTAAAGTTCTTCGTGCCGTTCTGCGATATCGAAGTCATGTTGCCGTATTCGTCATATGCGTAATCAACATAATCTCCGTTACCGTATGTTACTCGCTTGAGATCTCCGCTGTTATTCGCTCCATAGGTGTTTGTGCAGAGCACCTGCGAGCCGACTTTCGTCTGTGTAACATTGCCGAAGTTGTCATAGACAAACGAGTAATTGAAACCGTTATGGGATATCGTATTCAAACGATACTTGTTGTAGGTATAGTTGTTCTGTATAGTCTGACCGTTTGAAAGCGTCTGTGAAACAGATGTCACGGCGTCGGTATTGGCATCGTAAGTATAGTTGGTTACATTGCCCTTTTTGTCCGTGTAAGAAGTGAGCGTACCCTTGGAATTATCATAAACATACGATTCGGTTCGCCCGTCCTGGTCGGTAGTAGCTGACACGAACGCTCCATTGGATGTATACGACGCACCTGTTTCAATATACACTGTCTCGCTGCCCTTAACGGTAAGAGCGGTGGGATTGCCGTTGTTATCATAGGTATAGCAGTACTTCGTTCCGGACTGGCTCGTCGCTTGAGTCATATTGTGCCTTGAATCGTAAGTATATGTATAGCTATACCCTTTGGCATCAACCGACTTCGTAAGATTGTTATTGGTATACTCCATCGAGGATTTCTGCTGAGCGTTTGCCTTGACGGAGATCATATTGCCGTCCTTGTCATATGTATATGACGGTGCTTCATCGCGTACAAGCTGAATATTATCGAACCAAGTATTGTTCGACTGCCTGTAGTTTATCATATATATTCGCAGTGTTGTCGGTGTCTTAGAAGCCGTCGGATTCGCATCATCCCTTAGGGTAAAGGCACCCATGATATACTGCCAGCCCATAACGGAGCTGTTATATTTAAACCACTTCAGACAACTCGTTCCATCACTATACACAATCTTTGCGGCAAGACTGACCTTGTTGTTCTCATTGCTTCCGCCAACCGGATTTGCATAGACCCAGCCGCTAAGAATATATGTATCATCAAGATTTTGTGCGGTAGCTCCGCCAAAATACAGTTCCTGATTCATTTCCTTAGGAACCGTTGCAATGCTGCCAAATCGGAATGCATGTCCGGAATCCTTCGAATGAGCATTATCAACGGAATCGGTAGCATCGGTAAGATATCCGTTCCAATCTTCGGGAAGATATGCACCGTTTGATGCCTTTGAATAGCGTTCAAACGAAGAGTTATTTATCATATTGAACGGGCCTGCGCTTGCACCTTCTTCAAGCTGCATTCCGTCAAACCATGCCTTACCGGTAGCGTCACGAACCATTATGTTACATCTAACGCTTGTAGCATTGGAGGGAACAGAGAATGAAACCGTGAGTCTCTGCCAACCATTATTGATGTTTGTGTCAGTTGTTCCTATAAGTGCTTCGGAAACAGTGTCGACCGTACTACCGTCAGGAAGCCAATATGTTGCAAGTAGCTGCGCACCATACGGAACATTTGCGTCTCTCGGGACTATATTCTCCGTCTTGACCCAAGCTGAGAAAGTATATGTTGTTCCCGCCTTGAACTGTCCCGAGTTTAATGTCTGATAGGCTCTTGCTCCGGCTCTGTCAGAAAATGTCTTACTGTTAATGTAGTAGCTCCATCGACCATAGAGCTGTTGAAGTCCTGTAACAAAGCTATCATAATCAGCGGTACCGTTCCACTGAGCTTTAGTCCATGAACTGCCAGTATCAGCACTACCGTCACGAAGATAGTTCCTGACATACTGACCGCCAGACATCGACTTGCTCAAGCGGTTAAGCTGCTTTATATTGCTTGCATTGCTGTTCGGATTCGAAGCAGTGTATTCCGCGGCAGAAGCTGCAAGTGTTTTGCCATAGCAAGTGGCTTCTGAGCATACCGTTCTGCCGGCTTTGTCGAACTTCACCGTCGTATAGATATCATCGTTGTTGCCAAATACACCATCCTTGCCCGAAGAACGTATAACGGTCTGTCCATATTGTGAGTAATCGAAAGTAATTGTCTGACCAGTCGAACCATTGGCGCTCTCAACAACTTTCGAAACTCGTTTACCGTTCTTCAAAGGTGTATATGTAAACTGAAGCTTATACCCATCGGGAGATGTGACAGAAGTCATTGCCCTGTCGCTGTCATATGTAAAGGTCGTTGTTTCACCGTCAGGATATGTTATGCTGAGCAGCAAACCGGAGCTCCAGTTATATCTCGTCACTCTTCCCGCGCTATCGGTTATGCTCTGAACTGCGAGATTATCAGTGGTCGGAGAAATAGTTACAGCATGATTCGCCCCATCAGTCACCTTCCAGATTTTGGGATCAGTTGACGATGCATAGTAGTTCGCTATCTGATTACTGTTGCTGTCAAGAGAACGTGCAAATGCTCCCGCAACATTGAACCACATCACATTTCCTTTATCATCGGATATTTTGTAGTAATTATTGTTATTTGTCTTCGGAACAGTAAGGGTCAACCCCATACCGTCCTCATCTATCATTGTACCATCGCTCTTTTTGTAGAAGTAGTGCTCAGTTCCGTCACCATCAATATATACATATGGGTATGTTGCCTGTGCAGATGTTGACAGACCGAATTTTGATGACGGAAGAAGCTGCTGCTGACAGCTAAGCATCCAACCATGACCTCTGTATGGCATAACGGTACCAAAGCCCTCTCCTGCCATGTAGTTGTTAAAAACATGGTAAATAGATGCCGGAGCGCGACTGCCAGGTGTTGTTGTATCACCGTGAGTGAATACAAGGTTGCCGGAGAATTCGCAGATAGAAGCAGTACCGGCTCTTCCGGCACTGATATCTGTATAGCTCCAATACGACTCAAGTCCCTTGTTTGATCTGAATGTTATGGAAAGTATCGGATATCCGGCCGTGCTCTGCGAGTATTTCTCTCCATAAAGCCAAAGATAATTACATGACAAATTGTATGTTGAACCGTTTTCTATTGATGATCTAAACAGGAATCCATAATTGGGGAACGAAGTGTTTTCATACCACCGTTTTACGATAGAGGTGACATTCCATTTACGAGTCTCTTGCTGAGTACCGCCAGCTTTGAGAATTTCAAAATCTGCTGTTGTTGATTCAAAGCTCGGTTTTGTGTTCCATGTTACGGTTTTCTTATTCCAACTACTTGTTACTGCATGTACTTCTATTGCAGCATCCGGAGTTGTATTTGAATATGCGTCGCACTTTATCTGTGCAGCATAAAGCTGTGCATCGATAACAACATCTCCGCGGTTTAAAGACGGCAAGTCAAAGCGAAGCAGCCCCTGACACTTTCCTATGCCCGACGACTCTTTACCAACCATTATCATCGGACCATGCCAGTAATTTGTAGTCGGCTTTCCGGAAGCAACATAAACCGAATCCATCGCTGTGTTTGACTGCTCTGTCTGTATTGCGGGGTCAATCGTAACAGGGAATGTCCTGTCGCTGCTATTTATCCATTCGGCATCCGCAGTTACAGTAATCTCATACTTCTTTTTATTTTTTGAACTGATACTGTAACTCACACTGTCTGAATACTCATAGTTTGCATCGAGCATAAACGGTTTGGGAAGGACAAACACAGTTTTTCCCGTGTTTACATCTTTCGCGTATATATAGCCGTCATCTTCCAATGTGAGCGTAAGATCTTTCACATCGATCTCGAAGCTGTATTGATAGTTGTTCTGCGCGGATTTTATTACAATATTTTCCTTGACTCCCGATCCATTAACTATGTACTCTATATTTGTATCGGGAAGAATGTTTTCATAGTATATCTTTTGACTGGCCTTGCTAGCGGCGGTTAAATCCTCGATTTTAGCTTTCTTCTCCTGCTTCATTGACGAGTTATTCTTCTTCGTTTTGTTAAGCAAAGAAAGGCTGACCGAGTAATCGCCCATTTTTATGCTGACAAGTTTTTTCTGGTTTGAATTCTTTGCAAACTTCACCCTAAACTTATTGCTTTTGGTTGCATATCCGTTAAAGTTTGAAATCTCATCATTCTCATTGTCTGATGTTTCAAGTGTATTATCTATCTCCTGCCACTTACCAGCGCTATCCTGATAAAGAACAGGATCTTTGTACACAGCAGCCTTTATTGTTCCATCGCTCATCTTAAAATACTTGGTGTTGCTGCTGTCGCGACGATCTACATCTTCTCCTATTACTATTGGGTCTTCCTCTTCCTGAGATACTTCAGTAGAATACCCACTTTCCTCAAACTTTTCACCTTCTGTTCCAATTGTTTCGGCAAAAGTTGACATTGGGGCAACTTGAACAACCACAAGTATTGACAAAATTATGGCTATCAGTTTTGTTATGACTTTTGTCTTTTTCATTACCAAATCTCCTCTCTTTCTTACAGCATTCACTACATCACTCTTACTATTACCCCTACGCTGTCACCCCATTTCCAAATGGTTTTATATCGTCTCTTCTAACTGATAAAATCTATCAGTTCAATACATTTTTATAGTGTATTAAAACCGCCTTTGGTTACAAAAAAATATGCACAAACTATCATTCGACAAGTTGTGCACATTTCACATTTTATTTTTGTCCAATATGTCATAAATCAATACGACAATTTTGGCAATATATTCAAGTACAATTATGCATTTGCACCAGTCCTTTTTGAACACCTTCACCAACATTATTTTTGCACATTTATTGCTCATTTCCACAATTTATAGTATAATAAATCCATACGATTGTCTTAGCCTTCAATATCGGCAAATTCATCGCGTCAAGGCAGGCATTCGTTTCCGGCATTGATGTTCAACCGAAGTATCGTTGTACCGGAATAATTACGTAGGGGATGATTTTAATTGGTTATCGGAGAGAAAGATGAAATTACAGAGGAATGCAAGCAGCTTTGGAATCTTTATAAAGAGTACATAATAAGCTTTTGCAAATTCAAGCTAAAAGACACACCTGACTATGTTGAAGACTGTGTTCAAGATGTGTTTATGGCATTACTTGAAGCCAGGCGATCCGGAACAGAAATAAAGAGCACCAAGGCGTGGCTTACTACTGTTGCAAACAATAAGATAAAAATGGAATACAAAAACAGAAAAAGAGAATCCGAACATATAAATAAAATAATACATTATAAAACCACTGTGGAAATTTTCACTCTTGATATGCACGATTTTTCAGAAATTTCCGATGAGCTTATTTCCGAGATGAAAGACAGCATATTAAATCAACTCAAATTTGATGAGCAATCTATAATTATTGACTTCTATGTAAAGCACATGAAAGTAAAAGATATCGCTGCCAAACACGGGCTTTCCGAGACAAATGTCAAGCAAAAGCTTTTCAGAGCGCGAAAAAAGATAATGCATTTGTCAAATAAAGAAATTGAAAAACATAAATTTTAAAAATTTTTGTAACCTTTTTGAAATTCGTACACTATATAAACAAGGAGGAAATCAATATGACAAATAGTGAATTCATGAATATTTTGAATGACGACTCACTCGAACTCACAGTAGAAGAGCTCGAAAATATAATTGAAGAAGAACTGCAAAAGGACGAATCCGAAATGGATCCGGATCTTATAGAATACTGCCTGTACTATATCAGCAAAGCGGAGACAGAAGGCGGCAAG
>ERZ507028.884-NODE-884-length-10837-cov-3.231033_pt1 | contig 10837 bp, 8 predicted proteins | sample MGYA00512875_ERZ507028 | MGnify/ENA metagenome assembly ERZ507028 | reverse complement strand
GCTCTTCCACAGGGGGATGGTGTTCACCAGGGAGGACTGGATCTTCTCGATCATCAGCGTGTCGTTGTTCTGCAAAAGCCGGGTCTGGGGGCCCATCTGGATGGACACCATGCGGGTCAGTTCCAGATCGTGGAGCTTCTTCTCAAACCGGTCGCACAGGCTGACCAGATCGTTGTAGGCCTGAGCGTCCTCGGCAAGGCCGGACTGCTCCGCCTTCTGGTGCAGCGCCTCCACCTCGGTGGCGCGCACCTCCGCCAGACGCTTCTTGCCCGCCAGAATGTACATGGTCAGTTCCTTGTAGTACTTCAGGTTCAGCTCATACATCTGGTCGAACATGGCCACATCCTTGAGCAGGGTGATCTGATGGTTCTCCAGATTCTGGGCGATCTTGTCCACGTTGGCCTCGACCTTGCTGTACTGGGACTTCATGATCTCCAGCTTGTTGCCGGCCTTCTTGAAAAGCCCCCTCAGGCCCTTCTTCTCCTCGTCCTCGCCGAAGCCCTTCAGCTCCACCACCAGACGGCTCAGATCCTCGCCGATCTCGCCCATGTCCTTGTTGCGCACGTTGTTCAGGGCATTCTCGGAGAAGGACGCCACGCTCTTCTGGGCGGCGGCGCCGTATTGCAGCACCTGATTGGTGTCGCGGATGTCGATCTTCTTGGAGAAGGCGTCCACGGCCTGACGCTCCTCCTCGGTCAGCAGGCTCTCGTCCATGGCCACCGGCTCGATCTTCTTTTCCTCCTCCTGCGGCACCTCCGGCGCGTCGGGCGTCAGGGTCAGCTCAGGCACGGCCACCGCCGCGGCGGTATCGGTATCAGGGGTCAGGGTCAGCTCAGGCATCATGTTATCGGTCATGTCTCTGTTTCCTTTCTGTATGATAAATTGTGTGTTCTCTTGCTTACAGCTCCAGCGTGATGCCGCCGTCCGTATCCTGCGGCGGCTGTGTCTGCGGAGCGCTCTGGGCGGTCTTGTGCAGGTCATCCGCCACCAGACCCTCCCGTACCATCATGTTCTCCAGCACGGTGATGTCGGTGGAGATATCCATGGCCTCGTCGCCGAACAGACTGTCCAGCTGCTTTTCAAAGGCCCGCACGATGGTGGACATCATGCCCTCCACCTTCTTCATGGTGCCGGTGATATTCTCCCCGCTGACACCCTGACGGCTCATCTGGTCGTAGGCCGTCAGCAGCTTGATGGTGGTAGGCAGGTAGTAGGACATGAACTTCCGGATCTGGGGCAGCTTGGCCGGGTTGTCCTTCACATACCGGAAGATACGGCTGCTGACCTCCTCCAGCCGGTCGATCTGGCGGGAGATAGTCTCGTCCTGAATGCTGTCGTTCAGCGCCCGCATGGTCTTGATGGCGCCGTCTCCGTCGGCGATCATCTTATCCAGCGCCGGGTTGCCGGTGGTCACCGGCTCCTCCGGGAGCTCCACCACCTCTGTCACGTCCTTGCAGAACAGCCGGGCGATCAGCGCCGCCGCTGCGGATACCGCCGCCGCCAGCAGGAAATGCCTCACCTGATACAGGGGGAACAGCAGCGCGTACACCAGCCACACGGCTGCCGCCGCATAGAGCGGCACGGCTGATCTGTGGACGATGGTCTTTGTTCTCAATCCTGTCGCCTCCAGTCCTCGGTCGGAACCGAATAGATATACATACGATGCGTCCATTATAAACCATCCCACCCACGGGGTCAAGAAAAAGAGCCGCCAAGGGCGGCTCTCCGGTGCTTAAATTGTCACGCCCCGCGTCCCGTCGACGGGATCGGTAAAGACGGGCAGTGCAGGCGGCGACACCGTCCAGAGCACAAACGGCGCGCACAGCGCCGCCATGACCAGTACTCCCACCGCCTGCCACACCGGCGCGGTCAGCGTACCCCGCTTTTGCAGCGCCGTGCTGACCCAGAAGGCCAGCAGCACCGCCGCCTGAAAGATGAGGACGTTCACCACGCCCACATTGACGCCTGTGACGCCCGTGTAGCCGTAAAACAGCAGCGGGATGGCGGCCATGCCCGCCAGCAAGCCGATTGCCCGCGGCGCCGCGGGGCGCAGGCTGCGAAGGCCGATGCATTGGGCCGCCGTCCACAGAAGCCACGGCACGAACAGCAGCTTCATATGCTCCCATGTGGACTCGTTGACGGCGGACACATACGCCGCCCACCGCGCCTGCCCCGTCCAATCATATACAAAATGCAGCGTGTTGCCCAGCAGGATGACAACGAACAATCCCGCCGTCTCCCAGGTGCGCCATTTCCGGTCTCTCCGCTTCACGGCATCGTCCCCCTTTCCCGGATCGCCTCATTATACGCCGCTGCCGCGCGCCTTATACACCACAGAAATAAAGGTACACTTTTTATTTTCCCTGTGCTATAATCGGTGGTAACACCATTGTACGCCAATGGTACAACGACATACGACACGGCGGCGTTTGCCGCCGGGAAAGGCGGTATACCTACTATGGTCATAACAGAACGTCTGGCAGCGCTGCGCCGGGAGATGGCACAGCACGGCATGAACGGCTATGTGGTGGTCACGGACGACTTCCACGGCTCGGAGTATGTGGGCGACTTTTTCAAGGCCCGCGCCTACCTGTCCGGCTTTACCGGCTCCGCCGGTACGCTGGTGATCCTGCCGGAGCGTGCGGCTCTGTGGACGGATGGCCGCTACTTTTTGCAGGCGGCGGATCAGCTGGCCGGCAGCGGCATCGAGCTGATGCGCATGGGACAGCCCGGCGTCCCCACCATCGGCGCGTTTCTGGCCGAGCAGCTGCCGGAGGGCGGCGTGCTGGGCTTTGACGGCCGCACCGTCTCCAACGGCTTCGCCGGTACTCTGCGGGATGCGCTGAAGGATAAGAACATCCGCTTTGCCGGCGACAAGGATCTGGTGGACGCCGTATGGCCCGACCGCCCCGCCCTGTCCGACCGCCCCGTATGGGAGCTGACCGGCTGCGGTCTGACCCGCGAGGAGAAGCTGTCCAAGCTGCGGGAGAAGATGACAGAGGAAAACGCTGCCTACCTGCTGCTCACCAGCCTGACGGAGATCGCATGGGCGCTGAACCTGCGCGGCGGCGACGTGGCCTGCACGCCGGTCTTTCTGTCCTTCCTGCTCATCGGGCGGGAGGACGCACAGCTGTGCATCCAGCCGCAGGCCGTCCCCGCGGAGATCGCGGAGAAGCTGGCCGCCTGCGGCGTGACCCTGCGCCCCTACGGCGATGTGTATGATATGCTGCGCGGTCTGCCCGCCGGCGCGCGGATCATGGCCGACAGCGCCACCGCCAACTACCGCATCATGGAAAGCCTGTCCCACGCCGAGGTGCTGGATCAGCCCAGCCCCGCCATTTTGATGAAGGCCTGCAAGACGCCGGAGGAGATGGCGAATTTCCGCACCGTCCACATCAAGGACGGCGCGGCCATGTGCCGCTTCCTGTACTGGCTCAAGCACCGCATCGGCAAGGAGCCCATCACGGAGCTGTCCGCCGCCGCCAAGCTGGCCGCCTTCCGCGCCGAGCAGCCGGACTTTTTGGATCTGAGCTTTGACACCATCGCCGGCTACGGCCCCCACGGTGCTATCGTCCACTACGACCCCACGCCGGAGACGGACGTGCCGCTGCACCCGGAGGGACTGCTGCTGGTGGACTCCGGCGCCCACTACCGGCAGGGCACCACCGACGTGACCCGCACCATCGCCCTCGGCCCCGTGGCGGAGGAGGAGAAGCGGATGTTCACGCTGGTGCTCAAGGGTCATCTGGCGCTGGGCGCCGCCCGCTTCCCCCACGGCGCCTCCGGTGAAAATCTGGACGTACTGGCCCGCCTGCCCCTGTGGGAGCTGGGCATGGACTACAACCACGGCACCGGCCACGGCGTGGGCTACATCCTCAGCGTCCATGAGGGGCCTCAGAGCTTCCGCCTGCGCAGCGCCGACGGACGCCGCATCACGCTGGAGGAGGGCATGGTCATCTCCAACGAGCCGGGCTATTACGCCGCCGGTAAATTCGGCATCCGCCATGAGAATCTGGTGCTGGTGCGTACCGGCGATAAGACGGAGTTTGGCCAGTTCATGTATCTGGAGCCGCTGACCATGGTACCCTTCGACCGGGACGCCATCGACGTCTCCCTGCTGACGGAGTCGGAGCTGGCGCTGCTCAACGACTACCACAAGCTGGTGTACGATACCGTCTCCCCCCTGCTGGGTGCGGAGGAGCAGGCGTGGCTGGCGCAGGCCACCGCGCCGCTGTGCCGCTGACTGCCGCGATTTCTGAAAGGAGTTTTGACACATGGGAATTCTCTCTCATCTGGAGCCGAAATCTGTTTTTGACTATTTTGAACGGCTGTGCGCCGTGCCTCACGGCAGCGGCAACACCAAGATCATCAGTGACCTGTGCGTGACCATGGCCAAGGAGCTTGGCCTGCGGTACCGGCAGGAGGACTGCAACAACGTCATCATCTGGAAGGACGCCTCCCCCGGCTATGAAAATGCCGCCCCCGTTATTTTGCAGGGCCACATGGACATGGTCTGCGCCCAGACGGAGGACTGCCCCAAGGACATGACCCGGGAGGGTCTGGATCTGGCCACCGACGGCCGGTATGTCTGGGCGGAAAAGACCTCGCTGGGCGGCGATGACTGCATCGCCGTTGCCGCCGCCTTCGCCATTCTGGCGGACAACTCCCTGTCCCACCCCCCGCTGGAGGTGGTCATCACCGTGGACGAGGAGACGGGCATGGACGGCGCCGTGGCGCTGGACTGCTCCGACCTGAAGGGCCGCCGCCTGCTGAATCTGGACTCCGAGGAGGAGGGTGTGTTCACTGTCTCCTGCGCCGGCGGTCTGCGGGCCGACTGCTTCGTACCCGCCGTGAAGGAGCCTCTGACCGATGAGGCGTGCTTCGCCGTGTCCATCGGCGGTCTGAAGGGCGGTCACTCCGGCGCGGAGATCGACAAGGGACGCGGCAGCGGCAATGACCTCATCAGCCGCGTGCTGTACAGCGCCATGGAGCGGCTGGGTACGCTGCGGATCGCCGACCTCCGGGGCGGTCAGTTCGACAACGTGATCTGCACCCGCTGCGACGCGGTGGTGGCTGTCCCCGCCGGAAAGGCCGAGGACTTCGCCGCCTTCATCCGGGAGTTTGACGGCATCCTGAAAAACGAATACGCCGCCACCGACGGCGGTGTGACCCTCACCTGTGCGGCCGCCGACACCGACGCCGCCTACTCCGCCGAGGACTCCAGCCGGCTCCTCCATGTGCTGCTGACGCTGCCCCAGGGCGTGGAGGTCATGAGCGCCGACTTCCCCGGCCTCGTCCAGACCTCTCTGAATCTGGGCGTCATGACCGCCTGCGGCGACGGCCTGCACTTCTCCTTCTCCATCCGCTCCTCCGTGGCTACCCAGAAGGAGCTGCTGCTCCAGCGGGTGCGGGCCATCGTGGAGTACACCGGCGGCGGCACCGTGTCCACCCGGGGCGACTACCCGGCGTGGCAGTATGCCCGCCAGTCCCCGCTGCGGGACACGGTAATGGCCTCCTACAAGCAGATCACCGGACAGGACGGCGTTATCATGGCCACCCACGGCGGTCTGGAGTGCGGTCTGCTCATTAACAAGATGCCCGGACTGGACGCCGTCTCCCTCGGGCCGGAGCTGCACGACATCCACTCCCCCCGGGAGCGGCTGGGCGTGGACTCCGTCAAGCGGATGTACGCACTGGTATGCGAGGTGCTGAAGAACTGCCGCTGAACCACATCTGACCGATAAGGAGGGCCTGCCATGCGGCGCGTGATCCCCCTACTGTGCATATTGCTCCTGCTGTGCGGCTGCGGCGGCGGACAGTCCGTCTCCGCGCCGGATGAGGCGGCGCGCCTTGTGATCTTCACCGCCCGCAGCGCCGCCGCTTACGACGATACGGTGCGGGAGTTCGAGCGCCGCACCGGTATCTGGGTGGAGGTACGCACCGCCGACGGCACCCTGCCCCTGCTGGACGAGATCGCCGCCGGGGACTCCGGCTGCGACCTGCTGCTGGGCGCGGCGCCGGACTGCCTCTCCGCCTACGGGGACTGCTTCGCGCCCTACGCCGCGCCGCTGGCGGCGGATATCCCCGACGCCTACCGGGACAGCGAGGATCGCTGGACGGCCTTTTCCCTGCTGCCCATGGTGCTGCTCTACAACGACCAGCTGGTGCAGCGCAATGTGCCGGACAGCTGGAGCGGTCTGCTGGATACCGCATGGCGGGGACGTATCGCCTGTCCCGATCCCACCGTTTCCGCCACGGGCTGCACCGTCTTGCAGGCGTTGACCCAAGCGCTGCCCAGTGAGGATGAGACGGTGCTGGCCGCCTTTTCCCACAATCTCAGCGGCGTACTGCCCTCTGCCGCCAACGCGGTGGACGCCGTGGCGGACGGCAGCTGCTATGTGGGCGTCGCCACCGAGGATCTGGCGCTGCAGGCCGCGGACAACGGCTTCAGCGTCACCGTGGTCTACCCGGCGGAGGGTACGGTGATCCAGCCGGACTGTGCCGCCGTGGTGCAGGGCTGTCTCCATGAGGACAACGCCCGCGCCTTCATCGACTTCCTGCTCAGTGACGAGGTGCAAACGCGCCTGACCCGCCAGTCCCGCCGCGCCGTGCGCGGTCAGGCGGCCGCAAGCGCCGCGCTGCCCCGTGCCATGACCTACGACGCCTATGCCGCCGGCGCCCGTCAAGCGGAGCTGCTGGCCATCTGGCAGAGCCTGACGGCGGAGGCGGCATCATGAAGCTGAGAAACTGGATCCGCCGCTCCTTCCGCAACCGGATCTTCGCCACCATTCTGGTGGTGACCCTGATGCCGCTGCTGCTGTGCGATGTGGTGATGATGCGGGTCATCGTGGCGCGTACCGAGCATACCCAGGCGCAGCAGGGACAGGAAACCCTGCACGCCCTGTGCGCCTGCTTCGACAGCACCGCCGCCCTGTGCGGCGATACGCTGGACGCGCTGGCCACCAGCACCATCACACGCAGTGTCCTGCGCCGGGCGGAACAGGACTCCCGTCTGCTGTACCAGTTTCTCTACCGCCGCGCCGCCCCGCTGCGGCCCTACGCCGCACTGGACATCTACAACGCGCAGGGCGTCTGTCTCTATACGACGGACACCTCCCTGCCCGCCGCCCCGCTGGACACGGACTGGGGCGCGCTGTACGCTGCCCGGAGCGGCAGCGGTACGGTCTTCCTCAGCTCCGGCAAGGGGCTGCTGGCGGCCCGCACCATCACCGCCTACGGCGGGCAGCTGCTGGGCTATGTCACCGCCCGCATGGACAGTGACGGCTTTGCCCAGCTCTTTGACGGTCTGATGGCGCCCGCCGACGATCTGCTGGTGCTGGACGGCACGTGGCGCACCGTCTACTACACCCGCACCGTACAGGCGGACCGCACCGTGGCCGCCCTGCGTGGTCAGCTGCTGTCGGGGCAGAGGCTCACCGGCGCTGCCGGTGACAACTGTACGTTCTATACCGCCTCCGGCGCCGGAGGCTTTACCCTGCTGCTCCAGCAGTCCCGCATCTACACGGGACAGGTGCTGCGCTCCCTGTATCTGGTAGGCGCGGCGCTGGGCTTTTTGTGTCTGGCGCTGTGCGCCGTGGCCGCGTGGTGGCTCAGCCGCTACCTGTCCCGGCCCGTCAATGCGCTGGACGACGCCATGCGGCAGGTGGAGCGTGGCGACTATGATGCCCAGCTCTATCTGGACAGCCCCGATGAGCTGGGGCGTCTGGCCGCCAGCTTCAACCGCATGACCGAGGAGTACCGGCAGAATCTGGAACGCTCCGTCCAGCGGCAGAAGGAGCTGAACGAGACGCAGCTGCGGATGCTGCAGGCACAGCTGAACCCCCACTTCCTCTACAACACGCTGGACTGCATGAAGTGGCTGGGCGTGGCCAACCACGTCCCCCAGATCGCCGCCATGTCCACCGATCTGGCGGCGCTGCTGCGGGCGGGTATCTCCGGCAGCGAGCTGATCCCGCTGGAGGACGAGCTGGAGCTTGTCCGGCAGTACCTGAATATTCAGGAGATCCGCTTTGAGGATCGGTTTGTCTGCGAGATCGATGTGGACGAGCGCTTCCAGCACTGTATCGTGCCTAAGATGGTGCTTCAGCCGCTGGTGGAAAACGCCATCATCCACGGCGTGGCGGATCTGGAGGAGGGGTATATCAAGCTGTGGGCGGAGTCCGACGGGGACGACCTGCTGCTGCGGGTGTCCGACAACGGCAAAGGCATCGAGCCGGAGGTGCTGGCGCGCCTCGCCCGCCACGAGGACATCCCCGGCGGCCATCTGGGGCTGAACAATGTGGATCGCATCATCCGCCTGTACTACGGCGAGGGCTACGGCCTCACCGCCGCATCCGACGGCGGAAACGGCAGCTGTATCACACTGCGCCTGCCCATGACGAAAGGAGAAGACCATGCTGAAGGTATTGATCGTTGACGACGAGGCGGTGGTGCGCCGCGGCATCGTGCTGGGCATGGACTGGGCCTCCATGGACTGCGTGGTGGTGGGTGAGGCCGCCAACGGCGAGGAGGGTCTCGCCGCCGCGGAGCGCTACAACCCCAGCCTCATCATCACCGATGTGCGGATGCCCCGCATGGACGGCATCGAGATGATGCGCCGCCTCCGTGAGCGGGACTGCACCGCCCACTTCATCGTCCTCACCGCCTACGATGAGTTCGACTATGCCCGCTCCGCCCTGCGCTACGGCGCGGCGGACTACCTGCTCAAGCCCTTTCGGGATCAGGATCTGATGGCCGCCATCGCCCGCGTACGGGAAAAGGAGGGCGCTGCCCAGCCTGCGGAGGACACCCTGCTGCTGCCCAAGGGCGACAAGAGCAAGTATGTGCTCCAGACCCTGAACTACATCGCCGCGCACTATGCCGACGCCGACATCAATATCGCCGCCATCGCCCGGCACATCGGCATCAGCGAGGGGCATCTGAGCCATGTGTTCAAGAAGGAGACGAACTACACGGCGCTGGGCTATCTCACCCAGTACCGCATCTACATGGCCCGCTCGCTGCTGCGGGACTGCCGGTACAAGGTGTACGAGGTGGCGGAGATGGTGGGCTACCGCGACGTGGCCTATTTCGGCAGCACGTTCAAAAAGCTCACCGGTATGTCACCGTCGGAATATCAGGATCGGTGTCGTTAGTAAAACTGCACAAAAAGGGACAGCGCGTTTTGACACGCGCTGTCCCTTTTGTCAGAATTGTCTGGATAATCGCAGAGATGACCCGTTTTTCCGGTCGTTGCCGCGCTGGTATAATAATGGTGTGATGGTGCATCCCGCGCTGTCCGACTTTTTGAAAAGGAGATTCAGGAATGAAAAAGTTTATTGCTCTTTTGCTGGCGCTGGTCATGGCTCTGAGCCTGGTGGCCTGCGGCAACAAGACCCCCGCCGAAAATGGCGGCAATGATACCCCCGATGTCAAGGATTATTCCGGTTATACCATCCGCATCTACTCCAACTCCAACTCCACCGAGCGCACCACTTGGCTCATCAACGCCGCCAAGGACGCCGGCTTCACCATCTCCATCGACGATAACAGCGTCATCTCCGGTGATACCGCCGCCATTCAGGCTGCCAACGAGAACAAGGACGGCGACATCCTGTTCGGTCTGAACGAGACCCGCTGGAGCCAGGTGGTCAACGGCACCTACGAGAACCTGTCCCTGGTGGACTGGACGCCCACTTGGGCCAATCAGGTGGGTGAGTATGTCTATCCCGGCGCTGCCTACGGTCTGGTCATCCAGAACGTGCTGATGCTGTACCGCAACGATGAGCTTGGCACCAACGGTGAGGCTCTGCACTTCGCCCACTGGTCCGACATCGTGAACTGCGGCTACAAGTGGTATCGTCAGAACAAGGTCGGCGGCACCACCAACGCCAACATCAACTCCGCCCTGCTGTACTCCTTCGTCGATCCCTCCTCCCCTGCCGGCGGTGTGTCCATCGATGGCTGGAAGACGCTGTGGAACTACTGCGCCAACGGCGTGTACTCCTCCGATGATTCCTACAAGTATGGCTTCGATCCTCTGAACAGAGGCGATGTGGCTGTCTCCGCCTTCTACTCCTCTGCCCTGTACGGCAAGATCGACGCCGCTGCCCACGGCCCTGACCACCCTGTTCTGCGGCCTGATTCTGGTGGTGGGACGGACCACGGCCCTCTCTCAGGTCATTGGCTATCTGGCGGCGGAAAACGGCATTTTTCTGCTGGGCGTGCCGCTGATGACCGCCGGCGCGGTCTGGTTTGAACTGGCCCTGTTGCTGGACGTTTTTGTGGCGGTCTTTGTCATGGGCATTGCCATCAACCACATTGGCGAAACCTTTGAATCCATTGACGTGGGGCGCTTTCGCAGCCTCAGGGACTAGACGCGCATGCTGGAAGCCCTGCTTTTTCTCCCGCTCTGCGCGGGCCTGATCATGCTGGCCGTGGGCAACGCCGCCTTCTGCCGGGGCCTTCTGCCCCTCACGGGCCTGGCCCACGCCGCCCTGTCCCTGTTGACCGCAGCGCGCGTGGCTCATGGGGAAAAGCCCACAGCCCTGGGCGGTCTGCTGGCTCCCGACCCGTTGGGCGCGCTCTTTCTGGCGCTGGCCAGCCTGCTCTTTCTGGCGGCCTCAATCTACGCCCTGGGCTATCTGCGCGAGGAAGAGAGCATTGAGGAGCGCACCTGCATTCAGGACGGCCGCCCTTTCACCAACGCGCCCGAGCGCCGCTTCACGGCCTGTCTCTGCTTTTTTCTCGCGGCCATGAGCCTGGTGACCACCACGCCGCATCTGGGGGCGCTCTGGGTGGGCATTGAAGCCACCACGCTGTCCAGTAGATCGGAAGA
>ERZ507028.882-NODE-882-length-10845-cov-5.276460_pt1 | contig 10845 bp, 9 predicted proteins | sample MGYA00512875_ERZ507028 | MGnify/ENA metagenome assembly ERZ507028 | reverse complement strand
CTGCCAGCGGCATTCCGACCTGATCAAGGCGGTGTCGCCCCAGATCGAGTTCAGCGGCAATGCCAGTGGTACGCTGAAGATTGGTACCACCAGCTACCGCTGGTCCAACATAAGCGGTGTGGACGAGAACTACACTGAAATGAAGAACTACCAGCTCGCACAGGGACGCGGCCTGCAGTACATGGATATGCAGGACAACAAGCAGGTCTGCATCATTGGCGATTACCTGAACCGGGTGGCCTTTGGCGGCAACGGTGTGGGGCAGACGCTCAAGATCGGTGCCAACAAGTTCCGCATCGTGGGCGTGCTGGCACCCAAGGTCAGTGACCCCACTATGCAGCAGGGCAGCGATGACGACTGCGTCTACCTGCCCTACACCACCGTGATGCGGCTCTCCAGCCAGAGCTCGGTCAACAACTATACGGCGGTGATGACCGACGAAAACTTTGCCAACGAGGCCAAGACCACGATGGAAGAGGAACTGATGTCGATCCTCAAGACCGAAAACGGCTACTATGTGTACAGCGCCAGCGAATGGCTGGAGGAAATGAACAAGATGATCAACATGGTCATCGTGGTGCTTACCGGCATTGCCAGTATCTCGCTGCTGGTGGGCGGCATCGGCATTATGAACATCATGCTGGTGTCGGTGACCGAGCGCACCCGCGAGATCGGCATCCGCAAGGCACTGGGCGCAAAAGAACGCACCATTCTGGCGCAGTTCGTGGTGGAAGCAGCCACCACCTCTGCGCTGGGCGGCGTTTTGGGCATTGCGCTGGGCTATGCGGTGTCCATGGCGGCCAACCGGGTGCTGCCCATGTTTATGACCGATACCACCGTTACGGTAAGCCCCTCCTTCAACTCCATTGTGGTGGCCTTTGGCATCTCGGTGGGCATCGGCGTGCTGTTCGGCTATCTACCGGCGCGGCGCGCAGCCCGGCTGAACCCCATTGAAGCATTGCGCTACGATTGATCGCGGCGGCGTGATAAACAAAGAACAAGAGGTACGACCAATGAAAAAACGGATTCTCGCATTTCTGCTGGCGGTCAGCATTGCGGTGTCGGTGCTGGTGCTGCCGGTCTCGGCGGCCAGCATCAACAACACGGCTCTGCAGACGGCTATTACTCTGGGCGCTGTGCCCACCGGTCAGGAGCTTAGCGCCAACATTACCCGCGGCGCTTTTGCCAAAATGCTGGTGTCCTTTTCCACCTACCGGGAGAGCGTAGGCGCGCAGGGCACGGTGGGCACCCTGTACCGGGATGTGCCCGGCACCTCCCAGTGGGCCCCCTACATCCGCATTGCAGTGCAACAGGGCTGGATGAACGGCTACACCGATGGTTCCTTCCGCCCGGACAACACCGTTACGCTGGAGGAAGCCTGTGCTGCGGTGCTGAAGATGCTGAGCTATAAGACCACCGACCTGACCGGCTCCTTCCCGCAGGCACAGCTGAACAAGGCCCAGCAGATCGGTCTGCGGGACCAGCTGACCTGCACACAGGGACAGGCCATGACCTACGAGCAGTGCACCCTGCTGCTGTACAACGCCCTGCGCGCCAACACTGCCAGCGGCAGCGCCTACGGCAGCTCGCTGGGCTTTACGGTGTCCAACGGTCAGGTGGATACCTCCTCGGTGCTGCTCAAGAGCCGCAAGGGTCCCTTTGTGGCAGAGGAGGGCACCCAGCTGCCCTTTACGCCAGTGAGCGTCTACCGCAACGATAAGGTCTCTGCCTCGGCAGAGCTGAACAAGTACGATGTGTACTATTACAGCGAAAGCCTGCAGACGGTGTGGGTCTACACCCGCCGCGCCGCAGGCCGCATTACGGCGGTATCGCCCAGCGCCAGCGCACCCACCGCACTGACCGTGGCGGGCAGCACTTACAGTCTGGGCAGCTCTGCTGTGGCATCCAAGATCTCCTCCCTGAACGGCGGCGGCGTGGGCGAAGTGGTCACCCTGCTGCTGGGCATGGACAACGAGGTAGCCGATGTGATTACCGGCGAGGAAGCCGACAGCGTGTTCTACGGCGTGGTGCAGACTGCCACCCGCAGCCTTGTAGAGGATAACGGCGCAGACGTGCTGCAAAAGATCTCGGTGATGTGCACCGACGGCATCGTCCGCACCGTGAACATCGACAAAAGCCTGAACTACCCCACTGGCTGGCTGGTGGAGATCAGCGTGACACCCGAAGGGGAGCAGGTGACCGCCATCAAGTCCAAATCGGTCAGCGGCACCATCAACGACACCGCCACCGCGCTGGGAGACTATGCTCTGGCCGATGACGTACAAATCTTGGAAACGACATCGGAGGGGTTGGCTGGGACGGTTCGTCCCAGCCGAATAGCGGGGACAAAGCTGAACGCACTGGCCGTGCGCTACTATACGCTGAATGAGCAGGGACAGATCGACCGCCTGATTTTGAACGATGTTACCGGCGATCTGTGGAAATACGGTGTGCTGGACGATGTGAAGAATCTGGCGGTCAACGCCAGTTCCATTCTGGGTACCCTGACCGGCAGCGGTTCTTCCGGTTCAGGGAGCAGCTCTTCTGGGGACGGTTCTTCCGGCTCCGGCAGCGGCTCTAAGGGGGACAGTTCTTCCGGTTCCGGCTCTACCGGCGGCACCACCAACACCACCACGGTGGTGGATGATCTGCGCAGTGTGCTGGTGCCCACCACCAGCGAGATCCTGTGGGGCGTCATTGACGGCTCGCTGCTGAGCACGGTCTGGAACCGCATCACCAGCAGTTCCGGTTCGCTGCTGAGCATCGGCCTCAAGCAGCTGGCCAACATCACCGGCCAGCCCATGAGCACCATCCTCAACTTTGTGGGCGGCGGCGCTACTTACATCTGCTACGTCAACGGCAGTCAGGCCAGCTTTTCCACCTCCATCAAGTACCCGGTGCTGGCGGGCGGTCTGGCAGTGCGGCAGAACGTGAACGGCACGGTAAAGGCTATGATCCAGCTGATGCCCATGAAGATCGACAAGGTGGGCGCAGCCTCGGTGATGAGCAACGGCACCCGCTACGAAACGGCTGACGATATGCAGGTGTACCTGTGGTACAAGGGGCAGTATTACGCCACCAAGCTTTCGGAGGTGAACTCCGAGGGCTACTACCTGACCGGCTGGTACGATAACTTTGGCTGCGCAGCAGGCAAGCGCGTGCGGGTGATCGTGGCGGTCAAAAAGGACTGATGGACTACTATGACCCCCGGCGCAGGGCGCTGCGGGCGGTGCGGCAGCTGCTCTACCCGCGCGAGTGCCCCTTCTGCGGCCGGGTACTGGGAGATGTACGGGATTGCCCGGACTGCGCAGAGCAGCTGGAAGTGCTGCGCCGCAAGCCCGGCATCCGGCTGAACCCGGCGCAGCACTATATCGGCAATCTGACCGGTGCGGCTGCACCCTACCGTTACAGCGGCTGTGTGCGGCGCGGCATCCTGAACGCAAAGTATCAGGGCAAGCCGTGGCGGGCAGTAGAGATGGGCAACCGTCTGGTGCAGCTGGCCTTTGGCGGGGAGCTGACCGTGCAGTACGGCGAGCTGCTCCCGCAGCCGGTGCCGTGGGCGGCCATCGGGTACGATCTGATCGTGCCGGTGCCGGCCTCCGGCAAAAAGCGCGGATATAACGTGCCGGAGCTGATGGCGTTGCCGCTGGCCAAGGCCATGGAGGTGCCGCTGGCACCGCAGGCACTGGAACGCATCCGGGCAAAACGGCATCAGGCCGGTCTGCCGCTGGAACAGCGCATGGCCAACGTAGCAGGCGCTTTCCGGGCGGCACAGCCACAGCAGCTGGAGGGCAAGCGCATCCTGTTGGTGGATGACGTCATCACCACCGGCACAACGGCTGCCGCCTGCGCACAGGCACTGCTGCACGCCGGGGCGGACAGCGTGTTCGCGTTGGCCTTTGCCACGGTGGAGTTTGACACACCGCCGGATGACACCACCCCCATCTGCGAGGATGACGAGGAAGAAGCGTACAGCGATTTTTGAAAATAACGCTCTTTCGCGCATCCTTCCCGCGGGCAAAAGTCGGGAAAGCAAAATGTAAAAACCGTATCAGAAATTTGGAAAAAGCGCTTGACAAAACGGGCAAAGTCGGGTATACTAATCAAGCTGTGAGCGACAAACGCAAACAGATATCCGGGTGTAGCGCAGTTTTGGTAGCGCGCTTGAATGGGGTTCAAGAGGCCGTGAGTTCGATTCTCGCCACTCGGACCAAACAAAAATAATCCGAACTTGTTTCCGATAGGAGATGGGTTCGGATTATTTGTTTTCTACGGAAAACAGACTTGCATTTATCAAAAAATAACCGAACCTTGCGGCTGTTGATGGAATGTGCTGCAGAGTTCGGGCAGATCCTGTAAGGAGGGTCATATTATGAATACCACATTGCGGCGGGATGCGGATGAAATCATCCGTGCCAGCATTCAGGCGGTGCTGCCGGATAAGGCTGTGTGCCGTGCGCTGGAAAACTTTCAGCCCAGAGGCGGCAGAGTGCTGCTGGTGGCGGCAGGCAAGGCTGCCTGGCAGATGGCGCACGCCGCCGTGCAGACACTGGGGCACGTGGACGGCGGCGTGGTGGTGACCAAATACGGCCATGTGAAGGGCGAAATCCCCGGCATAAGCTGTTATGAGGCAGGCCATCCCGTGCCGGATGCCAACAGCTTTGCAGCCACCGAAAAAGCTTTGGCGCTGGTACAGGGGCTGACCGAAGAGGATACCGTGCTGTTTCTGCTTTCCGGCGGCGGCAGTGCCCTGTTTGAAAAGCCGCTTGTCCCCGGCGGGGAATTGCAGGATATTACCAACCAGCTCCTTGCCAGCGGAGCGGACATCGTGGAGATGAACACCATCCGCAAGCGGCTGTCCGCTGTCAAGGGCGGGCGGTTCGCGCAGGCCTGTGCGCCTGCAAAGGTGTTCAGTATCGTGCTCAGCGATATTCTGGGCGACCCGCTGGATATGATCGCCAGCGGCCCGGCGGTGCCGGATTCCTCCACCTATGCGCAGGCACTTGCCATTGCGGAAAAATACCAGCTGCGCTTATCGGCGCAGGCAAAGGCGCTGCTGGCGCAGGAAACGCCGAAAGCCCTTGACAACGTGACGACCCAGATCACCGGCAGTGTGCGGGAGCTGTGCGCCGCCGCTGCCGAAGCCTGCCGGAAGCTGGGCTATGCACCGCTGCTCCTCACCGACCGGCTCTGCTGCGAGGCGCGGGAGGCGGGCAGCTTTCTGGGGGCCATCGCCCGCACCCATGCGGGGCAGGGGAAAAAGCTGGCCTTTATCGCAGGCGGGGAAACGGTGGTGCACCTGACCGGCAAAGGGCTGGGCGGGCGCAATCAGGAGCTTGCTCTGGCCGCTGCTCCGGCGCTGGCCGGACAAAACACGGCGGTGTTCTCGGTGGGCAGTGACGGCACCGACGGCCCTACCGATGCCGCCGGCGGCTATGCGGACGGCGATACTGCCGCTGCGCTGGCTGCAGCGGGCTGGAACCTGTTCGACACCCTGCAAAACAACGATGCCTACCACGCCTTGCAGGCGGTGGAAGGGCTGATCATCACAGGCGCTACCGGTACCAATGTCAATGATGTTGCCGTAGTGCTGATTGGGGGAGAAGAGCAGGCAGACGCCTGAAACCCTGTCTGCCCGGCGCACCTATAACATTTGACCCTGCTTTGTCCGCAGTGTACGGACAGGCGGGGTTTTTTGTTGAAAATACTTGACAGCTCTTCTACAAAGCGATATGATTTTGATATCAGAAAGAAACGCTTCCGACCCTGATAAGGAGGGACCTGTTATGGAAGAAAAAATTTTGAATACCCGCAAAAACGGCATGGCCGCGCTGCTGCTCACGTTGCTGGGCTATGTGGTGGCTATCGCCCTGTTCATCTACAGCATCACTCTGCTGAATGCAGACAGGCTGCTTCTGGGCGTGCCGCTGCTGATTTTGTCCATTGCGTATTGGATTGCGGGCATTTTCCTGTTCTGCGGTCTTAAGGTGTTAAAGCCGCAGGAAGCGCTGGTGCTTACCCTGTTTGGTGATTACATCGGCACCCTGAAGGGACAGGGCTTTTACTGGGTAAACCCCTTCTGTACCGCCGTCAACCCCGCCGCCGGCACCCGCCTGAGCCAGAGCGGAGATGTGAACAGTAAGGAAAACAGCGTGGCTGCGCTGTTTGGCAATAACGGCCAGAATGCTCAGATGACCGTCGAGTCCATGAGCAAGAAGATTTCCCTCAAGATGATGACCCTGAACAACTCCCGCCAGAAGATCAACGATTGTCTGGGCAACCCGGTGGAGATCGGCATTGCGGTCATCTGGCGCGTGACCGATACCGCCAAGGCCGTGTTCAACGTGGATAACTATAAGGAATACCTCTCCCTGCAGTGCGACAGCGCCCTGCGCAACGTAGTGCGGGTGTACCCCTATGATGTTTCTCCCAACGTGGACACCACCGGCGACGGCGTAGCCGACGAGGGCAGTCTGCGCGGCTCCTCCGAGGTAGTGGCTGCCCGCATCCGGGACGAGATCCAGAAAAACGTGGCCGAGGCCGGCATCGAGGTGGTGGAAGCCCGCATCACCTATCTGGCCTATGCACCGGAAATTGCAGCGGTCATGCTGCAGCGCCAGCAGGCCAGCGCCATCATTGATGCCCGCAAGATGATCGTGGACGGCGCTGTGGGCATGGTGGAAATGGCGCTGGATCGTCTGAACGAGAACAAGGTAGTGGAACTGGACGATGAGCGTAAGGCGGCAATGGTGTCCAATCTGCTGGTGGTGCTGTGCGGCAACCGGGATGCCCAGCCCATCGTGAACAGCGGCAGCCTGTACTGATGGCCGAGCCGAAAAAACAGGTGCCCCTGCGCCTGAACGCCAAACTCTACGATGCCCTTGCCGCTTGGGCAGAGGATGACTTCCGCTCGGTGAACGGACAGATCGAATATCTGCTTACCGAGTGCGTGCGTCAGCGCAAAAAGAACGGGAAATATGTCTCCGACCAGTTGGACGTCCCGCCAGAACTGGATCTCCATTAAGACACGCGCGGTAAACGTAAATTATGAAATAAGGCCGCTGCACAAAACCGGTGCGGCGGCCTGTTGTTTGTCAGGGAAAGGCGGTGCTTTCCGGCGGGAAAGGAAACAAATAAAGGCCAATTTGATAGTTCAGTTGATCGTACAATGCTCCGGTATTTCGTCGGAAAAAGCGACCAAAGTCGCAAAAAAGTCTTGAAGATATAGAAGAAGATGGACAAATATCTGGGCGAAAACGTTTCTTTTTTGGATTTTTCCGGAAAATAACTTGCCTAAAAGTTTGCGGCGTGCTAAACTAACAGCGGGGAATTGTTTTGCGTAAGCAGACAGGGGGTGAAGCTATGAAAATACTGGTCGTGGATGACGGTCAGCTTGCGATCAATTCGCTGATCCGTATCCTGTGCCGGGTGGCACCGGACTGTGATTATATCAGTGCCATGACGACCGACGATGCCCTGACGTGGATGCGGCAGGGCCCGATGGATGCTGCCTTTTTGAACTTGGAAATGCCGGGGATGAATGGCCTTGCCCTTGCCCGTATGATTCAGAAATTGCAGCCGCGCTGCAACCTTATCGTGGTCACCGAGCACCCGGAGTATGCGCTGGAAGCATTGCAGATCTTCGTCAGCGGTTTTCTGCTCAAGCCCGCCAACGAGGCCGATGTGCGCAATGTGCTGGAAAACCTGCGTTACCCGCCGGAGACTGCGCCGGTGGGCATCAAGATCCAGTGCTTCGGCAACTTTGAGATCTTTGTGGGTGGGCGTCCGCTCTCCTTCAAGCGCAGTAAGAGCAAGGAGCTGCTGGCCTACCTTGTGGACCGCAACGGTGCCACCTGCACCAACGGCGAGATGCTGGCTATTTTGTGGGAAGATAAGCCCGATACCGCCTCGCTGCATAGCCATCTGCGCAATTTGATCTTTGACCTCAGCCATACGCTGGAGGATGCAGGGGTCAACGGGCTGCTGGTACGCGGCCGCAGCACGCTGGCGCTGGATACCAGCAAGGTGGACTGCGATTATTATAACTTCCTACGGGGAGACCGCTCGGCCTTCAACTCCTACCGGGGTGAGTATATGACTCAGTACTCCTGGGCAGAGGTCACCCGCTCGGCGCTGCGCCAGCAGGCCGCAGCTACGCCCAAAAGCGGGTCTATCCCAAGCTATTACGTCCCGCCCACGGGCTTTTAAAACTGCATAAAACACCAAAGGCTGTTGCGCGATGATGCGCAGCAGCCTTTTTGAGTTTTATAAGTTTGAAAATGGGGGAACGGAACACCCGCAGACGTTCTGTTATCCCAAAACAAATTTTTTAAAATCGCTCCAGCTCCAGCAGATATTCCTTGATCTCCAGTCCCTCGGCGTAGCCGGTCAGGCTGCCGTCTGCGCCGATGACCCGGTGGCAGGGCACCACGATGCACAGAGGGTTGCGGTGGCAGGCGCTGCCCACGGCGCGGCTTGCCTTGGGCTTGCCCAGCGCCGCCGCCAGCTGACCGTAGGTGCGTACCTCTCCGTAAGGAATCTTGCGCAGCTGCGCCCATACCGCCTGCTGAAAGGCTGTGCCCCTTGCTGCCAGCGGCAGGTCGAACTCCCGGCGTACCCCGGCAAAATATTCGTTCAGCTGCTCCTCGGCCTCCTGTAACAGGGGCGTTTCCACCACCCTGCGGGGGAGTGGTTCCAGCTCCGGTGCGCCGTCCGGGCAAAAATGTACCCCGCACAGCGCGTCGTTTTCCTCCTCCAAGCAAATGGCACCAAGGATGCTGTTGATGTACCAGACGTTCAAAACCGGCCTCTTCCTTTCCTGCAAGAATGTGCTATACTGGTACTATCTTAACACAAAAGCTTCCATGAGGAAAGGGGCGTTTCAACTATGGTCAAGGCACTGGAAGATATCATTGCAAAAAGCAGCAGCATCGTCTTTTTCGGCGGCGCGGGCGTATCCACAGAGAGCGGCATCCCGGATTTCCGCAGTGTGGACGGGCTGTACCACCAGAAGTACGACTACCCGCCCGAAACCATCCTCAGCCATACCTTCTGGGAGGAAAACCCGGAGGAGTTTTACCGTTTTTACCGCGATAAGCTGATCGTAAAGGACGCAAAGCCCAACGCTGCCCATCTGCGGCTGGCAAAACTGGAACAGCAGGGTAAGCTGCGGGCGGTGGTCACCCAGAACATTGACGGTCTGCATCAGGCGGCGGGCAGCAAAACGGTGTACGAGCTGCACGGCAGCACCCTGCGCAACTACTGCACCCGCTGCGGTAAGTTCTACGATGTGGATTTTATCGCAAACAGCACCGGTGTGCCCCGCTGTACCGAGTGCGGCGGCATCGTAAAGCCGGACGTGGTGCTTTATGAGGAGGGCTTGAACGAGGAGGTGCTGTCCGGCGCGGTGGATGCCATCCGCCATGCCGATACTCTTATCATCGGCGGCACCAGTCTGGTGGTGTACCCCGCCGCTGGGCTCATCCGGTACTTCCGGGGCGACAATTTGGTGGTCATCAATATGCAGCCCACCGGTGCCGATGCCTCTGCCGACCTGTGCATCGCAAAGCCCATCGGGCAGGTGCTGAGCGAGGACATCTCACTGGACTGATTTTTGCACTGTAAGGCGCGCTGTTTCGCGCCGGTTTGCACGCAGTTTTCCGTATGCTGATGGAAAGAACATCAGAACGGAGGAACTGCAAATGATCCAGGTATGCGACCCGCCGCGTCAGCGGCAGGTGCGGCGGCTTTCCGCCGAAGAATTTTTTACATTGGTGCGCTGCGGAGGGGCGGGGTTCTACCGTCCCCGTACCGAGGTGCTGCGGATGCTGACCGCAGGCGAGGCGTGGGGCACAGCCGGGGCGGCGCTGCTGGTGCTGCCCCTCACCGCCGATACCGCCGCAGCAGCGGCACTGCGCAGCTGGCTGGGACGCAGGAAGCTGGAAGGCGGCTGTCTGCTTACACCGCCGGTGAGTACCGGTGGGGAACTGCCCGCCCGGCTGGTGGAAATTGCCGCCGCCCGGGCAGACCGGCTGCGCCGCAAGGGTACGGCATGGGCAGTGGTGGAGTGCACTGAAACGGCGGCAGCGCTGTTGCCGCTGTATTTCCGGCAGGGCTTCGGACTGCGGGCGCTGCGCCCGCTGGAAAGCCTTGCGCCCTGCTTTTTGCTGCGCACCGGCTGCGTACCCGTCCGCACTGCGCCGGTGTGGGTGCCGCTGGAGGACAGGGTGCAGCTGGCGCTGCTGCTGGCAAAGGGCTATGCTGCACTGGATAGCCGCCCCTACGGTGGCAGTCTTGCGCTGGCGCTTTATCCGCTGAAAGAAACGGAATGACGTAAACCAGAGAGGGAATGAGAAATTATGAAGGCAGTGATTCTGGAAAGTTATGTGATGGAAGAAGGGGACTTGGACTGGTCCGGGGTAAAGGCACTGGTGCCGGACACCACCAGCTATGTGCGCACCGGCTACGCGGACATTGCGCCCCGCATCGGGGATGCAGAGCTGGTGCTCATCAACAAGTGCCGCATTGACGAAGCAGTGCTGGCGCAGTGCCCGAACCTCAAGTGGGTGGGCATCATCGCCACCGGCACAGATAATATCGACCTTGAAGCCTGCCGCCGCCATGGGGTGGCAGTAGCCAACGTGCCGGGGTATTCTACTTACAGCGTGGCGCAGATGACCTTCAGCCTGCTGCTGGCCATCTGCCAGTGCGCCCAGCGGTACGACCGGGCGGTAAAGGACGGGTACTGGCAGCTGGGCATCCCGGCAGAGTACGGTTTGCTGCCGCAGGTGGAGCTGCTGGGCAAGACCTTTGGCATCTATGGCTACGGCAGCATTGGGCGGCAGA
>ERZ507028.856-NODE-856-length-11049-cov-4.036202_pt1 | contig 11049 bp, 9 predicted proteins | sample MGYA00512875_ERZ507028 | MGnify/ENA metagenome assembly ERZ507028 | reverse complement strand
AATCAGGAGGTGGATTTTGAAAGCAAGGATGGTAATGATCACATCCGTCGAATGCCCGAAATAGAAAAGTGGGCACAGGATATCTACCACTTTGTGGCAGATAAATATGGAGAGGAAAACATCGTCTCCTTCATCGTCCACTGCGATGAGAAGAATCCGCACGTCCACTGTGCGCTTCTGCCGATAGACAAGGACAAGAAGTTCGCCTTCAAGAAAATCTTCCATGGTCAGAACCGCATAGATTACAAGAACTATCTTCTTGCCCTGCACGACGAACTTGCCAAGGTCAATGAGAAATGGGGACTCACGAGAGGGGTGTCGATAGCAGAGACAGGAGCACGTCACCGTTCTACGGAAGAGTATCGACGATGGCTTGCCGACGAGTGCGTGACGCTCGAAGCCCAGATGCTGAACACCCGGAAAGCCCTCGAAGATCTGAACGTGGAACTTTCCATCGCCCAGAAGAAGCAGAAATCATTTTAACGGATTCAGAAAGCGAAGAAGCTGTAGTACAAGAAGAAGCACCTGTCCAAGAAGAGGTTGTCATTGACCAACCACAAAAAGAAGAAGATGACATGGAAATTGCTGCGCGTATTGCCAAAGAGGCTCGTAGTAAAGAGCGTGCTTCTGAAGTAAAAGAGTATACTTCTAAATTCGAAAACTTTGCCGATGCTTCTCACAAAGAAGAAGTGAAACCAGTTAAGAAAAAGGTTGAAGAACCTAAGAAGAAAGAAGAACCAAAAGAAGAAAAGAGACCGCAATTTGAACAAATGAAGCCAATTTATTCGGATGAAGAATTAGCGGAAATTGAAGCGGAAGAAGAATACGAAGACAATCGTTGGGATGATGATGTAGATTACGAAGAGTATGATGAATACTACGATTAGGAGGATCTATGCGTAAAATTCCTATGAGAAAATGTGTGGTTACACAAGAAAGATTTCCAAAAAAAGAATTGATTCGTGTGGTACGTACACCAGAAAAGACCATTGAAGTTGATCCTACCGGAAAAATGAATGGACATGGTGCATATGTTTCAAAGCGGAAAGAGACAATTTCTTTAGCTAAGAAAAATCATGCGTTAGATCGAGCTTTGGAAATGGAAATTCCTGAAGAAGTGTATACCAAACTTTTGGAGTATGTAGATGAATAATACGATTTCCTTATTACAGATTGCCTGGAAAGCAGGTAAGGTTGTTTTTGGAGATCGTTTGATTCCTGCTATTCAAAAGAATGAAGTTTTTCTGGTTATCATGTCCAGTTCTTGTGGCAATAACCGGAAAAAGAAATTAAAAGATAAGTGTGCGTTTTATCAGATTCCTTTGATGGAAATAGATGCTTTGCGATTCAATTGCATTTCATCGCGTTCCATGAATTCATTTGGAATCACGGATAAGCATTTTGTAGAAGCGATAGAGAAGAAAGGATAGGTGGCTATGGCATATAACAATAACAACAGTAAAAAACCGCAACGTAAAAAGAAACCGTCAAAATATAACAAGGGTAGAGGTAATCAGCGGAACAAACAACCTGTGCGTCCTGTCAAAAAGGATGAGGTTAAAGAAATTACGTATCATGATACTCTAACCGTTGGTCAGTTAGCGGAATTGATGCATAAAAATAGTTCGGAAATTATTAAGTTCTTATTCCTTTTAGGTAATATGTCTACAATTAATACCGTATTATCAGATGATGATATTGAATTGATTTGTGCTGAATTCAATGTCGAAGTGCATAAAGAAGTTATTATTGAAGAAGACAATATCGAAGATCAATTGGATAACATTGAAGAAGATGAATCCAAATTAGTTTCACGTCCACCTGTTGTAACGATCATGGGACATGTTGACCATGGTAAAACAACATTATTGGATACAATTCGTAATACGAATGTAACGGGAGATGAATTCGGTGGTATTACCCAACATATTGGTGCTTACCAGGTAAATGTTGGTGATCGTAAGGTTACTTTCTTAGATACGCCAGGTCACGAGGCTTTTACAGCTATGCGTGCGCGTGGAGCACAAGTAACGGATGTCGTTATCATTGTCGTTGCTGCAGATGATGGTGTTATGCCACAAACCAAAGAAGCCGTTGACCATGCCAAAGCCGCTGGAGTGCCAATTATTGTTGCTGTCAACAAGATTGATAAACCCGGCGCTAATCCAGATCGTGTAATGAGTGAAATGTCTGAATTAGGTGTTATGCCAGAAGAATGGGGTGGCGATACGATTTTCCAACCTGTTTCCGCAAAAACTGGAGAAGGTGTGCAAGACTTATTGGAAACTATTCTATTAGTTTCGGATATGCAAGAATTAAAAGCCAATCCTGATGCCATGGCTAGTGGTACCGTTATTGAAGCTAAATTGGATAAAGGTCGTGGACCAGTAGCTACATTGTTAGTGCAACGTGGTTCGCTTCATTCTGGCGATAGTGTTGTTGTTGGTACTTCTTATGGACGAGTTCGTCGTATGACGAACGATAAAGGAAAAGAAATCAAATGTGCGACACCAAGTATGCCAGTTGAAATTATTGGTTTGAATGAGGTTCCTCGTGCAAGTGATGTCTTTATGACTTATTCGACATATAAACAAGCACAATCTATTGCACAATCACGTGAAGAAAAACAAATTGAAAAAGAACGTAACAGTACATCTGCTATGTCACTAGAAGACTTAGCTCGTAAAATTAATGAAGAAGACATGAAAGAAATTAATGTCATCATCAAAGCCGATGTGCAAGGTTCTGCGGAGGCTTTAAAGGCTTCTATGGAAAAATTGGATGTAGATACTGTTCGTATTAATGTTATCCGTTCGACGGTTGGTACGATTAGTGAATCGGATATCTTATTAGCTAGTGCTTCGAATGCCATTATTTATGGATTTAATATTCGACCTACAGCTGCTGTACGTAAGAAAGCCGAAGAAGAAAATGTTGAAATTCGTCTACACAACATTATCTATAAAGCTTTGGAAGAATTAGAAGCAGCGATGAAAGGTCTTCTTGCACCAGTTTATCAAGAAGTGGTTATTGGACAAGCTGAAGTTCGTGAAACATATAAGGCTAGTAAAGTTGGTACGATTGCCGGATGTATGGTTACTGATGGGGTTGCGAAACGTGATGCCAAAGTTCGTGTCATTCGTGATGGTATTGTGATCTATGAAGGGGTTCTTGGTTCTTTACAACGTTTCAAGGATTCTGTTAAAGAAGTACAATCGGGCTATGAATGTGGTTTAACTGTCGAAAACTATAATGATATCAAAGTTGGAGATTTGATTGAATTATATGAAGACCAGGAAGTAGAACAATAATATGTCATTAAAACAAGAACGTTTAGATATGGTTCTTCAAAGAGAAATTTCTAATATTCTCCAATTTGATTTGAAGAATCCAAAACTTGGTTTTGTCACCGTTACCGATGTTCAATGCACCAAAGACTTATCTATTGCGAAAGTCTATGTCTCTTTTCTAGGAAAACAAGAAAGAAACGATGCCGGAATGCGGGTGTTAAATCATTCCAAAGGGTATATTCGTTCCGAATTAGCCAAACGTTTAACAATTCGTAAAACACCAGATCTTATTTTCTTACAAGATAAGAGTCTCGAACGTGGTAATCGAATTGAATCTATCTTACATGATTTAGATAAATAGAAGATTTTAGGTTAAAATGAGTTAAGGTCTAACTTGTTTTAACCTTTTTTTATAATAAAACTGTTTTGGGAGGTGATGCCTAGTGAAGATTTTACATTGTGCCGATATACATTTAGATTCTGCGATGCAAACGCATATGGATAAAGATCAGGCAATCCAAAGAAATGCAGAAATATTAAAAACTTTTACACGCATGATTGATTATGCGAAAAGCCATCAAATTGCGGTAGTTTTAATTGCGGGTGATTTATTTGATCGAGATCGAGTGACCAGACGTACAGTTGAATCCGTATTGGATTCCATTCAATCTGCCCCACAAATTGACTTTCTTTATGTCAGTGGTAATCACGATGCCAAAGCCAATGCCTTTCTGGATAAGGATATTCCAGAAAACTTTAAAGTATTTACAAATGATTGGACAACGTTTGATTATGGAGATGTCTCTATTTCGGGTATAGAGATGACAAAGGACAATGCGACTACGTTATATGATCAACTTCCAGTTCAAAACAATCGCATTAATATCGTGATGCTGCATGGACAGATTGCATCGAATTCTGGTGTGGATCTTGTGAATCTTAGTTTATTAAAACAGAAGAACATCCAATATCTAGCTCTTGGCCATATTCATAGTTATGCCTGTGATAGAATCGATGAAAATGGAATCTATTGTTATCCAGGATGTTTAGAAGGCAGGGGTTTTGATGAATGTGGACCTAAAGGTTTTGTGACGATTGATACCGATACTAGAAATTTATCTTGTACCTTTATTCCTTTTGCTTCACGAATGGTTCATCGTGTAAATGTAGATGTTTCTGGTGCAGCCACAAATCATGCCGTTTATCAAAAAATGAAAGAAGCAGCTGCCGATATTTCAAAAAATGATATGGTGGAATTTGTTTTGAAGGGTCAAACGGATTTTTCTAGCCAAATTGCTTCAGAATATCTTTATAGTCTCATTCATAATGATTATTACTTTGTGAAGTTAAAAGATGAAATGAAACCGGCTTATGATCCGGATGTCTATTCGAAGGATATATCCTTAAAGGGTGAATTTATTCGTTTGGTTATGCAAAATAAGGATCTTAGTGAGGAAGAAAAACTACAAATTATTCGTACAGGACTAGAAGCTTTGTCGGATGAGGAGATTACCGTATGAAACTATTAAAGTGTCATGTAGAAAACTTTGGAAAATTATCAAATTTCGATTATACATTTTCCGATGGCTTAAATGTTTTTCAAGCACCAAATGGTTTTGGGAAAAGTACGCTATCGGCCTTTATTAAAGCGATGTTGTATGGTTTTAATAAAACAAGTTCCCAAGATCTTCAAAAAAATGATCGTAAAAAGTTTCTACCTTGGCAAGGTGGTAAATATGGTGGAAGTTTAGATTTTCAGATTGCGGATACAAAGTATCGGGTTTGGCGAAGTTTTGGGAAAACAGCGAAAAAAGATGCGTTTTCCTTGTATGATTTAACGCATCGTAAAGATAGCACTTTGTATAGTGAAAACCTTGGCAAAGAGATTTTTCAATTGGATGCCGAGTCTTTTATGCGGAGTATTTATTTGCCCCAAATCATGCGTGCAGATACTTCATTGACAACATCGATTCGAACGAAACTAAATAATTTAGTAAATAATACGGATGATTTAAATAATTATGAATCAGCCATTACGAGAATCGAAACGGCGCGAAAAGCTTATAAAAAACTTCGTGGAAGCGGGGGAAAGGTGGATGAAATCCAAAACCAAATCCTGCAATTGGAAGAAACATTAGCGGATTTAGAGGCTAAAAAAATTCCTTTGGAAGATCTTACGCAACAATTAACGGATCTTTTAGTTCTGCATAAACAATATGAACACGAGCTATCGTCTTTGCATCAAAGAATTCTCGATACATCCAGCTATGAAAGAGATAAAACGATACAGGATCAGTTATCAAAATTAAAGCAAGATCTTTCAAATGTGGAAGCAGACATACAAAAGATTGAAAAGCTTTATCCAAAGGGTTTGCCGTTAAAAGAAGAAGTTCTACAAATGAACCGGAATTTGGAAACTTTGCATCAAACCGAGGACTCTTTGGAACATCTGGCTCTTAATCAAGAAGATATAGAGACAAAAGAAAGCGGGAAATTGCTTTTTTCGGATGCTGAAAAATGCAATAAGGATATTCAAACTTGCCAAGAAAAGATTCATGCCTTAGTTCAAGTAGATGCACAATCCAATCCATCTTTTTCAAAGGAAGAAGTCTTGGAAAGAGAGACACTAAATCAACGCTTTATGGATGGTGTGCCTAGTAAGGAAGAGATGGATAAATGGGAGGCAGAACTACAAAGTCTTGCCCAGAAACAAGGGGCTTTACAGGCACAAGAATTAAGTGCAACTGAGGCGGAAAGTTTATCTAAGCTGACTAGATTCTTTAAGGATAAACCAGTTCATGAAGCAGAATTGCAGCGCTGTGAAGAAACAATAAATGAAGTGCATGCACTAGAAAATAAACAAAAGGCCTTACATCTTTCTTTGGCTGATCAAAAGGAATGGGAACGATTAAGTCAGATTTTTTCTCTAGAAGCTCCAGATGATGAGATAATCTATCAGAAACAAAAAGCCTGTGCGCATATAGATGAATTAACTCGTAAACAAGATGAACTTGCAATGGATGTTCAATCTGAAACAGATAAGAAAAATTCCCTGGCTTTGAAATCTCTTCTTCTATTTGGTGGTTTACTACTTTGTATCAGTATTCTTTGTTTCGTTCTGGCAAAGATTTCTCTAGGGGCTATTTTTGTCGTTGTGGGATTTGGAATGATTCTTTGTGCGATTTGGATGCATACCAAACAAATAGTAAATCAAGGCTCTTCTAAGCAGAATCGTTCGATAAGTGATGAGCAGATGCAAGAGCTTTATTCGATGCAAAAAGATCTTAAAGCGTTCTTATTAAAGTTTTATGCGGATGCTTCTTGTCCAAATGAAAAGCTTACACAGTTATTAGTAGATAAGAGTCATTATTTGCAGTTAGAAACACGACTTAATGAAATGGATAATGAGCGTTTGCTTCTGGAAAAAGAACGAGATGCCAAACAAGCCTTTATTTTAAATTTGTATCATCGTTATTATCCAAACCAACCGTATCAAGAACATTTTTTGACGGATTTGAGAAACAACTGGCAAATGGTTCAATCGCTACATTCTAGACAAAAGGAAATTCAAGTTGCACGTAATAAGTTGTACCAAGAAATCATTGAAATCGAGTCGGATTTAGAAACTGTATTAATGAAATACAAGGTTGTAGAAAAAGGTGATTTGGCAGATCAAATACAGAGCTTGGAAGAAGATGTGAAAACAGCTTCCAGATATAATGCCAAGTGGGCAAAGACAAAAGAAAACAGAGAAAGAGTCCATGCCCAAAAACAGCAATTTCAGTGTGAAATTGAAGCAATCTTTCAGTCTTATGATGTCTATTTGCCAGATGAAACGTATGAAAACTTGTTGGAGCAATTAAGAGAAAAATTTGATGCGTATTTAAATGCGTCAAAACATATTAATGAATATCATACAAAGAAAGAAGGCTTGGAAAAACAAGCAGCCCTATTGCATCAAGCACTTGAACTTTTTATGGATACCTATGCTTTGCAGGCTCCGTTAAATGAACAAAAGCTTTCTAGGATTTTAGATGATCTCACGAATTATTCCTTTCAGCTTGGTCAAAAAACAAATTTAGAACAGGAAATAGAGAAGTTTAAGTTGAAGTATCCGGAATGGTCAGGGCTTATGAGTGATACAGTTGTATCAGAGCCATCTTTATCTTTGGAAGAATTAAAAGTACAAGAAGAAAAAAAGATGCAAGAATTTAAAGATTGTGAGAAGAATCTTCAAGTCATCCGGCAAAAACGCAAATTGCTCTTAGAAGAAGTTGAACAGATTCCTCAACTGAATGATCAAGTTGTCTATTTAAAAGACAAGTTACTCGAATCGCAACACAGCTGTGAAGTCTTAGATACAACGAAACATTTCTTAGAACAAGCCAAGGACAATCTTTCCAATCGATATCTTGGCCCGGTCGAACAGCGTTTTCTTTTCTATGTGAAGGAACTATTCGGCGATTCTTTTCATTCCTTGTTGGTGGATCAGGATTTACATGTTCAAATCGATGAGCAGGGCAGCAATCGAAAAGTCGATTATTTTAGTACAGGTACGATTGATTGCATTATGCTTTGTATGCGACTTGCATTAATGGATGTTTTATTTCAACACGAAAAACCATTTTTACTTTTGGATGATCCTTTTGTGAATTTAGATGATATCCATACCAAACGGGTTCTAAAAATGTTAGACACGATTGCCAAAGAAAAACAAGTCATTTATATGGTTTGCCATAGCAGTCGAGGAAAGGCTTGTTTATAAAGAAAGATTTTATGTCATAACTAAGTTTCTCTTAGTTATGGCATTTTTTTGATTGTGTGTAGAGGAAAAGCTACATGAAATGGGAGATGGTTGGCTATAATAGGGTTATGAGTATATTAGGTATAGGACAATCGGTTTATGACATCTATTTTGTCGTAGATGGATTGCCGATGAATGCAAAAAAACGTGTGAGTTCAAGTCGAAAATGTATGGGAGGACCTGCGAGTTGTGCGATGTATCTCTGTGGTAAATGGAATGCCCAGGTCTCTATTTGTACACGTATTGGAAAGGATGCCTTTGGTCAGGAAATAGAAAATTCGTTAAAGAGTGTAAATGTGTGTACAGATTATATGTTTATCGATGAGAATGATGCTACTTCCATTAGTGGGATTCTTGTGGATCAAAAAAATGGTAATCGATCCATTTTGAATATCCCTATGAATTATCTTCAGCCTTTTCCAAAAAAATTACCAGAATCTTGCGATGTGCTGTTCTTTGATGGGCATGAAATGGAATTGTCTTTATTTGCGTATCAAAAATATCCGCAAGCCATAACGATTTTTGATGGAGATAAATATAAACCTGAAACACTTCTGTTATTGAAACAGGTTGATTATTTGATTTGTTCGGTAGAATTTGCCCAAGAGATTACTGGCCATACTATGAATGAGGATACGTATCAAGAATTGTGTGCTATCAATTCGCATCATGTCATTCTTACAATGGGAGATCAAGGTTGTATGTATCAAAATCGTATTTACCCAGCTTATTCAGCAAAGGTAGTGGATACAACCGGGGCAGGGGATGTCTTTCATGGGGCTTTTGCCTTTGGATTAGATCAGCACTGGGATTTTGAAAAAACAATTCATGTAGCAAGTGCTGCCAGTTCCTTATGTTGTGAAGGTCTTGGTGGTGTAGTAAGTGTGCCTGATTTAGATGATGTTTTTATGCGTATGCAAATGAATTGTGAATTTTATAACAAAACTTGTGAAAATTTTGACAATAAGTGAACGCTGTGGTAATTTAGTTTTGTGAAAGAATGATTATATAAAATCATGGAGGTCTTATGGAAACAAAAGAAGTTGTTATTGTAAGTGCTTGCCGTACTGCAATTGGTAAATTCTGCGGAGAATTTAAAAATGTATCTGCACGTGATTTAGCAATCGAAGTCGGAAAAGAAGCCATCAAACGTGCTGGTGTAGATGCCAAGGACGTTGATGAAATTGTTATGGGTGAAGTTTACCAAGGTATGCAAGGTTCTTTACCTGCTCGTCAAGTTTCAATGCGTATTGGAATGAGCGTAGAATCAAATGCAGTTGTAGTTAACCAAAACTGTGCATCTGGTATGCGTGCATTGGAAATCGCTTGTAACGACATCCAATTAGGAAAAACAGATATTGGATTAGTTGTTGGAACAGAAAACATGACGCAAGTTCCTTTCTTACTACCAAAAGCTCGTATGGGATATCGTATGGGAAGTATTCCTGAAGAAGGTGCTGCTCCTATGTATGATGCTTTATTGCATGATGCTTTATACGATGAATTAAGTGGTGGACACATGGGTTCAACAGCTGATAATGTTGCGAAATTGTACAACATTACACGTGAAGAATGTGATGAATTAGCTGTTATGTCTCATAAACGTGCTTGTGCTGCTACGGATGCAGGTAAATTTAAAGATGAAATCATTCCTATCGTAGAACATACACGTAAAGGTGATATTGTTCATGATACAGATGAACATATGATTCGTGACTGCAACTTAGAAACTATTTCTAAATTACGTACAGTATTCAACAAAGATGGTGTTACAACAGCTGCCAATGCTTCTGGTATTAATGATGCCGCTGCTGCTGTTATCGTAATGTCTTTGGATAAAGCAAAAGAATTAGGTATTAAACCTATGGCTAAAATGCTTTATATGTGTGGTAAAGGTGTTGAACCTAAATATATGGGTCTTGGACCTGCAGTAGCAATCCCTGAATGCTTGGATCGTGCTGGTGTAAAATTTGATGATGTAGATTACTGGGAAGTAAACGAAGCGTTCGCTGCACAATTTATTGGTGTTGAACGTAAGTTAAAAGAAGATCATGGTTACATCGTTGATCGTAACAAAACGAACTTAAATGGTTCTGGTATCTCTTTAGGTCACCCAGTTGGATGTAGTGCATTACGTATCATCGTTACAATGTTATATGAAATGCAAAGACAAGATGCAAAAATTGGTTGTGCATCACTTTGTGTTGGTGGTGGACCTGCTATGGCTTCACTTTGGACACGTGAATTTTAAGCCTTTGTGAAAAAAATGTGAAAAAATATTAAATGTTAACTTGTAAAAATTTTCACAATATATTTGACGGTTGGTTTATTTGTGTATAAAATAACAAATGTATGAATTAGCATTTCATGCATGAACTTGAAGTTGAATAAGAAGGAAAGGAGAACTTCAATTTATGGATTTCAATTTTACACCACAACAAGAAATGATGCAGACTTTGTTCAGAGAAGTTGCGAATGGTGAAGTAAAAGAAAACGCAGCTGATGTTGATGAACAAGAAAGATTTCCGAAAGAATCTGTAGAAGTAATGCGTCAAGCAAAAATGCTAGGTATTCCATATTCTCGCGAATATGGTGGAGCTGGTGCTGATTACTTAAGCTATGTATTAGCTGTAGAAGAATTAGCAAAAACATGTGCTACAACATCGGTTGTATTAAGTGCACACACTTCTTTGTGTACTTGGCCAATCAGTGCATTTGGTAGCGAAGAAATTAAAAACAAATATTTACCTGACTTATGTTCTGGTAAAAAATTAGGAGCATTTGGTTTAACTGAACCTAATGCAGGTACTGATGCTGCTGGTCAACAAACGACTGCAGTATTAGAAGGTGACCATTACGTATTAAATGGTACTAAGATCTTTATTACAAATGCTGGAGAAGCTGATATCTATGTTATCTTTGCGATGACAGATAAGACAAAAGGTACTCATGGTA
>ERZ507028.844-NODE-844-length-11108-cov-3.362436_pt1 | contig 11108 bp, 7 predicted proteins | sample MGYA00512875_ERZ507028 | MGnify/ENA metagenome assembly ERZ507028 | reverse complement strand
GACCGCAGCGGTAAGATCCGCACCTACAACTTCCCCCAGAACCGCGTGACGGATCACCGGCTCACGGGGGACAACAAGAATTTCAACATCGCTGCCATCATGAACGGCGAGCTTGACAATATGATCGACGCCCTGATCCTCAACGATCAGGCGCAGAGACTGCAAGAAAGCAAGGAGGAATGACCGTGAACCAGTACAAGAAAAAGATGTATGACCTCTCCGGCCCCAAGCCCGCGGAGGCGCTGAACAAGCGCCATTTCGAGGCATACTACTGCTCCACCGCCGCCGAGGCTGTGGAGAAGGTGCTGGAGCTGACCCCGAAGACGGATGTCGTGTCCTGGGGCGGCGCCATGACCGTGGACGAGCTGGGCATCAAGCAGCGCATGGCGCAGGAGGGCTATACCCTCCTTGACCGCGACACCGCCCAGACGCCGGAGGAGAAGCAGGCCATCATGCGTCAGGCGCTGACCTGCGGCACGTTCCTCATGAGCAGCAACGCCATTTCCAAGGACGGCCAGCTGGTGAACATCGACGGCAACGGCAACCGCGTGGCGGCCATGTGCTTCGGCCCCCGTCAGGTGGTGGTCGTGGCGGGGATGAACAAGGTGCTGGGTACGCTGGACGACGCTGTTGCCCGCGCCCGCAACGTGGCGGCGCCCGCCAACGCCCAGCGGTTCGGGGTCAAGACACCCTGCGGCCTTACGGGACAGTGCGGCGACTGCACCAGCCCCGACTGCATCTGCTCCAAGCTGGTCATCACCCGGTTCTGTATGCCGGAGCGCCGCATCAAGGTCGTTCTGGTGGGCGAGGATCTGGGTCTATAAGTAAACTACCGAAAAGAGGAAATTCCCTTGGAAACCAAGATATTCCATCCGGAACAGGATAAAAACGCCGTGGCGGAGGCGGCGGCCATCCTCCGCCGGGGAGGTCTGCTGGGCATCCCCACGGAAACGGTGTACGGTCTGGGTGCTGACGCGCTGAACGAGGACGCGGTGCGCCGCATCTACGAGGCCAAGGGCCGCCCGCAGGACAACCCCCTGATCATCCACGTCCCCTCGGCGGACTGGCTGGAGCGATACTGCCAGAATGTGCCGCCCGCCGCCTACCGGTTGGCGGAGCGGTTCTGGCCCGGCCCGCTGACCATGATCCTGCCCCGGCGGGACATCGTACCCCTGCGTACCACCGGCGGACTGGAGACGGTGGGCGTCCGCTGCCCCGATCACCCCGTAACGCTGGCCATCATCGAAGCTGCCGGCGTGCCGGTGGCAGCGCCCAGCGGCAACACATCGGGCCGTCCCAGTCCCACCACCGCACAGCACATGATGGAGGACATGATGGGCCGGATCGACGGCATCGTGGACGGCGGCCCCTGCGCCGTAGGCGTGGAGAGCACCATCATTGACCTGACGGTGCAGCCGCCCCGTCTGCTGCGCCCCGGCGGTCTGCCGCTGGAGGCGCTGGAGCAGGTGCTGGGCGAGGTGGCGGTGGACGACGCGGTGCGCCGCAAAATGGGGGAGGGGGAGCGTCCCCGCGCCCCCGGTATGAAGTACCGCCACTACGCGCCCAAGGCCGCCGTCACGGTGGTCACAGGCCCCGCCCGCCGCAGCGCCGCCTACATACGGGAGCATCTGCCGCAGGGGGCGGGCGTCATCTGCTTTGACGAGTACGCCCTATTGTTTACCGGCCATATCGTCCACCGGCTGGGGTCTGTGGACGATAAGCTGGCGCAGGCACAGCACGTTTTCGACGCGCTGCGCACCTTCGACGATACGGATGTGACGGAGATCTACGCCCAATGTCCCGATGAATCCGGTCTGGGTCTCGCGGTGTCCAACCGCCTGAAAAAGGCCGCCGGCTTCCATGTGGTGGATGTGTCGCCGCTGGTCATCGGCTTCACCGGCCCCACCGGTGCGGGCAAGACCAGCGCCCTCCGGGCGCTGGAGCGTCTGGGCGGACTGGTGCTGGACTGCGACGCCGTGTACCATGAGCTGCTGCGCACCGACGAGTCCCTGCGCGGCGCCATCACCGACGCTTTCGGCCCGGTGTTCGGCGCGGACGGCACGCTGGATCGGCAGAAGCTGGGTACCGCCGTGTTCGGCGACCCGGCCGCCATGGAAAGGCTGAACGCCATCATCTTTGACCGTCTGCCCCGTGAGCTGCTGCGCCGCATCAACGACAGCGACGCGCCGCTGATCGGTATCGACGCCATCAATCTGGTGGAGAGCGGCCTGTCCCGCCTCTGCCGCCGCACCGTGGCGGTGCTGGCGCCTGCGGAGACGCGGGTGCGCCGCATCATGGCGCGGGACGGCATACCGGAGGACTACGCCCGGCTGCGGGTGCAGGCCCAGAAGCCCGACGACTTTTACCGCGCCCACTGCACCGACGTGCTGGTGAACGACGCCGCCGCGCCGGATGTATTTGAAGCCATCGCCTATCAGAGATTACAACATATTTTTGAGGAGGAAACTGACCATGAGTGAGGAACTGAAGAACCTGAAGAAACAGCTCCTGAAGGACGAGCGCAACGGCTACGACGTGTTGAGCGCGTCCGAGCTGGAGAAGATGGAGGCGTACTGCACCGTCTACAAGGCATTTCTGGATGCCGGTAAGACGGAGCGCCTCAGCGCCCGCGCCGCCATCGCGCTGGCAGAGAAGCACGGCTTCGTGGCCTACAAGCGGGGCATGGCGCTGTCCGCCGGTGACAAGGTCTATACCTGCAACCGGAACAAGGGCCTGATGCTGGCGGTCATCGGCCGCCGCAGTCTGGCGGAGGGCGCCCAGATCGCCGCCGCCCATATCGATTCCCCCCGTCTGGATCTGAAGCCCAATCCCCTGTATGAGGACAGCGAGCTGGCCTACTTCAAGACCCATTACTACGGCGGCGTCCGCAAGTACCAGTGGGTCACCATTCCTCTGGAGCTGCGCGGCACCGTGGTGCTGACCGACGGCACCGTGGTGGATGTCTGCATCGGCGAGGGCAACGAGCCCAAGCTGGTCATCACCGACCTGCTGCCCCATCTGGGCGCGGAGCAGGGCAAGAAGCCCCTGAGCGAGGCCATCCCCGGCGAGACGCTGAACATCCTGCTGGGCAGCCGTCCTCTGGGCGACGACGAGGACAGCGACCGCGTGAAGATGCAGGTCCTCAAGCGCCTGTACGACAAGTACGGCATCACCGAGGCGGACTTTGCCTCCGCCGAGCTGGAGACGGTGCCCGCCGTCAACGCCACCGATATCGGTCTGGACGCCAGCCTCATCGGCGCCTACGGCCACGACGACCGCGTCTGCGGCTTCGCCGCTTTGCAGGCGCTGCTGGACATCGGCACGCCGGAGAAGACCGCCGTGTGCGTGCTGGCTGACAAGGAGGAGATCGGCTCCATGGGCGTCACCGGTATGCAGTCCGCCGCCTTCGATACCTTCATGCACGACCTGTGCGAGAGCCAGGGCGTGGCGCTCCGCGTTTGCTACGAGAACGCCTTCTGCCTGTCCGCCGACGTGACCGCCGCCTACGACCCCAACTTCGCCGACGTGTACGAAAAGCGCAACGCCTCCTTCCTCAACCACGGCGTGGGTCTGTGCAAGTACACCGGCGCACGGGGCAAGTCCGGCTCCTCCGACGCCGACGCCGAGACGGTGGGTTATGTCCGCGGCGTGCTGGATAAGGCCGGTATCCGCTGGCAGCTCTGCGAGATGGGCAAGATCGACGCCGGCGGCGGCGGCACGGTGGCCCAGTTCATGGCCAACCGCAACATCACCACGCTGGACGCCGGTGTGCCTGTGCTGAGTATGCACGCCCCCTTCGAGGTGGTGGCCAAGCTGGACTGCTACGAGACGTACCGCGCCTGCAAGGCTCTGTACGAGGCTCTGTAAGCAGCAAGCACTACAAGCAAAAAAAGAGAGACGGCGCCGCCGTCTCTCTTTTTTTGCTTACTTTTCCGGGGTGTCGCCGTCCTCGATCCTTCCCGGCATAGAGGGGAACATGGCGTTGATGAAGCTGGCCATTTTGCTGTGTTCGGCGTACCACTCGCCGTGCTCCGCCTCCAAGCGCTCCTTGTCGCCGTAGTTCTCCAGCGCGTGGCACGTCTCCACGTAGGCCTTCTGCATCTGGCGGATGCGGGCGCTCATGTGCTGCAAAAGGCTCATGATCTTCGCCGGCTTCTCCCGGAAGTACGCGCTGAAGTTGTCATAGGTGATCTCGCTGACGATGGTGTTCTCCAGCGCCACCGCCGTGGTGTTCCGCTGCCGGGATTCCAGAAAGCTGATGACGTTGAAGAAGTCGCCCTCCCGCAGCGTCACCACCTCCACCTCGTCGGGCTTGCCGTAGTCGGTGTATATCCCCACGCTGCCGTAGAGGATGTTGTACATATTCATCTCCATCTCACCGGGTTTGCAAACGATCTGACCTCTCTTGAATCTGCGCTCTCCTGTGCTGGGCATACGCCATACCTCCTGCCATTTATCATTTTTATCATTCTGCCGCTATTTTATCATATCCGCCCCGGCCTTGTCGATACTTCTTCTTGCCAAACGCGCCGGAAAGTGGCATACTGTTGCAGGTAAATACGCACAAAAGGAGACATTTCCGTATGGATCATTTTCATATAGCGCTTTCTGAGGATCAGCTCCGCGCCGTCAGCTCCATCGGCCTTGCCCATGTGGGCGACGCCGTGTATGAGCTACTGGTGCGCACATGGCTGTGCGCCCACGGCAAGGCCACCGGCAAGGATCTGCACCGTGCCGCCATCGCGCTGGTCTGCGCCCCGGAGCAGTCCCGCCGCGCCCAGCGCATCCTGCCGCTGCTGACGGCGGAGGAGGAGACGGTGTTCAAGCGCGGCCGCAACGCCGCCGTCCACGCCATCCCCAAGAACGCCACCACCGCCCAGTACCACCAGGCCACGGCGCTGGAGTGCCTGCTGGGTTGGCTGTACCTGCGTGGCGACACCGACCGCGTCAGCACACTATTCGACGTGATGATGGAGGAGGATTGATATGCCCTTAGACGCTATCTGTCTGCAAGGCGTGGTGGGGGAGCTTGCCCCCCAGCTCACCGGCAGCCGTATCGAAAAAATACAGCAGCCCGCGCGGGATCAGATCATCCTTCCGCTGCGGGGCAGCCGCCGCTTGTTCCTCAACGCCGGGGCCAACCAGCCCCGCATTCACCTGACGGAGCAGCTGCGGGATAACCCGTCCCAGCCGCCGATGTTCTGTATGCTCCTGCGTAAGCACCTGTCCGGCGGCATCATCGAGTCCGTCCGGCAGGAGGCGCTGGAGCGTGTGGTGACGCTGACCGTGCTGGCCTCCGACGAGATGGGGGAGCGCAGCCGCTTTACGCTGGTGTGGGAGGGGATGCCCCGCCGCGCCAATCTCATCCTCTGCGACAGGGACGGCCGCATCATCGACTGTCTGCGCCGCGTGGATCTGGAGGCGGAGCAGGACCGGCAGGTGATGCCGGGGCTTTTTTACCGCCTGCCCACCCGGCAGGATAAGCGCTCGCCTTTGTCCGTGACGGAGGAGGAGTTCGCCGCCCTGCTGGGGCGCGCCGCGCCGGACGCGCCGTTGGACGGCTGGCTGCTGGACACCTTCACCGCCATATCCCCGCTGGTGGCGCGGGAGCTGACGGTCCGCGCCTGCGGCAGCACCGACGCCCACGTATCGCAGGGAAACGCCCTGTGGGATGTGTTCTCCCGGTGGCAGAGGGATGTGAATGAAAACACCTTTACACCGACGCTTATCAAACGGAACGGGTCGCTGGCGGACTTTACCTACGGCCCGGTTACCCAGTATGGCACCTACGCCGAGACGGAGATCTACGACAGCTTTTCCCACCTGCTGGACGACTTCTACGAAAAGCGGGAGCAGGCGGAGCGGGTGAAGCAGAAGGGACGGGATCTGCTGAAGACCGCCACCACCGCCCGCGACCGTGTGCGCCGCAAGCTGGCGGCGCAGGAGAAGGAGCTGGCCGCCTGTCTGGACAGAGATCACCTGCGGATCTGCGGCGAGCTGATCACCGCCAATCTCTACCGCATGGAGCGGGGGCAGAGCCGCCTCACCGCCCAGAACTACTACGACGAGAACTGCGCCGATGTGGATATCCCGCTGGATGTCCGGCTGTCGCCGCAGGAGAACGCCGCCCGGTACTTCAAGCAGTACGCCAAGGCCAAGACGGCGGAGAAGTACCTGACCGCCCAGCTGCAAAGGGGCAGGGAGGAGCTGCAATATCTGGAGAGCGTTTTGCAGGAGCTGGCGCAGGCCGAATCGGAGCAGGACTTCAACGATATCCGCACGGAGCTGACGGACGGCGGCTACCTGCGGGGGCGGGGCAAAAAGCAGCCCGGCTTCCAGCGCGCCTCCAAGCCCCGGGAGTTCCGCTCCTCCGCGGGACTGCGTATCCTCGTGGGGCGCAACAACCGGCAGAATGACCGCCTGACCACCAAGGACGCCGACAAGCGGGACATCTGGCTCCATACCCAGAAGATCCACGGCAGCCATGTGATCCTCTGCACCGGCGGCGCGGAGCCGGACGAGCAGAGTCTCATGGAGGCCGCGTCACTGGCGGCATACTTCTCCCAGGCGCAGGGCAGCACCAAGGTGCCGGTGGACTATACGCCGGTGAAATTTGTGAAGAAGCCCGCCGGCGCCAAGCCGGGCATGGTGGTCTATACCACCTACCAGACCATGCTGGCCGACCCGGACGAGGAGTTGGTCAAGCACCTTTCCGTCAAGTAACGTCAAAAACAGGGCTGTTCCGAAGGGAACAGCCCTGTTTTCTCACATTTCCACCACCTTTGTGGCGATGTTCTCACAGAACACCCGGTCGTGCTCCACGAACAGCAGGGTAGGCCGGAATGCTTGCAGCAGCTCCTCGATCTGGATGCGGGAGAGAACATCGATGTAGTTCAGCGGCTCGTCCCAGACGTACAGATGGGCGGACTGGCACAGGCTTCTGGCCAGCAGCACCTTTTTCTTCTGTCCGGCGGAGTAGTCGCCCATATCCTTCTCGAACTGCACCCGCTCGAAGCCCAGCTTCCGCAGGATCGTCAGGAACAGGCTCTCATCGAGACCGTACCCGGCGGCGTAGTCCCGCAGCCCGCCCCGCAGACCGGAGGCGTCCTGCGGCACGTAGGAGATGACCAGCCGGCTGGCTGTCTCCAAGGTGCCGGAATAGGGGATATCCTGCCCGCACAGCAGCTTGAGGATGCTGGACTTGCCGCAGCCGTTTGCCCCGCACAGCGCCACGCGGTCGCCCTGCGTCACGGTGAAGGATACGCCGCTGCACACGGCCCCACCGCCGTAATCGATGGACACCTCCCGCAGCGCTGCCAGCCGCTGGGCGTGGTGGGTCAGCGGATGCAGCTTCAAAGCATCGCTGCGTTCGATGTCCTTCAGCAGCGCGGACTTCTCCTCAATGGCGTTTTGCTGCCGCCGTTCCAGATTTTTCCGCCGCTGCTGCATCCGCCGGGACTGCTCGGCAACGAAGTCGCGGCCGCCCATGGCGTCGGCGAGACCCTTGACCTTGGCGGAGTTTTTCCCGATCTTCGTGTTCTCCACCCGGTCGGCCCAGTCGCTGGACTGCCGCGCCGCCTCCTTCAGCCGCCCGATCTCCTTTTTGAGCCGCTCGTTCTGCGACAGCTCAAAGGCATCCTGCCGCCGCTTGTTCTCGTACCACGAGGAAAAATTCCCCTTTTGTACCTCGATGCTGCTGCGGTTGATGGACAGGATGTGATCCACGCAGCCGTCCAGAAAGGCGCGGTCGTGGGACACCAGCAGAAAGCCCTTTTTGCCGCGGAGATAGCGGCTCACCAACGCCCGCCCCAGCTGATCCAGATGGTTGGTAGGCTCGTCGATGAGGAGAAAGCGGTTTTCCCGGGAAAAGAGCATGGCCAGCAGGAGCTTGGACTGCTCGCCGCCGGACAGCGTGGAAAAGGGACGGTACAGTGCGTCCTCCGACACCTCCAGCGGCGCCAGTTCCCGCAGAAACCGCCACGAAGCCACGTCGGGACAGACGCGCTCCAGCAGCTCCATGGGGCACAGCGACGGATCGGAAACAGGGTAGGGGAAGTAGTCGAACCCCACGCTGGCGTGTATCGTGCCTTGATAGGGATACCTTCCCTCTAAGAGCCGCAGCAGCGTGGTTTTGCCTCGCCCGTTGCGGCCCGTCAGCCCCAGCCGCCAGTCGGTGTCCAGCTGAAAACTGACGTTTTCAAAAATGTTGTCGTAGCTGCCTTCATAGCAGAACGTAAGATCGGATACTTTAATAATGGACATGGTCATGCCTCCTATACGAAAAAATGGCTGCGGGAAACAGCTCCCACAGCCAAAAACGCACACCACACCCACCGATAGGCAGGCTATGACCACGCACAGAGCTGAGAGATACACCAATTTCCCGCGAAAGGCACAACGAACAGGACGGTCAGCGCCGCCCGATACAATGTCGTGCCGTGGTTCAGCAGGAAATCAGGTTCATCCTCTCAACTCCTCTCTTGTTTTTTCTTATCCTACCACACGCGCCGCAAAAAAGCAACCCCGTCCTCTCCCCGCGGCCCTATCAGCTTTCTGGCGGACAGCGAAGAAGAACAGCACAATTGCCAAAATGCGGGAGAAGGCGCAATTACCTTCTCCCGCAATGTTTGCGGTTTAAAAAGAACCTGATACAAGGCTTTCCGTGAGCCTCTTTTTCGGCTGCTGCGGCAGACGGACTTTTTGTGTTTGCAGCGTGAATTTCCAAAAACCGGTTGAAAAGTTGATAAGAATATGCCATACTAAAAATAATGCACTTGCGGGGGAAGGAGTTTTGTACCGTTTGTGCCGCAAAATAATTGCAGAAGGAGGACTTGATAACGGCGATGGACAAGCGGATGTTCATGTAAAAGTTAGACGATTGCCAAATTATGATTTTCGATTTATCGGACGCTTGCAATTACAACGGAACACAAAACAAGAAATAGAAAGGGGAATGTTTTATGCGAAAATTGTTGTTAAGTGTCTTACTCTGCTCTGCGTTGGTGATGGGGTTATTGCCTGCTGCCGCTTTTGCGATGGAGTTGGGTAATGCCCCTGAGTCGGTGGAAAAGGCTCCGACTTCCGCATTGGAGGAACAAAACGTCAACGAGGAGCTGTTGTCCGAATATGGAGAACAGAAAAATGCGACGAAGGCAGCGAATCCGGCAGCACAGAATGATGCTGCGGAGATCTATGTCAGCAGCACCGGTAACGACGAACAGAATACCGGCACAAAAGATTTCCCTTTCGCCACGCTGGCTAAGGCGGTCGATGCTGCGGCTGATGGTGCAACGATCTATGTCATGAGCGATCTGGCCATGGATCAGTGTGCTCGTTTTTACGATAAGAGTCTTAAAATCACCAGTGGAGAAGGCGGCCCTTACACCGTTACACGCAGCGCTGATTTTAACCGGCAAAGTGACACAGCCCGCAGCTGGTATAATCCCGCCATGATCGAGGTTCAGTCTTTATCGGCGAGTTTTGTCGGCCTGACTCTTTCCAACGTCATTCTGGACGATGCAGGGATGCACGAGGGTACTGTATTTGCACAGGCTGTCAGCGGTGACGGCAACGCGGATAATACGGTTTATGTGCAGGACGCTATCATTGCCTCCAACGCCACTGTGCCCTGCACCGTGACACTGGGTAGTGGTGCTGTGCTGCGCAACTTTGGCGGTATGTCCGCTGTGCGCGCCACCGACCAGGCAAAAATCGTCATGGAACGCGGCAGTGTGATAGAGGATAACCTGCCTGGTTATACGAGAACAAAAGGCCCTGCGACAGGCTCAGTCGGTCCGGCAGGTGCGATCTGGCTTCAGGGCGGTACACTCGTGATGGAGGAAGGCTCGAAGATCCAGAACATGGACAGTCGCGGAGTTTATGCAGACGGCGGTAAGGTCGAGATCGGCGGCGCCATCAGCAACATTGCTGCAAACAAGAATGCAATGTGGCAGGAGAATGTCGGCATCGCAATTCATCTGCGCAATTACGCGGAGGGAACGCTGACCTCCACCGCACTGATTGAGAAGCTCTCCAGCGGCAGCATAATCTACTGTGCGGGTGGTGCCAAATCCTTCAAAATGGAAAACGGCTCCAAAATCACGAATTGCCCCAAGCTGAACGGCAATGTCATTTATGCAGAAAACAGCACCGTCGTGATTGACGGTGAAATCAGCAATGTGCATGCCACAGGCAACCATATCCTGCAAACCGGTGGCGGTGGTACAGCGGTGACAATTGGAGAAAACGGAAGGATTCTCAACAATCACGCACACTATGGCGCGGTTTATATCAACGGAACGGATGATCGCTTAGATATTTACGGAAAAATCAACGGTAATATTTGTACGAATCTTGGCGGCGGTGTGGTGCTGGCCAATAATGGCGGAAACCACAACGCAGCCATGTATGAAGGCGCTGAGATCTGCAACAACAAAGCCGAGAAAACAGGCGGCGGAACCATGATCTCTAAAGGCACCTTCACAATGTACGGCGGTACGATCTCCGGCAACATTTCCGGTACAGACAGTGCAAAAGGCGAAGCTGACCGGATCGGCGGCGGCGTATTTGTCCGCAGAGGCGGCCAATTCATTATGAATGGCGGCGCGATCGAGAACAACGCCACAACAGCCTTTGGCGGCGGTGTCTGCTTTGATGCCAGTGATTGGGGCGGCACGGTGCCGAAGATTGAGCTGAATGCCGGTACCATCAAAAACAATCTCATGCAGGCCACCGTCGGTGACGAATATCAGATCACAGGCGGCAGATCAAATGATTTGGCTATCACCGGTACAGACTATGGAAAGCGCGATCGTTACCTCTATATCTCCCGTGAGGCAGCTGTTGGAGATAAGGCAGTTTATTTCCAGACTGGCAGTAAGACCGTAACCCCGGATGACAGCAGCCTTGACATCAGGCTGGGGAACACCAGTGCTGCAAATGTGACCGCTCTAACCGATGCTTCAAAGAGCATGGGCTGGAATGATCCGTTGACAACCCTCTGGGTTCAGCGAGACGGCGCAGCTAAGCTAACGGTGGGCGGCCTGACGCTGAACGCTCTGCCGGTCTATGTGTTAACCTTGCCGGTGGATGAAACCGGAAAGGTTCTC
>ERZ507028.841-NODE-841-length-11115-cov-6.000633_pt1 | contig 11115 bp, 9 predicted proteins | sample MGYA00512875_ERZ507028 | MGnify/ENA metagenome assembly ERZ507028 | reverse complement strand
TGGGTTTTCTTTATTCCACCCCCATCGTCATGTTGCTCATCTCACTCATGCTGGGCCTGAAGCGCTGGCTGACCGGCCTGGTGTTCTACATCCTGTTCACGCTGCTGCTTGACTATGTGGCCATGCATCTCATGCAGATCATCCTGCCCCAGGGCATCCTGTTCGAGTAGCGCGCCGCCGGAGGAACACATGCTTGCCGACATCTGCACAGGACTCATTTCCGTCTTCACCCTGCCTTCCATCGGAGCCATTGCCCTCGGCATTCTGACCGGGCTGATTTTCGGGGCCATCCCCGGCATCTCGGGCATCATGGCCATTTCCATCCTGCTGCCCATGACCTTTTACGTCAGCCCGCTGGTGGGCATTCCCATGCTGCTGGGCATCTACAAGGCCAGCATGTTCGGCGGTTCCATCACGGCGGTGCTGCTCAACACCCCCGGCGCGCCCCCGGCCGTCTGCACGGCCATGGACGGTTTTCCGCTGACCCGACAGGGGAAGGCAGGCAAAGCGCTCAACGCCGCCCTGACAGGTTCCGTCTTCGGCGACACCTTCAGCAACATCCTGCTGATCTGCGTGGCCGCGCCCCTGGCCTATCTGACGCTCAAGATCGGCCCCGTGGAACAGTGCTGTCTTATCCTGCTGGCGCTGACCGTTGTGGGCAGCATTTCCGGTCCCTCGCTGACCAAGGGCATCATCTGCGCTGGCGTCGGTATCCTGCTGGCCACAGTGGGGGCCTCGGGCGCCACGGGCGCCATCCGCTTCACCTTTGACAATGAAAACCTGATGGGCGGCATCGCGCTGATTCCCATGGTCATCGGCCTGCTCTGTCTGCCGGAGGTCATCCATCAGGCCAGCAGCCGCATCAGCTCCGTCATCCAGCAGAAACTGAACCTCAAGGACGAAAACGGCCGCTGCGCGGGCGCGGTGCTCCAGAACATGGAGACGAAGGAGCTGCTGGTCGCGAAGGCGAAGACCGTCATCCTCGCCACCGGCGGCGCGGGGCGGCTGCACTATCAGGGCTTCCCCACCTCCAACCACTACGGCGCGACGGCCGACGGTCTTGTCCTCGGCTACCGCGCGGGCGCGAAGCTCCTGTATCCGGATACACTCCAGTATCATCCCACGGGCGCAGCCTACCCCGCGCAGATCTACGGCGCGCTGGTCACGGAGAAGGTCCGCTCTGTCGGCGCGATGCTCGTGAACGCAGACGGCGAGGTCTTTATGAACCCGCTCGAGACGCGCGACGTGGCCGCGGCCTCCATCATCCGCGAGTGCACCGAGCGCGGCAAGGGCGTCAGGACCCCGGCCGGGCAGGCCGTCTGGCTCGACACGCCGATGATCGAGCTGAAAAACGGCAAGGGCACGATCGAAAAGCGGATCCCGGCCATGATGCGCATGTTTGCCAAGCACGGCATCGACATCCGCACCGAGCCGATCCTCGTCTACCCGACGCTCCACTACCAGAACGGCGGTCTGCACATCACCCCCGACGGCCAGACCGACGTGGAGAACCTGTTTGCGGCAGGCGAGGTCGTCGGCGGCATCCACGGGCGCAACCGCCTGATGGGCAACAGCCTGCTCGACGTGATCGTCTTCGGCCGCAACGCGGGCCAGCACGCCGCCGAGAAGGCGAAGTCCGTCACCGTCGGCGCGCTGACGCTCAGCCATGTGGCCGCGTTTGAAGCAGAAAAGCGGCAGGCGGGCGTATCGGACCATCGTCCCTCGCCGCAGCTGCTGCCCGACTATGCAAGAAAGATCCATCCTGTCAAATAAACCGAAGAAGCGCTGCATCTCCCCCGATGCAGCGCTTCCCGGGAGAAAATAAGAGGAGAAAAAGATGACTGCTTCCATCAACGCTGCGAATTTCCTGATGCTCTCCACCTTCGGGATCGCCGCAGTCGGCTATCTGCTCGGGCGGATCACCATCAAGGGGATCAGCCTCGGCACGGCCGGCGTCTTTGTCATCGCGCTGGTCTACGGCGCGTTTTTCGGCACACACTTCAATTCCCGCTTCGTCATCCAAGAGATCAACTACGCCTCGCAGGCGCTGAAGATCATCGAAAACCTGGGCCTCGTGTTCTTCGTGACCTCGGTCGGCTTTATCGCCGGGCCGAACTTCTTCAAGAACATGAAGCACAACTTCAAGTCCTACGTGCTGCTGGGCGTGGTGATCATCCTCTCCGGCGGCCTCACCGCGATCTTGTGCCTGCTCGTCGGCCGGGCCATCGAGTCCGGGCAGCCGGGCTATGACCCGGGCCAGCTGACGGCCATGATCTCCGGCCTGCTCGCCGGCTCGCTGACCTCGACCCCGGCGTTTTCCGCCACGAAGGAGGCCGTCGCCGCCCAGTATCAGGACGCAGTCACGGTCGGCTACGGCATCGCGTATCTCTTCGGCGTCATCGGCGTCGTGCTGTTCGTGCAGCTGATGCCGCGCGTCGTGCACGCGGATCTGGACGAGGAACGCCGCAAGATCACCCATGTGGAGACCGGCGACGTCGCCAAGTTCAAGGGAAAGCTGCTGGAGTTCGACGATTTCGGCTTCACGCCCTTCGCCATCGCGGCGGTGTTCGGCATTCTGCTGGGCTCGGTGAAGTTTTTCAATTTCTTCTCGCTCACCACGACGGGCGGCGCGCTGCTGGTCTCGCTGGTGTTCGGCCATTTCGGCCACTTCGGCCGGGCCGACCTCATGCCGAGCAAGAAGGTCCTGGAGACCTTCCGGGAGCTTGGTCTGATGGTCTTCCTGATCGGCGCGGGCGTCTCGGGCGGCATGAGCTTCGTGCGGTATTTCAAGCCCATCTACTTCGTCTACGGCATTTTCATGACGCTTCTGCCGATGATCGTAGGCTATGTCGTCGCCAAGCATGTGCTGAAGATGAACCTGCTGAACATCCTCGGCTCCATCACCGGCGGCATGACCTCCACCCCCGCCCTCGGCACCCTCATCCACGTGGCGGGCACGAGCAACGTCGCCTCCGCCTACGCCGCGACCTACCCCATCGCGCTGATCGCGGTGGTGCTGGTCTCGCAGCTGATCGTCCGGCTGTTCTGAGCCTCCGGCAAATCAAAGCGCTCCCGCTGCAGATGCAGCGGGAGCGCTTTTGCTGATGGAGCAATTACCGGTGCAGACCGGCTCTTTCCATCGCATCGTGCAGCGACAGGCGGATGTGGCCGTCACGGCCGGTGACGGTCTCGGCCTCCAGCATGGAGCGGATGATACTCTCCTCCACCGTCTCGGTCGCGGCGCGGAAGATGGGCCGGAACGCTTCGTCGTTGAGATAGACGCCGCTGTGAAAGATCTGCCCCGCCTGGATGCGGTTGGCCGTGGAGAAGGCGAGCACGATCTCGCCGCTGCCGTGCTCGGTGACCGCGCCGGTGCGCGCAAGGCCGCTCTGGGCCCGCCGGGCCACCCGGGACAGCTGCCGCGAAGACAGCGGCGCGTCCGTCGCCAGGATCATAATGCACGAGCCCTTGGCGTCCTCCGGCTCCGCCGCAAGCTTTTTCCCGATCCTCTCGCCCGCGATCGTCAGGTCGATGAGCGAGCCGAAATTCGTCATTGCCAGCGCGCCGAGCGTGTAGGTCTGCCCGCCGATCTCAAACACGCGGGAGGCGGAGCCGATGCCGCCCTTGAGATGATAGCAGCTCATCCCCCGCCCCGCGCCGACCGCGCCGAGGGCAAAGGTCGTATCCGCGGCGTCCAGCGCGGCGAACACATGGTCCTCCGTGACGTGCAGGCCCCGGATGTCGTTCAGATAGCCGTCGTTGCACTCGAGAATGACGGGGTTGACAGTGCTTTCGGCGCGGCCGATCTGGTCGTTGCGCGCGAGCATATAGCGCACGCAGGCCGTAAAAGCCGTGCCGACCGAGAGCGTATTGGTCAGGATCAGCGGCGTCTCGAGATACCCGAGCTCCTGTACCTGCACGAGCCCCGCGCTCTTGCCGAAGCCGTTGATCACGTGGACCGCGGCGGGGCAGCGGTCATGGAACAGATCTCCCTGGTGCGGCAGCAGGACCGTCACGCCCGTCTGCACATCGCCATCCGCCAGCGTGCAGTGCCCGACCGTGATCCCCGCCACGTCGGTGATGAGGTTGCGTTTGCCTTTCTGCTGTATGCCGAAGCTGGTATCCATTTGTTCATCCGCCTTTCCGCGCGTTTTTCTTTCATGATACGCGCTGCGCAGCGGAATGTCAACGCCGGACGGATGCAAAAGACTGCGGCCCTGCCGGGCCGCAGCCTGTGTGTATTTATGCCAGCGTCATATCACGGATGGCCCGGCGCAGGGGCAGGATGCGGGGCGGGGAGACGGACAGCTCGTCCACGCCCAGGCGCAGGAAGGTCTGCGTCAGACTCTCGTCCGCGGCCAGCTCGCCGCAGATGCCGACACGGCAGCCCTCCAGATGCGCATTGCGCACCGTTTCCTCGATCGCGCGCAGCACAGCGGGGTGATGCGGGTCGCAGAACGGCGCGAGCGCCGGATTCTGCCGGTCCATGGCCAGCAGGTACTGCGTCAGATCGTTCGTGCCAATGGAGAAGAAGTCGACCTCCCGCGCAAGCTCCCGGCTCATAAAGACGGCCGCGGGCGTCTCGATCATGACGCCGGTCTGATAGCGGCCGAAGCGCTCGCCGCGGGCGCAGAGGGTATCCTCCGCGTCCCGGAGCGCGGCTTTGAGCTGCGCGAGCTCCGCCGGGCCAGTCACCATGGGGAACATGACGCCGACGTTGCCGAACGCCGACGCGCGCAGGATGGCGCACAGCTGCGTCTGCAGCAGCGCCGGATGCGTCAGGCACAGGCGGATGGCGCGCAGGCCGAGCGCCGGATTGTCCTCCGGCGGGAGGTCAAAATAGTCTGCCTTTTTATCCGCACCGATGTCGAGCGTGCGGATGATGATCTCCCGGCCGTCCATGGCCTGCACGAGCTGCTTGTAGCTGGCAAACAGCTCGTCCTCCGTCGGATAGCTGCTGCGGCCGAGATAGAGAAATTCGCTCCGGAGCAGACCCACGCCCTCCGCGCCGCTCTGCTGCAGCAGCGGCAGATCGCCTGTCCCGGCGAGATTCGCGTACAGGCGGATGGCGTGGCCGTCCTTCGTGACGCTCGGGAGCTTCGCCAGCTGCTGCAGCGCCTCGCGCTGCGCCTGCCGCGCGCGGATCCCGGCCTCCGCCGCGCGGAGCTGATCTTCATCCGGGTCGAGGATCAGTGTGCCCTCGTCCCCGTTCAAAATTGCCGTCCGCCCCTGCAGCTGCGCGTCCACCGGCAGCTGCGACACCGCCGGGACACCCAGCGTGCGCGCGAGAATGCCGGTATGCGAGTTGGCCGCGCCCCGCGCCGTCAGAAACCCCTGCACGAATGCGCGCGGGAACTGCACGGTCTGGCTGGGCGTGAGCTCTTCGGCGGCAATGAGGCAGGGGCCAGCCAGCGTCGTCTCCGCTTCGCCGCGCAGGATGCGGCGGATGCGCGCGGCGACATCCTGTACGTCGGCTGCCCGCTCGCGCATATAAGCGTCGTCCATGGAGGAAAACATGGCCGCGCACTGCTCCCCCGCCTGCCGGACGGCCTCGGAGGCCTCCGCGCCGCCCGCGATCGCGGCGGTGATGAGGTCCGCAAAGTCCTCGTCCTCGGCCATCAGCTGGTGGACGGAGAAGATCTCCGCCTCCGCCTCTCCGAGCTCCGCCCTGGCCTTTTCATAGAGCGCGCCGAGATCCCGGACCGCCTGCTGCTGCGCACGCTGGAAACGCGCCAGCTCCTCCTCCGGCGTCCCGGCCTGCGCCTCCGGCGCGGCGGCGGAAGTCAGCACGACGATCTTCCCCACGGCAAGGCCCTGCGAGATGGATACGCCCTTCATCTGCTGCATGGGCCCACCTCAAGCGTTCGCGCGGAACTGCGCCTGCAGGTCTTCCAGCGCCCGGTCCTCATCCGGGCCGTCGATGGTGACGGTGACGGTCTGCCCCTGCTTGATGCCGAGGGCCATCACGGCCATCAGCCGCGTCAGCTGCGCAGATCTTTCCCCGCAGGCGATCGTGATGCGGCTCTCATACGCCTTTGCCGCGCGCACGAGCGCGCCGGCCGGGCGCGCGTGGAAGCCCATGGGGTCCTGGATGGTATATTGAAATTCTTTCATAGAGACTCCTTGTAAAACCCGGCCTCCCGCGCGAAGCGCGGGAGGCTGCTTGTGTTATGACAGCTTTTTCAGCTCCCGGACGTCCTGCAGCTCGTCCAGAATCTCCTCCAGCGAGCTGCCGGCGATGGCGCTGACGGTCGCGGCGACCGCGCCTTCGACCAGCGGGCAGTCGGCCAGGACGAGCTTACGCTCCGGCATGGACTCGAGCACCATTTCCGCGGTCATCACCGCAGAGCCCATGTCCATGAGCACGATCACGCCGTCGTCCGAATAAATTTCGTCAATGGCGTTCGCGATTTTCTCATAGCTCGTGCCGAAGCTGCCGTCGTCCAGCCCGCCAGCGGCCCGGATGGGCACGCCGTCGGCCATCATGCTTGTCAGCTCCACGACGCCGTCAGCCAGCGTCCTGCTGTGCGAGACGATCACAAATCCGACCATGCCTTCGCCCTCATACGTGCGCCGCCGCGACCTTCAGCATCGTGGTGAACGAGGTCGCGCCCGGGTCCTGGTGGCCGAGGCTGCGCTCGCCGAGATAGCTCGCGCGGCCCTTGGTGGCGATGATGGTCTTGGTATATTCCACGCCCTGCTCCGCGGCGGCCACGGCGTCCGCGAGCGCGTCCTTCGCGCCCTTGCCCGCGTCCAGCGCGGCTTTGAACGCGTCGCGCGCGGGGATCATGGCGTCGAGCATCGTCTTTTCCCCGGCGACGGACTTGCCGCGCAGCTGCACGCCCGCGACGAACGCGTCCAGGATCGTGAGAAGATCCTGCGCGTCCAGCTCCGTCTTCCCGGCCAGCGCCTTGCCCGCCTGCATGAATGCCGTGCCGTAGAGCGGCCCGGACGCGCCGCCGACCGTCGACACGAGGGCCATACCGGCAGTCTTGAGCATGGTGCCGATGTCCTTGCCCTCCATCATCGGGCGCTTTTTCTCAACCTCGGCGAAGCCGCGGGCCAGATTGATCCCGTGGTCGCCGTCGCCGATGACGTTGTCAAGCTCGGTGAGATATAATTTTTCTTCGGTGATCTTTTCGCCGATGGCGTGTAAGATCTCCAATACCTGTTCCTGATCGATCATAGATGGGTTCTCCTTTGTTTCGGTGCTTTATGCCTTGAACGCGATGGTGTCCGCGGGCGCGTCCAGCAGGGCCTTCAGCTCGTCATCCAGCCGCAGCAGGGAGACCGAGAAGCCCTCCATCTCCAGGGACGTCATATATTCGCCCACGAAGGTCTTATAGACCTTGATGCCCTTGGCGGCCAGCACGTCGGCGACGTGGTTGTTGATGATGAACAGCTCCATGAGCGGCGTTGCGCCGGAGGAGTTGACCATGACGGCGACCTCATGGCCGGTGTAGTCGATGTCGGCGAGGAGCTTGCCCAGGATGTGATCGACGATCTCGTCGGCCGGGCGGAGCTTTTCCTTGTGAGTGCCGGGCTCGCCGTGGATGCCGATGCCGACCTCCATCTCGTCTTCGCCCAGTTCAAAACCGGGCTTGCCCGCCGCCGGGACCGTACACGGCCGGATGGCAACGCCCATGGTGCGCACGTTGTCGATGACCTTCTGCGCCACGCGCTGCACCTCTTCAAGCTCCGCGCCCTGCTCCGCCTTCGCGCCCGCGATCTTGTGGACGAACACCGTGCCCGCCACGCCGCGGCGGCCGACGGTATAGAGACTGCCGTCAACGGCGACGTCGTCGTTCACGACGACCTGCGCGACCTTGATATCGTCCATCTGGGCCATTTCACCGGCCATTTCAAAGTTCATAACGTCGCCGGTGTAGTTTTTGATGACCATGAGCACGCCCTTGTCCGTGGCGATGGCCTTGATGCCCTCATAGATCGGGTCCGGCGTGGGAGAGGTGAACACCGCGCCTGCGACCGCCGCGTCCAGCATGCCCGTGCCGACATAGCCGCCGTGCGCCGGTTCATGGCCGGAGCCGCCGCCGGAGATCAGCGCGACCTTCCCCTCCTTCTTCTCTGTCCGCACGACCACGTTTCCGCAGTCCAGCTTCCGTACATACTGGGGGTAGGCTTTGACCATGCCCGCGATCATCTGATCTTCCACAAGCTCGACCTGGTTGATGAATTTTTTCATAGTTTCGTCCTCCTGTCAGTTTGTTTCATACCCTTGTACCAAGTTCAGCTTACCACATTTCTTTGTGCGAATCAATCGTTTCCGCGCCGTAAAACGCGTCGTTTTTGTCTATCACGCACAATTCTTTGACAGATCCTGAAAATTGTACAAAAGTCATTTATCACCCCGCAGGACTTGACCACGACAGTGGATTTGTTTATATTATAGAGTAATGGTACCACGCAGGGGGCGGCGGAAGTACGTTCCGCGTATTCCGCCGGCGGCGGTTTCCACACATTTCTGCTCAGGAAAGGACATGACAGCATGTACGAAATCACCTTCCAATTCGAAAACGGCGCGCAGGAGGTCCATTTCTCCGCCGCGCCCGGCAGCACCATTCTCGAGGCTGCCAAGGCGGCCAACGTCGCCATCGACGCGCCCTGCAACGGCAACGGCTCGTGCGGCAAATGCCGCGTAAAGCTCGTCTCCGGCGACGTGACCGGCATGCAGACCGGCCACATCTCCGATGAGGATTACGCCGCCGGCTGGCGGCTCGGCTGCGCGACAAAGCCCGCGGGCGACATCACCGTTCTCGTCCCCGACATCGCCTCCGCCTACCAGAGCCGGATGAAGACGGCTGACCTCTCCTCCGGCGAGGAGATCGCGATCTTCAACCAGCTGCAGGAGGATGTGCAGGCTGCCGGCGTCGACTTCACGAACGACTTTGTGCAGGCCCTGGTCGAGCTGGACGAGCCGACGCTCGACGACACCATGCCCGACACCGAGCGCCTTTCGCGCTTCGCGCAGGCCGCGTTCGACGGCTGCACGGAAGTCCGGCTCACCTACCATACCGTCAAAAAGCTCGCCAAGACGCTGCGGGACGCGAATTTCAAGGTCCTCGTCTCCGGCACGCTGACGGACGGCGTGCTGACCGTCATGGACGTTTCGGAAAAACCCGACGCGCCGCTCTACGGCTGCGCCATCGACATCGGCACCACGACCGTCACCGGCGTTCTCATGGACCTTGCCACCGGCACGCTCACGGCCAAGGCCTCGGCCGGCAACGGCCAGATCCGCTACGGCGCGGACGTCATCAACCGCATCGTCGAGCAGTCGAAGCCCGGCGGCGTCAAGCGCCTGCAGGACGCGATCCTCAAAGAGACGCTTCTGCCGCTGGTCGCGGCGATGTGCAAATCGGCGGGCATCCCCGTCTCGCGCATTTTCCGCGTCTGCATCGCCTCCAACACCACGATGAACCATCTGCTCCTCGGCGTCGACGCCAACCCCGTGCGCATGGAACCCTATATCCCGACATTTTTCCAGTGGCGCGGCATGACCGCCAAGGACCTCGGCTTCCCCGCGAACCCCGACGCCGAGATCCTGCTTGCCCCGAACATCGGCTCGTATGTCGGCGGCGATATCACTGCGGGCGCGTTCACGAGCCTCATCTGGGACAAGGATGAGTTCTCGCTCTTCATCGACCTCGGCACCAACGGCGAGCTGGTCTTCGGCAACCGCGACTTTATGATGTCCTGCGCCTGCTCGGCCGGTCCCGCCTTTGAGGGCGGCGACATCTCCTGCGGCATGCGCGCGACCGACGGCGCGGTCGAATCCGTCAAGATCGACCGCGATACCATGGAGCCCACGCTCGGCATCGTCGGCCCGGACGGACAGAAGCCCGTCGGCATCTGCGGCTCCGGCATCATCGACGTCATCGCCGAGCTCTACCGCACGTCGATCATCTCCTCCAAGGGTCAGTTCGTGCGCGAGGGCAAGCGCGTCGCGCACGACGAGCACGGCATGGGCCGCTATATCCTCGCCACCGCCGCGGAATCCGAGACGGGCCGCGAGATCTCCATCACCGAGGTCGACATCGATTCGTTCATCCGCGCCAAGGCCGCCATTTTCTCGGCCATCAACATCATGCTCTCCAGCCTCGATATGGACGTGACGGTCCTGTCGCACGTCTACGTCGCGGGCGGCATCGGCTCGGGCATCAACATGGAAAACGCTGTGCGCATCGGCATGCTGCCGGATATCGACCGGGAGCTGTTCGAATACCTCGGCAACACGTCCCTCTCCGGCGCCTACGCCATGGCACGGTCGGACTGTGCCGTGGACAAGGTCGACGAGCTGGCCTCCAACATGACCTATCTTGAGCTTTCCACCAACCCGCGGTATATGGACGAGTTCGTCGCGGCCTGTTTCCTGCCGCACACCAACCGGGAGCTGTTCCCGTCGAGCATTCAGGAGTAATCAATTTATGCAGGTGCAAAACAACAAGGAAGAAGTCCCCTTTGCCCACTATGAGGAGAAATTCGCCGCGCTCGACCCGGCTGAGGCGTCGAAACGCTGCGGCGTGCCGTTTGCGGACGGCCGGTTCACCGTGATGCTGCTCGGCACGAACTATGAGATCCGCTGGCCGGAATATGCCATTTCCTCGGATACGGAGAGCGCGTTCGCGCTGAAAAACCTCCCCTGCCAGACGTTTTTGCTGCGCTTTCTGCTCGAAGGCCGCGCGGCGGAGCCGTCCGGCAGCTACAAGACCTTCCGCGAGATGCCGTGGGGCGAAATGTACATCGGCCCGTACACCGGCCGGGTCCTGACGCGGGCGGCGTTCACGTTCGGTACGCGGGTGGAGAAGTTCCGCGCGGCCTGCGAAGCCATGGGCGCGCTGGCGATCGGCCACGGGGACGCAGGCTTCCAGTTCGACTTCCTCGGCGGCTACCGGATGCAGATCATGGTCTACGCCGGGGACGACGAGTTCCCGCCCAGCAGCCAGGTTTTGTACTCGGACAATTTTGAGACCGGCTTCGCCGCCGAAGACCGCGTCGTCGCCGGGGATATCCTCATCTCGGCGATCAAGGCAAATCTATAAAAGGCAGCACCGCACAATTGCGTCTGCGCGCTTCGGCGGATCTTTTCCGCCAATC
>ERZ507028.835-NODE-835-length-11142-cov-4.556417_pt1 | contig 11142 bp, 9 predicted proteins | sample MGYA00512875_ERZ507028 | MGnify/ENA metagenome assembly ERZ507028 | reverse complement strand
GCAATCTGGAACGCACCATCACCAGCGTGCTGCGCAAGTGCGCCCGCAAGATCGCCGCAGGCGAGGTGGAAAGCGTCTCCGTTACCGGCACCATGCTGGAACAGCTGCTTGGCCCCCGCTTTGTCAAGCCCGACTTCCTCAACCGCACCAACGCGGTGGGCATCGCCAACGGTCTGGCATGGACCAGCGTAGGCGGCGAGACCCTGCCCATCGAGGTGCAGGTCATAGATAACGGCACCGGCAAGATCACCGTTACTGGCTCTCTGGGTGATGTGATGAAGGAGAGCGCACAGCTGGCAGTCACTTGGGTGCGCGTCCACGCCGAGGAATACGGCATCGACCCCGAGCGGTTGAAAAAGTGCGATCTGCACATCCACGCCCCCGAGGGCGCTGTGCCCAAGGACGGCCCTTCTGCGGGCGTCACCCTGACCACGGCTCTGGTGTCCTGCCTGTCCGGCGTACCGGTGCGTGGCGATGTGGCCATGACCGGCGAGATCACCCTGCACGGCAATGTGCTGCCTATTGGCGGTCTGCGGGAAAAGAGCATGGCTGCCTACCGTGAGGGTATGAAGACCGTGCTCATCCCCAAGGATAACGCGCCTGATCTGTATGACGTGGACGAGGAGGTCAAGAAGAATCTTACCTTCCTGCCCATGCAGAACCTCTCGCAGGTGCTGGCTGCTGCCCTGCTCAAGCCGAAGGCAGCAAAGAGCACCGCAGGCCGTCCCCGCACCAAAAAGTCCAAGGCAGGGGAGAGCCGCATCCCCGCCGCGCCTGAGAAGAACCAGCCGGGCGCTGTCTGCTGAAAAACAGAAAGGAACACGCCATGATCTTCAATAAAGCTGATTTTATTGCCAGCTATGGCATTTCCAGCCAGCTGCCCGAGAGTGATCGCCCGGAGCTGAGCTTTTCGGGGCGCTCCAACGTGGGCAAATCCAGCCTGATCAACAAGCTGTGCAGCCGCAAAAATCTGGCGCGCGTGTCCAGTACGCCGGGCAAAACAGCTACCATCAACTTCTATTCGGTGGATAATTGCTACTTTGTGGATCTGCCGGGCTACGGCTATGCCAAGGTGAGCAACGCCGACCGCGAGCGCTGGGACGACCTCATCAACAGCTACTTCGAGGCGCCCCGCCACCACACCCTGCTGGTGCAGCTGCTGGACTGCCGCCATGCCCCCAGCGCAGACGATTTGCAGATGCTGCGCTATCTGCACTACCACCGCATCCCCTATGTGGTGGCGTTGACCAAGGCGGATAAACTGAAAAAGAGCCAGCTTGCCAAAACGCAGGAGGACTTTGAAAACATCTGCCGCCCCTACGGCTGCCAGAAAGTGGTGCTGACCAGCGGCGAAAACGGCTACGGCATCCCGGAGCTGCAGGCGGTGCTCAACGCCGCAGTGGCTGCGGAAAACGAGGAAGCGGAGTAACGCCATGGCTTACAACGAATTTGCCTATTTTTACGATGAATTCAACGGCGAGGCGGACTATGACGCCCTGTACAGCCAGATCCATGCAAAGCTGGAAGCCCACGGCATCCACGATGGTATTGTGGCCGACCTTGGCTGCGGCACCGGGGAGCTGACCCTGATGCTGACGCAGGCAGGCTACGATATGATCGGCATCGACCAGTCGGAGGAGATGCTCTGCGTGATACGGGATAAAGCCGAGCAGCTAGGGCTTTCCGGCCGCTTGCTGCTGCTGCGGCAGGACCTGCTCAAGCTGGATCTCTACGGTACCATCCGCGCGGCGGTATCCACCTTTGATACCTTCAACCACATCCCGGATCTGGATACCGCCATTGCCAATGCGGGCTTTTTTATGGAAAAGGGCGGCGTGTTCCTGTTTGATATGAACACCCCCTATAAGCATCAGAAGGTTCTGGGCGATAACGCATTTACCTTTGAGGAAGAGGACGCCTCCTGCGTGTGGCGCAACCACTATAACGCCGCCGACCGCAAGGTGGAGATCACGGTGGACATTGATTATCACGAGACCGGCGAGCATTTCCACGAGGAATTCTGCGAGTATACCTATGATCTGGATACTATTCGTGCATCGCTGGAAAAGCACGGCTTTGCGCTGGAAACAGTCTGCGATGGTGAAACCTTTGGCCCGCTGACCGAAGAAAGCCAGCGCTACTTCTTCTGCGCAACAAAACAGTATACACAACTGGAGGGATAACCTATGGCAAACCTGATCCGCGGCCTGTCTGAGAACGGCGGAGTCGTGTTCTGCGGTGTGGATTCCACCGATATTGTCCGTAAAGCAGAAAAGCTTCACACCACAAGCGCCACCTGCAGCGCGGCACTGGGGCGTCTGCTCACGGGTGCTACCCTGATGGGCTCCATGCTCAAGGATGACCGCGACCGCATCACCCTGCGTGTGGCGGGCGGTGGCCCTGCGGGCGTGCTCATCGCCTGCACCGATGGCACCGGCAACGTGAAGGGCTGCATTGATAACCCGCTGGTGGAGCTGCCCGCCAAAGCCAACGGCCACTTGGACGTGGGCACTGCCGTGGGCAAGGACGGCGTGCTGACCGTCATCCGGGACAACCGCCTGCAAAAGGAACCCACAGTCGGGCAGGTGCCGCTGGTGTCCGGCGAGATCGCCGAGGATCTGACCAGCTACTATGCGTACAGCGAGCAGGTGCCCACCGTGATGGCGCTGGGCGTGCTGGTGGACAAGGATTTGTCCATCCTCTGCGCCGGTGGCTTTATGGTGCAGCTGCTGCCCGGCGCTACCGATGCCGAGATCGACCAGCTGGAAAAAAACATCAACGCCATGCCCTCTGTCACCGAGCTGCTCCATGCGGGCAAGACCCCCGAGGACATGATGCAGCTAGCACTGGCCGGCTTTACCCCCAACGTGCTGGACGAGCGCACGGTGCAGTACCAGTGCGATTGCAGCGCCGAGCGCACCAAGGAGATGCTGCTCAGCCTTGGCCGTGCAGAGCTTGTGCGTATGCGGGACGAGGATCCCAACTGTGAGGTGGTATGCCACTTCTGCCACAGCAAGTACCAGTACGACCTGAACGCCCTGCTTGACGAGTACGATGCGCAGGCCGCCGAAGCTGCTCAGACCATCCAGTGAAAGGATAGTTCGGGAAAATCCACGGATTTTCCCGAACTATAAAACTATAAAAATTCGCTTTTCAAAAGGCGGCTGCACATAACTGCGCAGCCGCCTTTTTTGCTTCTGCGTTTCAAAAGCAAGTTGCGTTTATAGCTGCCGCTTTCCGTCACACTCCCTCCCGTGAAAAGACAGGTCTGGAAAATCCGCAGATTTTCCGGACCTGTAAATAAACAATAATCTTTCTGCTGAACATGGTCAGAGCAAAGCGGAGACCTTTTCAAACCATCTGGCTTTTGCTATGTGCAAATGTCTGCCGCCACGGTATACACCACATTGTAATGCAGTGTTTCCTCCTGCACGGTGCATTCCTCCCGGCGGGCGAGGATGTCGGCATCCGGAAAAGCATCGTGCAGCGCCCGCAGCCCTTGCAGCCGCGCCAGCGTAAGCGCCTGCGCCTCGGTGCGGTATATCGTCTCCTGTCGCTGCCCATAAAAGGCTGTCTCCTCCACCGCGCAGGGCAGGGGCAGACCGAAAATCTCTAATTGCAGATGCCGGGTGCAGTACAGCCCGTCCCTCTCGGGTGCGGAGGGGGAAAGTGCGGCAGAATGTCCTGCAAAAAATAGCCGGTAATTCGCTTTATTTGTGCCGGTCAGCTGCGGCAGAGTCTCTGCCAGCGGAATGCTTTGATTTGTCTCCCATTCCAGCTGTGCCACTACCGTGCCTGCCGCCGGGGCAAAGATCAAGGTGCCGTCCCGCTCGCTGCGCGCCGTGCCAATCAACCCCTGTCCGGCTTCCACAGTCTGCCCGGGCACTACCAGCATGGTTCCGCTGGCAAGATTTGTACGCAGCACCGTTCCGTTGCACTTTGCCCGCAGCCCGTGCAGAGTGCCTGCGGCAATTTCAGGCCGTGCACGGGCGGGCGCGGCCTCCACCGCAAGCCTGCCTTTTTCAAAATTCAGGCTTACCCACGAAAACTCGCCGCTTTCCAGCAGCGCATACTCTCCGGCGCGCAGCAGCTCTTCGGTTACGGCAATGCCGGGCTGCAAGCCGCAGCTGCGCAGCACCGCACCCGCCCGCGCCCGCTGCCCGGTGGTCAGGCTGCCGTAGTCCACTGCCCATACCAGCCCTTGCAGCCAGACCAGCACCAGCCCCCAAGCGACAAGCCCTGCCCAAAGCCCCTTGCGCCGCAGTAACGGACGCAGCAAAAAATATAGCCCTTTCCGTTTTTCCACCCGCAGCCGCACCCGCCTGTGCCGGGCAAGTGCGGCCAGCCGTCGGTACTGCCATGCTGCGCAATGGCCGTAAAAGCCGCCGGGCAGGGAAAAAATACCGTATAAATGCAGCCCTTGTCCGGCGGCATCGGTCAAAAGCGCCTCGGGGCTGCCGTTCCGGGCGGTAAAGTGCACCCCCGCCCAAAGGCTTGCAGCTTCCATGGCGGCCTCCTATTCATCGGAAAAATCGGTACGCAAAAACTGCCCCTGCACCGTCAGCCGGGCGGCGGTCAGAGTGCAGATGCGCAGTCCGCTGCCGTATACCGTGAACCGCCCCTTTGCCAGCCGCAGGCACAGCTTGTTTTCGTCAAAAAACAACACCGTGCAAAAATGCTCTATCTCCATCCGGTCGCCGCTCAGGTATACGGCAGGGCGGCTGTAAAACCCGGGCGGCGGCTGTCGGAACAGCCCGCGCAGCCAGTCGCCCGGGGTGCGCCGGTCGTGGTGTGCTCTGGCCATCTTTGTCCCTCCCGTCCCGCGCTTTGTACATTGCACAGCCCATGCTTCCATATATATGGAGGGGGAGGGCATGCTTATGAGTAAAAGCTGCAAACCGCTGCATCCGGGGCTTTTTTTGCTGGGTGCAGCCACGGCGCTGCTGGTATTTGCTGCGCCGCAGACTTGTGCGGCAGTCCTGCGGCAGGGTCTTGCACTCTGCGGCGGGCCGTTGCTGGTATCGTTGTTTCCTTTTCTGGTGGTGTCGGCGCTCATCATGCGCAGCGGTGCGGGCGAGGTGCTGGGGGTGCTGCTCTGGCCGGTGGTACGCTGTATCGGCCTGCGCAGCCGCAGCGCGGGCAGTGTGCTGCTCATCGGCCTTGTGGGCGGCTTTGCCCCTGCCGCCGCCGCTGCTGCCGAGGCAGTCCGTAGCAGGGAGCTGACCCCGCAGGAGGCTTCAGCTCTGCTGCCCGCCTGCATCTGCTCCGGGCCGTCCTTTGTCATCCTGACGGTAGGGGAGCAGCTGCTGGGCAGCCGCACAGCCGGGATATGCCTGTTTGCCGCACAGGTGCTGGCGGGCTGGCTGACGGCGGCGCTGCTCTGCCGTGTCCGCGGCATACCGGAGCCTTTGCCCGCGCCGCCCGCTGCCGCGCAAACAGCACCGCCGCCCGCGCTGGATGCCATCCTTGCACAGGCGGCGGTGACCTACCTGAAATTATGCGGCTTTGTGCTGTATTTCCGACTGCTGGCGGCAGGTTGCGGGCTGCTGCTGCCAGCAGAGTTTGCGCCCTTTCCCGCCATGCTGCTGGAAGTGTGCTCCGGCTGCGACTACGCCGCCCGCACCGGTCTGTGGGCAAGCGGGCTGTGCTGCGCCGCACTCAGCGTGCAGGGCGCTTCGGTGCTGCTGCAAGTGCGCACCCTCTGCCCGCCGGAGGTCTCGTTCAAACCCTTATTATGGGGCAGAGTGCTGCATCTGCCGCTGTCGCTAGCGCTGTTTTATCTGGGCTTACCGCAGAGCGCTGTGGAAAGCTTCAATACTTTGTGCGCCCGTGTAGTGCCCATGCGGCGCGTACCGACAGACTGTGCTCTGCTGGTGTTCGCGGTGTGCTGCATCACGGCCTGCGAGGCCTGCCGCCTGACCGAAAAGAAGGCACAAAACGCAGCTCCGGCAAATAAAAACCGCTCTGCGGCTTGCAAACCGCCGCAAAATGTGGTAACATAATTCTTGGTTATCATAATACCAAACGCAGCGACGGAGAGAGTAGGTGCTGTCTGCACGGCAAAGAGAGAAGCTTCACCGGCTGAAAGGGCTTCCATGTGCGGCAGGGGCTGAAGTTCGCTCCCGAGCGGTCTGCGCGAACGATGCGGACGCATCTATTAGCACAGGACGGTTGCGCCCCGTTACGGCGTTTGAGCGCCGTCTGCCCTTGTGTAGACGGAAACCGGGTGGTACCGCGGAGCAGAAATAGTCAAAGCTTCGTCCCTTTTGCCTGAGCAGTCGGGCAGGGGACGGAGCTTTTTTGTTATACTCCGCTCCATGAACACAAAGAATAAAGGAGAGAAAATCCATGCAAGCAATGATCGATGAGCTGGCCAAGCAGGCCGCTGAAAGCCTTGGTCAGGTGTCCAGCAAGGAGACGCTGGCTTCCTTCTGGCAGGAATACCTCAGCAAAAACGGCAAGATCCCTGCCCTGATGAAGAATCTGCGCACCGTTGCGCCGGAAGAGCGCCCCGCCATGGGCAAGATCATCAACGAACTCAAGCAGAAGGTGCAGGCAGACTACGATGCCGCCGCCGAGGCCGTGAAGCAGGCAGAACTTGCTGCCCGCAACGCCGCCGAGACGGTGGATATCACCCTGCCCGCCAAGACCCGCTCTGTGGGCGGTCTGCACCCGTTGACGCTGGTCACCAACCAGATCATCGACGTGTTCTCCGGCATGGGCTTTGCCGTGGCCGACGCACCTGAGATCGAGGACGACGACCACAACTTCACCCGCCTGAACGTGCCCAAGGATCACCCCGCCCGCGACATGCAGGATACCTTCTACCTGTCCGACGAGTTCCTGCTCCGCACCCAGACCTCCGGCGGCCAGATCCGCACCATGGACAGCCAGAAGCCGCCCATCAAGGTGCTGATCCCCGGCCGCGTGTTCCGCTCTGACTCGGACGCTACCCACAGCCCCATGTTCCACCAGATGGAAGGTCTGGTCGTGGATAAGGGCATCACGCTGGGCGACCTGCAGGGCGCGCTGAACACTTTCGTGCAGAAGATGTTCGGTGCCGATACCCGCACCCGTCTGCGTCCCTCCTACTTCCCGTTCACCGAGCCCAGCGTGGAGGTGGACGTAAGCTGCTTCGAGTGCCACGGCAAGGGCTGCCCCCTGTGCAAGCACACCGGCTGGATCGAGGTTCTGGGCGGCGGCGTTGTCAACCGCAAGGTGCTGGAGAACTGCAACATTGACCCGGATGAGTATTCCGGTTTCGCCTTCGGCATTGGCATCGAGCGCATCGCCATGCTGAAGTACGGCATCAACAACATCGGCCTGATGTTCGAGAACAACCTGCAGTTCCTCAAGCAGTTCCACGAATAAGAGGGGAGAGAAGAGACAATGAAAGTACCTTTCAGTTGGTTAAAAGAATTCGTTGATATCGATGTTACCGCACAGGAACTGGAGGAGAAGCTGTTCTCCTGCGGCTTTGAGGTGGAAGAGCTGATCCCGCTGGATGCCGGCATCAGCAAGGTGGTCGTCGGCAAGATCGTGGAGATGGAAAAGCAGGAGGGCACCCACCTGACCAAGTGTGTGGTGGACTGCGGCGACTACGGCCACGACATCCGCATCAGCACCGGTGCCGCCAACATGAAGCTGGGCGACTGCGTGCCCGCTGCTCTGGATGGCTCCACCCTGCCCGGCGGCATCAAGATCAAGGCCCGCAAGATGCAGGGCGTGGAGTCCAACGGTATGCTGTGCTCCGGCGCAGAACTGGGTCTGAACGATGACCTGTTCCCGGGCTCTGAGGTCTACGGTCTGCTCATCCTGCCCGAGGACTCTGTCCCCGGCACCGACATCGCCCCCGTGGTGGGTTTGGATGACTACATCTTTGATATCTCCATCACCGCCAACCGCCCGGACTGCCAGTCCGTTCTGGGCATCGCCCGCGAGGTGGCTGCGGTTCTGGGCAAGCCCCTGCACATGCCCGCCATGGACTACAAGGCCGTCTGCGAGCCGGACGCTCCCATCACCGTCAAGGTGGAGGCACCGGAGCTGTGCCCCCGCTATATGGCACACTATGTGCGCAACATCCGCATGGGCGAGTCTCCCCGTTGGATGAAGCGCCATCTGGCGCTGTGCGGCCTGCGCTCCATCAGCAATGTGGTGGATATCACCAACCACACCCTGCTGGAAATGGGTCAGCCCATGCACGCCTTTGACCTGAACAAGGTCGCCGGCCGCACCATCGATGTGCGCCGCGCCCACGAGGGCGAAAAGATCGTCACGCTGGACGAGAAGGAATTCACCCTGAACCCCAACAATCTGGTCATCTGCGATGCCGAAAAGCCGGTGGCACTGGCCGGTATCATGGGCGGCGCAAACTCCGGCATGGACGATAACACCACCAGCCTGCTGTTCGAGTGCGCCACCTTTGCCCGCGACTGCGTCCGTAAGACCAGCCGCGCACTGGGTCAGAACAGCGACTCCTCTGCCCGCTACGAGAAGGGCGTGGATCGCTATTCTCCGCAGCTGGGTCTGGCACGCGCTCTGCACCTGATCCAGCAGCTGGATTGTGGTGATATCACTACGCTGGAATACGATCTGACCGATGGCCGCCCGCTGGAGCGCAAGCACATCGTCACCACCCCGGCAAAGATCTGCGCCGTGCTGGGCATCACCGTGCCCGACCAGACCATGATCGACATCCTGCAGCGTCTGGAGTTCACCGTGGATGTGCAGGCCGATGGCAGCTGGGATGTGTCCGCACCCCTGTACCGTGATGACGTGGAAAGCTTCCCGGATCTGGCCGAGGAGGTCATCCGTGAGTACGGCTACGACCATATCGTGCCCACTTTCCTGAACACTGCCTCCGCTCTCTCCCTCCACACCACACAGCACGCTTTCAACGAGGTCCAGGACTACCTCCAGAGCCTCAAGTGGGACGGCGTGCCCCGCCTGGACACCCTTTTCATTGACTACCTGGGGGCGGAGGACAGCCCCTATACCAGAGCGGTGACCCGCAAGGCTTTCACCGCCGCCGTCACCCGTGCCATGGTGCCCGGCAGCAAGTATGACAACATGCTCATCCTGGCTGGGCCCCAGGGCATTGGCAAGAGCACCCTGCTGGATAAGATGAGCCGGGGCTGGTTTAATGACAGCATCCGCACCTTTGAGGGCAAGGAGGCCTCTGAACTTTTGCAGGGGGTCTGGCTGGTGGAAATCGGTGAGCTGGACGCTTTCCGCAAGACGGATGTGGCGTGCATCAAGCAGTTTCTCTCCCTGCGCTCTGACCGTTTCCGTGCGGCCTATGGCCGCCATGTCAAGGAGCTGCCCCTGTGCTGTGTGTTCTTCGGCACCACCAACACCTCTGACTACCTGCGGGACCGCACCGGCAACCGGCGTTTCTGGCCGGTGGATGTGGGCCTGGCCCCGGCGGCCAAAAGTGTCTGGACTGATCTGCCCGGAGAAATTGACCAGCTCTGGGCTGAGGCCATGGTCCGCTGGCAGACGGGGGAGCCGCTTTTCCTCAAAGGGGAAATTGAGGCCGCCGCTAAGGAGGCCCAGGAGGCCCACCGTGAGGTCAACACCCGTGAGGGCATCATACTGGACTTTCTGGAGCGCCCGGTGCCGGAGGACTGGCAGAACTGGCCGCTTGACCGCCGCCGGATGTTCTGGGGCGGCGCTGTGCAGGGAGATGTCAAGCTGGTGCCCCGTGACCGTGTGTGTGCTCTGGAGGTCTGGTGTGAGGCCCTGGACGGCAAGCAGCGGGATATGAGGTATAGCGACACGGCAGAAATCAACAGCATCATTGAGGCCAGCGCCTTGTGGGAAAGGGCCAGAGGCTCCCTGCGCTTTGGCTATTGCGGCAAGCAGCGAGGCTTTCAAAAGGTGCGGATTTGACCCGGAACATTGCCCGGAACATTTGAGATTTTCAGATGTTCCAATGTTCCGGGCAGGTGGAACATGTTCCGGGCAATGTTCCGGCAAATGTTCCGGGCAAAACCCTTGCGCCGCAAGGCTTTTAGGCTAAGTGGAACATTGGAACATTCATTTTCTATATTAGGGTAAAAGAGAGGATTTAGAGAAAATAGAGAAAAATAAAACTCTCTAAACCGCCTGTTTGCGCTACATACACGCGCGAATGTTCCACTGTTCCGAAAGGAGGAAATCCATGAAAGAAAGCTATATTGAGAGCTACCTTGTTCGCAAGGTGAAAGAGCACGGTGGCCTCTGCTATAAGTTTGTGTCACCCGGAAATCCCGGCGTGCCTGATCGACTGATAATCACCCCCACCGGCAAGACCATCTTTGTTGAACTGAAAACGGAGGTGGGCAGGCTGGCCAAGGTCCAGAAGTGGCAGCGGAGTGAGATGGAGAAACGGGGGGCGGACTGCCGGGTGCTGTTTGGGATGGATGCAGTAAAGGACTTTTTGAGGGAGGTTTTCCCCGCATGAAATATGTGCCGCATGACTACCAGGCCTATTGCATCCAGCGTGTAGTTGAGGACCCTGCCGTTGGGCTGTTTCTCCGTCCTGGCCTTGGCAAAACGGTCATCACTCTGTCAGCGGTCAATATTCTCAAGTATTTCCGCTGGCAGGTGCAAAAGGTCCTGGTAGTGGCCCCCAAAAAGGTGGCAGAGGCCACCTGGAGCAAGGAGGCCGCCAAGTGGGACCACCTCCAGCACCTCCGCACCTCTGTGGTGCTGGGCAGCGCCACTAAGCGCATCAAGGCCCTCAACACTCCGGCGGACATCTATGTCATCAACCGGGAAAATGTGGAGTGGCTGGTGGACTATTACAAACAGGCCTGGCCCTTTGACATGGTGGTGCTTGATGAGAGCACCAGCTTTAAGAACAGCCAGAGCAAGCGCTGGAAAGCCATGAGGCGGGTGCGGCGTTTCATCAAGCGGATGGTCCTGTTGACCGGCACGCCGTCCTCTAAGGGCCTCATTGACCTGTGGGCACAAGTTTACCTGCTGGACTGCGGAGAGCGCCTGGGGCAATCTCTGAGCGCCTACCGTGAGCGTTATTTTGACCCTGACCAGCGGAGCCGCACACAGATTTTTTCCTACAAGGCCAAGGACGGTGCGGAGAGCGCCGTGTTGGATGCCATTTCTGACATCTGCATCTCCATGAAAGCGGAGGACTACCTG
>ERZ507028.824-NODE-824-length-11187-cov-6.625314_pt1 | contig 11187 bp, 14 predicted proteins | sample MGYA00512875_ERZ507028 | MGnify/ENA metagenome assembly ERZ507028 | reverse complement strand
AAAAAATGGAAAGAAAAATAGTGACCGGGTGCAGCGGGCCTATTATCTGGATCGGAATATTGATAAAGCGCTGCGTAGGATGGCGCTGGAGGAAGGAAAGAATCTGACTGAGTCTATTAATGATGCTTTGCGTAAAGGACTTGTGGAGTATCTTTGATAGAATTTGTGTGAAAAAATGCGGAAGGCAAGCAATATTTGCCTAAATGTAAACCGTGTGCGGTTTACATTTGATGGGCATTTGTTTAATTTGGAGGTAAAAGAGTGGAACTGTCTCAAAAGCTAAAAGAATTAAGGAAGAAGCAGGGACTAACACAGTTAGAACTGGCCGAAAGGCTGTTTGTGTCCAGGCAGGCCATATCTGGATGGGAAGCAGGAACGTCGAGGCCATCGACAGAGAACCTGCAGAGCCTGAGCCGGTTATTTAATATCCCGCTGGAAACGCTGCTGGATGACACGGCAGAGGCGGAGCCTGCGGCGGCGCCAGAGAAGCTTCCGGCAGAGGAGCAGGCAAAAGAAGATGGCAAGGGACAGGGACTGGGAAAGGATAGAAGATACAAGGCCATAGTCATGGTGATTGTGCTCTTGGCAATCTTGCTCACCACAGCGGTATTGGCACACAGGAGAACGGCCCAAGAAAAAACGGGTGTCATGACTTTTAGCGAAATGGAATGCGAAGACATTGATCTTGCTGGGGCCAAATCTGTGCCGATAGAGGGCTTTGGCGAAGGGAGGTGAAAGAAATGCGCAGACTTTTGTGTATGGTACTGACCGGAGCGGTGATGATTGGATGCCTGTGTACCGGCACCGGCGCTGTTGACGAATCAAATGTCGTTTCATATTCCTTTGAAACGACGGGAACGGCCATCACACGGGCAACAGGAAACTTAGACTGGACTATAGAGGCAAATGGCACGGTGTTTGCGGATACAAGTTTCACAATGTCGGCTGGTGAAACGGTACGGATTCGCGCGAACTATTCTCCGGAAAATGCCAGCTTGGACTTCGGATTAGTTGACTCAAATGAGAAGTTTCACTATATCAATGTGACAACAGGCAGCATTGACAAGACGATTGAGATTCCGGAAAACGGGAGCTATACACTGGTGATTAGAAACAATTCAAGCAAATCGGTCAAGGTGACTGGGAGCGTGACATATTAAGGGGAGGCAAGGGAGCGGCAAAATTAACTGGTAACACGTACTATTTCAAGAGACCTGAAAGGAGTAAAAACATGAAAAAGCGGGTTTTAAGTTTGATGTTAGCCACCGTGATGTGCATGGCACTTGCTGTAACAGCAAACGCTGTTGAATATGATTCCTCCATCTCGAGATATTACGGGACTGGAAACTGCTCATATACGGCGTATTCTGCCTTGTATGCTGATGGTGGTAGCCGGTATCGGGCAGCTACTTGGGTTGAGACCATGAACGGCGGGAATGTAGCTGCTGGAAACATGGGAGCAAATGGGCGTCTTTACAGTGCTTCTGGAACCCTTTTGAAGGACACTGGTATGATGTATAATACTTCAAGCTACTATTTCCAGGTGGCATCCATAAGCACCGCCAAGTCTTCTCCGTCTGGAGCATATAGTTGGGGAGAAGTTGATCTTTATAACGGAGATCATTTCGTTTCGGATACGCTGAATAAGACAGAAATCGTCGGAGCGGCCAGAGCCCTTGCGTATCAACTCGATGATGGGAACTATCCCGTAAGCGATAAAGGCAAGACGTATGGATCTGCGCTTCTTTCTGAAATCGTTGGGCATGAGCCAGATCTAATTTCGGCGGTTGGCACTGATGGTCAGGCAGGCTATGTAAAATATGAAGATGTAAAAAAGCCGGAGATCAAGAATCCGAGTGAGGCAGTGTCCTATATGCAGGATCGGCTGGAGACATATACGGTGCCGCTGTATGATCTTCAGGAAGAGGTTATTGGCGAGTTCGAAATTGGGTGCGCGATGGATGTAACCGGATATAGCTTGGAAGAAGCCAAAGAAATGGTGAATCTTGGTGAAAGAGCAGGATCCGTGTTGTCTGTTGAGCAGACGTCGCTTATTAACGGAAATTTCCCTAAGAATGTTCGTGGCGAAACTTATGGAACTGCTTTGATGGCAGAGGTAGTAGGGGAAATGCCGGATTTACAGGCTGCGATTGGGACGAATGACCAGGAGGGATATGTCCGAACCAGTGATTTGAGTCACCCAAAATTTGAAACACCGCAGGACGCTCTTGAATGGCAGAAAACTCAGCCCGATTCCTATTACATCCCCTTATATGATTTTCAGGGAAATGAGATTGGTTCTTTCCTTAGAGAGCGTAATAATTTGACGATTGCAGAAATGGAAGCGATGAAAGGTTAATCTAAGGATCAATATTCGTAGAGAAGGAGAAGCCGAGATAGCTATATAGTTATCTCGGCTTCTTTTTTCACTAACGGTTTACCCGTTTGTGCCCTTTAGGAGTGTGAACGGGTAAACCGTTATACGGTTATATTTGCAGTTATGTTGACAGCCTCCGCAACGTATGGTAAAATGTTCTTAAATAGGAAAAGGCTGCGGTAGACGATGAATCTGAAGCGGAGCCTTAAAAGAAAGGGGGCATAGATGGCGGTGGCTGCGGCCGGTGTGTGATCGGCAGCGGGAATGAAGCAGGCTCGTCTGGGCGAGGGTAAATAGTAATTAGGCCCAGAGCGTCTTGGCTGGCAGATCTGCCGGTCGGGGGTTTAGCAATTTGCTAATCAGAAGCCACTTCAGGTACGATACACCTGTGTGATGCGTGGGCTTGCCGTAGTAACCTTTGTGAACTGGAAAGCGCATCATGGACCCGGTATTAGTAATCCTTTTGAACGTGCCGGTAAATAAAACGTATCTGTTCCTATCCACTTTCTGATAGTAGCCGGAATACTGTAGATCTTCCGGAGAACTGCTTCCTCTACAAAGAAGCCGACAGAATCTGAACTGCCGTAGATCTCAATAAAACAGAGCTGCACACATAAGCAGATTAAAAAAAGTGTAGGGAGCAATCCCAAACCCGTCATACATAAGACGTTAAAAAGTGTATTTTGCCGATTGTCGAGTCTCCGAATGGAGCTGGCATGAGGCGGCTTAGCTTGAACGAGAAATGTAGAAGTCTATAAAACTAAGAAAATAGTTATGTAGTTTTATAGAAATATAGATTTATACAAAAATAGATGCACGAAAGGAAGTCGGAATGGGGCGTAAAAATAAAGCGTACTTCAAGGATCTGCACCAGCAAGCCTATGACCGGCTTACCGGGATGCAGGCCTTTGGCGAGAGCAAAAAAGAGGCGGTAGCCAATGGCACAGAGAAAGATAAAATATTTGCGTTCAACACCTATAAGAGCTACTGGAAACATACCAAATATTTTATCAAGTACATCAAGGAGAAGCATCCAGAGTGTACTACGCTGAAGAGTGCAAAGAAGTATGCCAATGAATGGCTTCAGACCAGAGTGGATCAGGGGCTTTCAGCGTGGACGGTGCAGCTCGAAGCGAAAGCGCTGGGAAAGCTATACGGGATTTCCCCGGATGACGAGAATTACTTTAAGCCGCCCAAGCGAAAACGTGAGGAGATTAAACGGAGCCGTGGTGACCGGGTGCGGGACAAGCACTTCTCCAAGACGAACAATGATGAACTGATAAAATTTTGCAGAGGGACCGGCCTGCGGCGAAAGGAGCTGCAGGAGTTGCGGGGGAAGGACCTGGTTCCCAGGACGCAAATTGAGGCGGAGATCTCCGAGCTGCAGAAGATCCCAGAGGAGCAGCGAGCACCGAGCGTCACAAAACGCCTTGAAATGCTCCAGGACGCACGTTTGTTTCCGGAGGAGTGGTTTGTCCATGTCCGCAACGGAAAGGGCGGACGAGAGCGTTTAAGCCCGATTATAGGCAAAAATGCGGGGCAGATCATTGAACGGATAACTGATACACCGCCAGAGGAGAAGGTGTGGCAGCACGTCCATAACTGCGCCGACATCCACGGTTATCGTGCGGAGTATGCCACGGCGATCTACAAGGCTCATGCCAGGGCAATCGAAGAGATTCCCTATGACCGGGTAAACCGTGGCACCGGGCGGCGTTATCAAAGCGAGGTTTATACTTGCCGAAAAGATGAAGCGGGGAAGAAACTGGACAAGGCTGCTATGCTGATCTGCAGCAAGGCGCTGGGGCATAACCGAATCAGCGTCGTAGCGGATAACTATATTCGGGGCCTGTAAGGAGGTGCGCTGCCATGGGTGAGTTTGTAAAAAAGACAATGATGGGTTACAGGGAAGTCCCTGGCGGTCAGTCTGATCCAGAGTGTACCCATGTGATTTTGACGGAGGCCGAATATGCCAAGCTGCTGCGGCAGCTTTCCGATGCAGAGCAGAAAGCCAGGATTACAAAGGCCGAGGCGGATAAAGAAATAAGAGAGGCCAACAGAGAAGCCGACAGAAAGGCCCAGGAAGCCGCTCTGAAGGCCAACCAGGCGATAGAGGCATGGAGGGCGGCCCTGGAGGCGGAGCGGGCGGAGAGCGCCCACCAGCGCCGCCTGAACGCTAATTTATTGCGAATCGCAAAAGAACGGGCCAATGCGGATCGAGGGCTGAAGCCTAAAAAGGAGCGGCCTGGGTATGTAGTAGTACACTCAGAAGAAAAAGAATACTCGTTTAGAGATGGAAGAAAGCAGTTGTATAAAGTAAAACTGTGGGAAACCATCATTCAGAGTCCGTATTCAGTAGAGTTTGCGGAATCGGTAGTAAGAAAGCAGATAGAAGATGAACTGTTCCCAGAGGGGAAAGAGTGGTTGATTGCCAAGATCGGCATAACTGGTAAATATAACGGCAGCTATGAAAAGATGCGGGCGGCCATGGAGCAGAATCCGGAAGATCCTTTTTATCGTGGGAATGTGGTGATTGCTCGGCAGCAACGGTTAAAACGGAATTTCCGATCTAAATATTGGGAAGTGGCAATCGTACATACTAAGCCGTTGGGAGACGTTCCAGAGGACTTAATGCCAGAAGTGAAGAAGCCTGTCCAGGGGACTTGAAAAGCTCTCCTGGACAGGCTATAATAACAATCAAAAATAGGGAAATAAATATATTGATAATATATGCCGTGTAGACTGGCCATGGAGAGGCAGAAATAAGGTCGGAATTTTGGTTGTCGAAAAATAGGGAAATAAATATATTGATAATATATGCCCCCCTTTTGCCTTTAGGCAAATTAAAAAATCTCTTAAATTTTTCTCTCGGATAGTGAGAAAGTCGGAGGGGAAAAGAGGGGTGGGCGGAGGCTGTGGGAATGTGGTAAACCCGTAGGGTTTTCCATCATTTCCATGGCCGGAGCCAGGGGGGAAAGGGGGAGGTGACTTTCTCTTTAAGCCGCCGTAGGCGGCGCTCTTTGGCTCCCCCTTTCCCCCCTTCCCGCCCGCAGGCGTTCCCCGCCGCAGCGGATTTTCTTTTTGCTACTTTTTCTTTTGGAGGTGAGAGTATGACCATGGATCAGCAGGCCGCCATGGAGCGGCTGCAGGATTTGTACCGGGAAAAGAATGAGTATTTGGAGGAGTTTTTGGAGTGGATCACGCCCTATGAGTTTTACCGGGAGGTCTTTCCGGTTGGCAGTTTTGAGCGGCGGGGTCATTTTGAGGATGCGAAGGGTAACGGAATTGCTGTGACAATCCCAAAAGGCAAGGCTGGGGCGGGCGGTGACGGTGTAACCGGGGTTGCTTTGGAAATTGAGGGTAACGGTAAGGCCAAACGCTATACTATTACCGACGAGCTGGCCGAGTTGGAACAGCTTCGGGATACGGATTTTACTATTATGTCTCCTATTTCCTACTTTGGCCGGCAGCGGAGTGGCAAGAATGCCAGGTATCTCTATGCCTTGGTGTTTGATCTGGATGGGGTGGGGATGCCCCAGCTTCGGGATACGCTTCACCAGATGAATAAGGATATTCTGCCCAAGGCAACCTTTGTTGTAAACAGCGGGACGGGGCTTCACTTGTATTATGTCCTTCAGGAACCGATTCCTATGTACCCGCACAACCAGAGATGCTTGAAGGAATTGAAATATTCGCTAACTCGGCAAATATGGAACAGGTACACATCTACCATCAAGGAGCCGCAGATACAGGGTATTTTGCAGGGGTTTCGGGTGGTCGGTTCCGGTTCCAAACTGGGGCGGGAGTATCCTGTGACGGCTTATCGGTTCGGCGGACCGGTGGAGCTGGAACGGCTGCTTGATTATATCCCGGACAGCAACGGGGAGCAGCAAAGGATTGAAGGGCTTATGAGAAAGAGCCGCCTGCCTCTGGCGGAGGCGAGAGAGAAGTATCCGGATTGGTATGAGCGGCGGATTGTGAAGAAGGAGCGACGGGGACGCTGGACGGTCAAGCGTGATCTTTACGACTGGTGGCTGCACAGGATCGGGGACGAGATCCGGGTGGGACATCGGTTCTATGGCATTATGACGCTGGCAATCTATGCTAAAAAGTGCGGGATTGATGAGGATGAGTTGCGCCGGGACGCTTTTGATCTGCTAAAGCCCTATGATGATATGAGTGTAGAGGATATAAACCGCTTCACAAAAGATGATGTGGTGTGCGCTCTGGAAATGTTCAATGAGGACTATGTGACATTTCCAAGGGACGATATAGGGAAACTCTCTGGCCTAACTATGCCCATAAATAAGCGGAATTGGCGTAAGCAGGCAGATCATTTAGAAATTGCCAGGGCAATTCGGGATATCGGTGTTCGACAGAAAGGAAAGAAGGATTGGCGGGAAGGAAACGGACGGCCTATTGGTAGCGGCACGGCCAAGGGCCGAGTATGCGAGTGGCGTCAGCAGCATCCGGAGGGCTGCAAGGCCGATTGTCACCGGGACACGGGACTTGACCCGAAGACAATTCGTAAGTGGTGGGATATGAAATAAGTAGTGCTTGCTTTAATTGGCTCGATATGGTACAATATATAGTACAAGATGTGGCGCATAATATGGAATGGAGGTGTGTACTATGATCGCAATTAACTTTTCGACTGCCCGTGGTCGCTTGAAGGATTTCTGCGACAGAGTGACGGACAGGGGAGAAACGGTAATTGTAACCAGAAAAGCCGAAAAAAATGTGGTGATCATCAGCGAGGAACGGTTTAATGAGCTGGAGAAGGCAGAGCGGAATGCTGCCTATCTTGGAAAGCTGGAAAGAGGTCTGGAGCAGGTGCGCGCCGGCTTTGGGATTGTGAAAACGATGGAGGAGCTGGAGGCGATGGCGGGCGATGGCACATAGCATTACCTTTTCGCCTGACGCCTGGGCAGATTACCTGTACTGGCAGTCAGAGGATAAGAAAACGTTGAAGCGGATCAATAAGCTGCTCCAGGAGCTGCAGCGTGATGGGGCAGTGCAGGGCATAGGAAAAGCGGAGTTACTGCGGAAGATCAAAGGCATGAGTAAACGTATTGATGATACGAACCGACTTGTTTATACCGTTGAAAATGACAGCATCGTCGTTTTGTCCTGCCGGGGACACTATGAGGACTGATTGGAGGGAGAACTATGTCTCGAAAAGTCTTGCAGATCGGCTACGAGCCGGAGCGTGATCGCCTGACCTGGGATGGCTGGGATATTCATTGTGGCCATGGTATGGATGTGTTGCTCCCAGATCGGCTCGATGGAGGCACATGGCGGACTGTATCCTTTGAGTACAATGATGAGGGATGGTATATGCCTGGGCATCCTGGTGTGTCTCCGGTGGGCCTGTGGGCCCGTGAAAGACAGGACTAAACTATGAAGATTAGCTATGAGGGACGAGTATAATATCAGGGAACTGAATCCAAGTAAAAATCCGTACACGAGCAAGGTAAAGGTTACTATTGATGTTGAAGGGAGCACGTTGGATTATTTTAAGTCTAAGGCGGCAGCAGATGGAATCCCGTATCAGACCCTTATCAATCTCTATTTGAGGGATTGTGCGGACAATCGCAGAAAAATTCAAATGTCTTGGCAGTAATGAAAAAGCGGAAGAAAAACGTGTTCTTCCGCTTTTCTATATTGCTACATATCTACAAATATAGTAAACTATAAAATATAGTTATCTACAAAAATATGAAACTATAAAAATAGGAGCGTGAGTACATGATTATTGCAGTAGCAAATCAAAAGGGCGGTGTCGGCAAAACAACCACGTCTCAGGCATTGGCTGCGGGACTGGCAGCGAAGGGGTACAGGGTTCTGGGAATTGACCTCGATCCGCAGGGAAATTTCTCTACGGCCTGCGGAGCAGAGAACTATAATGTCCAGACGATATATGAAGTCATGAAGCGGGCGGCCAGCATCCAGGATGCCATTCAGCATACAAAGGGCGGCTATGACGTTGTACCGGCCAATATTATGCTGGCCGGAGCCGAGCAGGAACTCTCCCAGACCGGCAAGGAACACCGGCTGAAGGAGGCCGTGGGGCCGGTGGCTGGTGACTATGATTTTATCGTGATTGACACACCGCCTTCCCTGGGTGTGCTGACGGTGAACGCTTTCACCTGTGCCACCGATATTCTGATTCCGACAACGGCGGGAATTTTTGCGACCGCCGGGATCTCCCAGCTCAACGAGACCGTCACCAGCGTTCAGAAGTATTGCAATCCGGCTGTAAAAGTGAGAGGAATTTTGTTTACAAGATTTAATCCGCGGGCGAATATCAGCCGGCAGATGAAGGAACTGGCGGAGCAGCTTGGCGAATACATTTCTGCGCCGATCTACAAAACATATATTCGATCTGCTGTAGTGGTGGAGGAGGCCCAGGCGAACAGCCAGGATATTTTTGACTATGCCAACAAGTCTACGGTGGCAGAAGACTATAAAGCATTTATTGAAGAATTTTTGAAAGGGGTAAATGAATAATGGCAGAGAAAGCAAAGTTTGATCGAGAGGCTGCGTTTAAATCTATCATCGGAGCAGGACGCCAGAGCGAGAATGCTGTTGCTGCTGAAGAAAAAAATGGAAAGAAAAATAGTGACCGGGTGCAGCGGGCCTATTATCTGGATCGGGATATTGATAAAGCGCTACGGAGAATGGCGCTGGAGGAGGAAAAGAACCTTACGGAGACGGTCAATGATATTTTAAGGAGAGGGTTAGGTGGTTATCTGTAAGGAAAAAGCGATAAAAAAGAAAAAGGCAAGTAGTACTTGCCTAAATGTAAACCGTGTACGGTTTACATTTGATACCATTTTGATTAAATTTGGAGAAAAAGGATGGAACTTTCTAAGAAGGTAAAAGCCTTAAGAAAGAAACAAGGTTTGTCTCAGTTGGAACTGGCTGAAAAAATATTTGTGTCCCGGCAAGCAATTTCTGGATGGGAAGCGGGAACATCAAGGCCATCAACAGAAAATTTACAATGTTTGAGTAAACTGTATGCTGTGCCGTTGGAAGTATTGCTGGACGACAAACAGGAATTAGAATTTGGGGGAGATAAGCAGAGCGAGCCAGTGATCCCCCAGAAACAACGAAAAAAGAAATGTGTGTCGATAATAATAGGTTTTATAATAATATTACTCTTTGGCATTACTCTTTTCCAGTTTTGGAAAAAGAATAGCAATGAGATGCCAGTAGATGCAATACCAGGGGAAAAGGTGGAGACTGAGATAATCCAAAATTTTGATTTAGAATGGAAATAAATAGGGCTGAGCAAATCGGAGTTTTGTTCAACCCTATAGAAATAAATGAAAAGGAGGGGATACCAATGGGAAGAAAAAAACTGGTATGTATATTCCTCGTTTGCTTAGCAATGATAGGAAGTTTTTGCATACCGGCAGGAGCAGTTAAAAATGCTACACAAGAAACAAGCATTGTAATGCGGGCGACGGGGAAGTTTGATGTAGAAGTCCCTGCGGACACGATTGTAAAAGCGAGTAGCAGTTTCCCACTGGAGTCAGGAGAGACAGTTACAGTTAATGCGTCCTATTCTCCAAGATCTGCGGATGTAGAATTTGGCCTAATTGATCCTGATGGTTTATTTCATCCTGTAAGTGCCGCAGAAGGAAGTTTTAACAAGACTTTTGTGGTAGGGCAGAAAGGGCGGTATATTTTAGCAATTAGAAACAACTCTAGCAGTGCTGTATCTGTTTCTGGGTTTGTAAATTATTAAAGATTGTAAGAAAGAAAAGGAGGAATGTTCCATGAAAAAGATGCTGTCTGTATTGTTGGCCCTTGCAATGGTATTCTCCCTTTCCTGTACTGCGTTTGCAGTGGAGGAGGTTGAGTATGAACCCTCTACGGAGGAGGCCATCATCACTCCGAGGTCGAGTCTGTCCCTTTCGTTCGTTTCTCTGCAGACGAATAGCAAGGAACTCTCCAGCGAGACCTACTACATTTCGAATGAAGATGCTATGCTCACCATCAACTCCTGCACCTGGAACCCTTCTTCTCAGGATGTAAAAATTGGCTGGTACAATGTAGATAACAAGATAACTTATACAGTTACCTATGGTGGAGGAGACATTAGCAGCAAGAAGATTAACTCCAGTGGTGTCCCGGATGGCGATTACAAAGTCTGCATTATCAATGCTGGTAGCAAGAGCATTACTGGCGCACTCCAGTATGAGGTAAAGTAATATGCAGAGGGGAACTAAGAGAGGCGTAACATTGGTGCTTGCCGTTGTAATGGCCGTCACCTTGGTCGGCTGTGTCTCTCTTGCGTCACAGCCTGAAGTTCCAGATGTAGATGATACCAATGCCATTCTCCCTCCAGACCCTGTACTTCCGTTTACTGAATCCAAAGATATAACAGGCTCCTTCACTGAGGAAAATATAGATTTTTCTGAAAGCATCAGCAAAGAAGAGCTTGTGTGCACTCAGATCGAAACCTCAGAATATGCACAGGCCAATAAGACAGTGGATCTACCCAACGAAGATGCGGAGGTTATGATACTCCATTGTACTTGGGCTTCTGCTGCTAGGACTATATACATAGGCTTTATCAACGAAACATCCGGTGAAGTTTATGTCCTATCCGCTGTTGGTGGTGCTCTCGCCGGTACACTCAACCTTGATTCCCTCCCGAATGGCGAGTATCGCCCAATTATGTATAGCAGTGATAACGAGAACGTCAACGCTGTCATATTGTACCAATTTCAATAATCCATAATAAAGAAGTGGAATGGCTCAAATCAGAGCCATTCCACTTCTTTATTATGCTCGAACAG
>ERZ507028.802-NODE-802-length-11360-cov-11.793189_pt1 | contig 11360 bp, 9 predicted proteins | sample MGYA00512875_ERZ507028 | MGnify/ENA metagenome assembly ERZ507028 | reverse complement strand
CTTTCTGTGCCAGCATAGACCAGTATTGCAGTCTTGCAAGCACATAGGCATACAGTACATCATAGCGGATATAGTGCATGGAACACTGGCGTAATCCCTGCCCGTTCTTGCTGCAATGGTAGTACCCGTATGGGTTCTTATTCTGCTTGTTTTCCCCATAGGCTAAAGACCATCCGCAGTCTGCACATTTTATCAATCCTGCGAAAATCTGTGTCGTACCGTTTCTGCGTTTCCTGCGTCTGCTTGCAATCAGCTCCTGAACTTTTTGGAACACTTCTTCAGAAATGATGGCTTCGTGGGTATTTTCCACACGATACCATTCTTCCTGCGGCTTCCGCACCTTTTTCTTGTTCTTGAATGAAATGTTGCTCTGCTTGTTGTGAATGCTGTGACCGATGTAGGTTTCCTCTTTCAAAATGCTCTTGACCTGTGCTATCGTCCACGCATAGGCTTTTTCTGCGGGCGCACCGGCGTAGATATTGGCGAAAGTCCCGTATCTTTCATAGTTCAGCCAGCCGGGGGTAGGTACTTTTTCCTCCACCAGAATCCGTGTAATGCTGGCGGCTCCACGCCCGTGTACAGCAAGGTCAAAAATCTTCTCTACAATCCAGCGTGTTTCCGGGTCGATCAGAAGATGACCTTTTTTGTCCGGGTCTTTTACATAGCCCAGCGGTGCATAGGCTCCATAGTGTGCGCCATTGGCAAATCTTGTGTGCATGGCAGCCTTGACCTTTTTGCTGGTCTGTCGGGCGTGCATTTCATTCAGGATGTTTAAGAACGGTGCAAGCTCGCTTTCTCCGTTGATGGTGTCCACATTGTCATTGATGGCAATGTAGCGTACTCCCTTGCTGGGGAAATAGATTTCCGTGTACTGACCGGTCAGGATATAGTTTCTTCCCAGACGGGATAAGTCCTTTGTGACAACGCAGTTGATTTTCCCGTCTTCGATGTCATCAATCATCCTTTGGAAACTTGGACGCTCGAAATTTGTCCCACTCCATCCGTCGTCAATGTACTCGTCTACAACGGTCAGCCCATGCTCTGCGGCATACTGTCTAAGCATCATGCGCTGGGTCTGGATACTGCCGCTTTCCCCCTGTAATTCATCGTCACGGCTCAATCTCAAATATAGTGCAGTGTTATAAATCGTTGTATTGTATGGTTGTTTCACGGTTAAAAATCCTCCTTCTAAAAGAAACAACCCACGCTTATACAATACTCGCTGGTACAAGTATATCATAAGCGTGGGCTGATTGACAGTCGTTATTCCGTATTTTTTCAGGAAGCGGCGGCAGCGTGCTGGATCACATCTTCCAGCAGGCTGTCAAGCGGCTTCCCATCCTGTGCGAAATGCTCCGATACCTTGATACGGACTTTCCCCATGACAAAATACTGGGTGCCGTCTTTTTCGGTAAGCAGGGTGCCGCTGTTTTTGTTATTGCTCTCGTTTTTGCTTTTTGCCATAGGCAGTTACCTCCATAAATGAAATATGCCCGACAAGGGAATGTCAGACAGGTGTACAGCCGCAGACTGTCTCCGTGTCAACCAAACCGTGTCAACCGGCAGAAAAGACTTTGAAAACAATCCATAGGCGCTCTATTATTACTTTTTACTTTTTCTTTGATTTCTTGGTTGACATGGTTGACAAAGGAGAGAAATGCCCCAAATATCAGGCTTTTCCCCGTCAACCGGCTGTCAACCAAAGCGTCAACCAAACTGTCAACCGGTGGCTTTTCAGAATGGAAGTTCCATTTGCCGGGCTTCTTCTTCCGTGATTTCCTGAAAACCGTCCCCCTCCGGCGGAGCTTGGTTGACACGCTCCCAGCCTTTTTGAGAACCGTATTTCTTATACCGCTTCGGGCTTTTGTAGGCTGCCCAGCCCTGTATGATGCCGCCCGCAATGCCGGTATTCATAATCTCGCAGATTGCCCGTGTCTCCCAGTCTGCCGGGGAATTTAAGTTCCCCAGCGCTTCCTCATAAAGCTGCTTGGAACATACCCTGTCGCCGGTGTAGTCCTCCAAATAGGCGTAGATCATGCCGGCCTGTGTGTCTTCCTGCATAAAGTCCTGCTGGTGGGCGTTCAGGTATCGGTTCATTTCCATGCTGAATGACAGCTTATACTTCCCACTGCGATAAACCGTCATGGCTTCCGCCCACATCTGTTCGATATACGCCCTCGCCGCCGCTTCATCGTCCAGTATGTGAACCTCCGCCCGTTCCGGGTACACCGTCACGGGGAGAAAGCGCCGGTTGCCGGTGCGGTCACGGGGCAAAAAGTCCTGCCGGTTGGTCGTCCCTCCAAATACACATTGCCGCAGCCGGTCTGCCGGATGTGTCTCATACGGCACTTTGTAGGTTTCTTTCTGGCGGCTTAAGAATGACTTGATTTCCTCAATACTCTTGGCGTTGGCTGTGGCAATCATCTCCGACATCTCGATAATCCAATGCCCTTGCAGCTTGCGGTACACATTTTCATCGTCCAGCTTTTTCAAATCGTCTGAAAACCATTCGTCCCTGCCTGCCAGCAGCCGGAAAAAGGTAGATTTCCCGGCTCCCTGACCACCAACCAGACAGAGCATGACCTCAAACTTGCTCCCCGGTCTGAATACCCGCCGGATGGCTCCCATCAGGAACAGTTTCAAGGCTTCATAGGTGTATTCGTCCGTATCGGCTCCCAGAAAGTGATGCAGGGCGTAACGGATGCGCTCTGTGCCGTCCCATTGCAGGCTGTTCAGGTAATCCCTGACTGGATGGTAGCGGTTTTCATTGGCAACAATCTTGATGGCGCTCTGCACCTTTTTCTCGCTGGTAAGCCCGTAATTTTCTTCCAGATACAAAAGCAGGTAGTTCATGTCCATGTCGGTCAGCGTGGTACTGGTGCGCTCCCAGCCCAGCGGCTTCACAATGTCAATCTGCTCCGTCAAAAGGTTCAGGCGCAGCGCCCCGCGAAACAGAGGGTCACGCTGGAACACCGTCAGGCAGTTTCGGATGCTGTTCTTCACGCCGCCTTTCTGCGTCCCCTCTAATGTTTCCCGGATTTCTGCCGGTGTCTGCGCCGGTTCCATTGTGTCCATCGTCCTTTTGACCGCTTCCTGCGTTTCCGGCGGCAAGCTCTGAAATTCGCTGTTCAAGCCGCAACACCTCCTTTCCCTGTGCGGCGATCAATGCCGCTTTTTCTTCTATTTCTCCGTATAACAAAATATCCAAAAGGTATTCTGTGTAGCTTATCCTCTGCAACGCTTCCACAAAAAGAGGATGCCAGATGGCATCCTGCGGCTGTGGGGCGTGTGCTGTTTTCCAATGCTCCAGCAGGCGCAGATAATCGCATAGCACCCGGAAACAATACCGTTCCGTTTCCTGAAATCTCTGCTCCGCTGATTTTTGTCGGGGCTGTGACCTGTTGTGACGCTTCCTATCTGGCGGCGCATTGCCGGATTTCTCATAGGAAACGCCGAAGTCCTCCGCAAGCCTGACCGCAGCTTCCCGTTTCCCCAATCCATGCAGCAAAGCGGCAAAGTCGATCACATCCCCGGAAGCCCCGCAGCCGAAGCAGTAAAAGCGGCTGTCCACTTTCATGCTGGGCGTGCGGTCATTGTGGAATGGACAGCAGACCATGCCGTTTCTCCCCACCCGGATTCCATAGAATGAAGCAGCCTGCCGGGTGGTAACAGACTGTTTCACCGCTTCAAATACATTCAAATGCTCCCTCCATAAAAATACTGGTAGCGGTAAAGCTGCCGGTTATATCATAGCTCCATCTCATGTTTCTTTCTCTGTACTGCCTGTGGCTGCTCCCTCCGGCGCAGTGCGGTATCTACGGCGTTCTGCACCTGCCGTAGCCGTATGACTTCCTCCCGGAGTGGCTTGTGCTGCGGAGACAGTTCGGCATACTCTGTTTTTAACTGTGCGTATTCCTGTTTCCATGCTTTCAGGGCAATGGGTTTTCCGTCCAGTTTTTCTTTCAAAATACGGCGGGCGGCATAAAACAGCCGTAACTCCGCATCGTGGGATGTTTCAAATTTCTCCCTCTGTTTCTTAAACTTGATATTGTTCAATTCCGTATGAACAGGTTTTAGCCGCTGGTAATTCTCGCCCTCCCGTATCAATTCCTGCAATTCCTTTATCCGGGCAGATTTCTTTTTCATGGAGTCGCTTAACGCTTCAAATTCTTCGTTGACAGAGGAAAGACGCTCCTGCAAATCCTCTAATGTGAGCAGCTTGTTTTCCGTCAGATAATTGACGGCTTCGGCAAACTGCTTTAAGTTTCCGGTTCTGGCTTTATTGCTCCATGCCCCTGCGTTGCGCTGGTTGTAATAAGCGATCAACAGGTCGGCAAGGCTCGGTGTCTGCGGTTTGGAAAGTTCTTCTTTTACCTCTGCCATCCAGACAAACAGGGCTTTGATCTTCTTCCTCACATCCTGTATAAGCCGGTTGGTGGCTTTAATCCAGCGGTTCAGTTCCCCTTTCTCGGTGCGGATGCCCTTTGCTTCCATCTGCCGGACATTAGCTCCCTCGTGGACAGTAGGTATCAGGTCAAGCCCCTGCCGCACATAGGAACGGTGGTCGATACGCACATCCAGCCCTTTTTCCTCAAATTTTGTATTAACGGCAGCCGCCCACTGCTCCCGCCAGTGTTCCAGCGTTTCCGGCTCATGCCAGTCTGTTGTATGGACAGCGTTAAACATATAATCGCCGTTTTTATCCCGGATTCGGTTTCCATCTTCATCAAGAAGATATTCCCGACGCTGTTTTTGTCCCCATGTGCCATCCGGGTTCAAAGGGCGCATGGTTGTCATCACATGAAAATGCGGGTTAGGGATGCCGCCGTCCTCTTTCTCCGGGCTGTGAAAAGCAAGGTCGGCAATCATGCCTTTTGTCACAAACTGCTCCTGTACGAACTTCCTCGCCAGCTCCATGTTTTCTTCCAGCGTCAATTCATTCTGCATGGCAATATCAAAGGAATAGGCAAGCTGTGCTTTTGGATGTTTCTCGCAGTTCTCCACAGCATTCCAGAGGGTCGCCCGGTCAAGATATATTTCCGGCGCATGGGGCGGCAGCATGATTTCCGAAGCGATCACGCCGCCCTTTTTGGTGTAGTCGCTGACTTCTCCATAGTAGCTGCTGTAAAGACGCTCCCCGGCTCGATAGGCTGCGCTGGCAATGGCGCTCTGACCGGCGCTGCGCTTGATCTGTGCGATTGAAAAATGATAAAGTGCTATCCTTAGTCACCGCCTTTCTCCTGCCCGGAAATACGGGCGTGGTTCTCTGTGGCAGACCGGATGAAATGCTCCGCCTGCGGCAGATTCAAAATGCTTTCCATGAGGGAATAAAATTCCGCTTCGGATAGCTCCTTTGTCTGTGGTGCAATGCTCTCAATAGCTGCCCCACGGGTAATCAGCCGGTGCGTCCTCTGTTTCCGGGAACCGCTTTCCAGATACGCCTGCCGGTTTTTCAAACGCTGCATTTTCCGTTTTTCCTGTTCCAGCAGGACAGTGGTTTTTTCATATTCCTGCTTCAACTGTTCCAAAGATTTTTCCATGTTCTCACATCCTTTGCTGATAAGATAAAGAAAGACCATCCGCAGACAGTCCGTGTGTCAGTGCTTCTATAAAACCCGATGAAAAGGGAAAACCGCAGAGCGGATTTCTCTTTGCGGCGGGTACACAGGGGATAGCCGCTTTAGCGGCGCAAGGGGGTGTAGCCACCTTGTCGGAGCGAAGCGAACGCAGACCTCGGATTGCTGATTTTATCAGCGGCAGAGGTAAGCTCCGCAGGACGCACGATACATGGTCTTTAGACTATGTATAGAAGTGCGCCCTTAGTTCCTAAGGGATTTTGCCGTTTCCGGCAGTCTTGTCCTTTTTCTTGGAACGCTTGGAAAGATACTTCGGGCAGTCAACCACAACCGCCCGGAAGCTCTGTTTACATTCGTGCTGGCATTTCCGGCACAGTTCGTTGTAAGTGATACGGCTGCGGTCATTTAAGAAGAAAGACCATTCCAACCGCCGCTTGTTACTCATTCTTGCCATAACCGGCTCCTTTCTCCGTTTCTATCTGATGTACGCAGATAGGCTGTTTTGATGTAGCGTCTCGGTATCATTTTTAAGTTTTTTTCCCTCTGTATGCCCCTTTGGAAAGTGCGGCAGTATTGCAAGTCAGGGAATGATACCTCACGCTTATTTGTCGCTTCCCGGTACGGTTTCGGAGCCTTTTGCCATCCATTCAAAGAAAGCAATTTTGCTGACCTTGATAAGTCTGCCCCTGCGGAACGCTGGAAAGCCGGGTGTGTGTACCAGCTCATAGGCGCTCGCTCTTGAAATTCCCATAATCCGCTGAATGTCCGCCACATCCAGAACCAGCGGTAAATCCTCGTAGCTGTTCAATCTCTTTTTATCGTTCATTCTGTTCCTCCCATAAATCAAATAGGTTAAAATGCTTCCTGTTGCCGTTCTCCCCAAAAGCCGTTTTCCTGCCCCATTCCTGCGGTGTTTCCCTGCATTGGTGCGCCGAATGCGTCACTTCTCCTGCCGGTCATATCCCTTTTGGACGGTCATTCACTTGTCAAGGTACTGTGCGGTACGAAATTACCAACCGCAATCATCATAGCGTACTATCCTTGACAAAACAATGATTCTGCGATACCATGAGTGTAACGGATATAACTGAATTATATAATTACCATAAACAAAGGCAGGGGATAGGGATGGAGAATCAGTTTATACGGCATGAGCCATGTTTTGAGAGGATTTTGTTTGTCCTGACGCTGGACAGGAAGAAAATGAAAGAGCGGATTTTGATTGGGGAAGAACAGCAGATCCGCTTCCGTCTGAACGGGAGCCAAAACGCAGAGGTGCTTTGTGATATGACACGCCCACTGGGAACTTTTTTGATAAACTTTGAGCGTGACACGGACAGAGACTGGAACTTATACGGGCTTTCTCCGCTGCGGCAAGCTCTCCACTCCAACCGATGGAAACAGCCGGAGCTGGAGCAGGCGGCAAGCGAATTTCTTTGGGAGAAATATCTTAGCAACGACCCTCTGAAAATGTATGTGGCGTTCCGTATCTGGAACAGCTATCTGCTTGCCAGAGAACCCCGTGACCGTAACGCTGCCTGTGACCGCTTCATGGATAAAATGAGCAGACTGACCGGGGTATTCCAAAACGAAACCATGAGCTTTGACAGGGAGACAGGAAAACCGAAACAATTTCAAGCTGGCAGCCTTTATTTCAAAGGCGCACCGTCAGAAGATACCCGGCTTGACCTCTGGTTCCCGGACAACCGGCGCACAGAAGAATGTGTGTCTGCCTATGCGTCCCTCTACCCGTTGATTACCTATTATCTGAACAGGCTGAATGACTGGGGGCTTTGCTTCCGGCGGTGCAAGGTCTGTGGAAAATATTTTCTGGCAAAGAGCCAGCGGTATGAGCTGTGCAGCGACAAGTGCCGAAAAGCACAGGCGCTTCAAAACAAGCGGGAATTTGACGAGAGGTCAAGAGAAAATAACTATGACCTGCTTTATAAAAATGAATGCCAGAACTGGCGCAACAAAATAAACCGGGTAAAAAATACCGCAGGCTTTCCGGCTGACCGTCTGGAAAAAATACAGGCTTCCTTTTCCGACTTTAAGAAAGAAGCCTTACAGAGAAAAAAGGCTGTAAAAACAGGAACGGCCAGCCCGAAAGAATTTACGGACTGGCTGTATCAGCAGAGTAATGTAATTGTTGAGCTGACCGAGATATGAAAAACTTTCTATCGTCAATTTCGCATTATTGTAATAACAGATTGCTTCTTCCATGAATGGTAATATTATCATCAAACTTTTGGAAGAACTATAAATGTCCGAGGCGTCTTTGATTTCGACAGAAAAACAGGCTGAATTGTTACAAAGCTCGGACATTTCAAAAATTTCTTTGAGAAATGACGAAAAAAGCGGGGCAGCACACGCCGCCCCGCCGATCCCATACGGTTATTCCATTGCCCGCATTTGTTCAATCAGAGATTGTTTTTTCTGTCTGCGGATTGTCCATACAGACAAGATCAGCTCCATTCCGAACAATACCAGAATGAACAGCCCCATTTCCAAAACCGGGAATTGATAAGGCACTACATTTCCGGCAAAAGCACCTACACTCATTTTTCTGCAAGCAAAGATGGAAGCCGGAAGCCCAACGATCAGCGTTGCCAATGTTGCAAAGAGCGCATAGCACAGCCCCTCACAGATGTTCATTTTACATAGCTGTTTTTGTGTTAGGCCGATAGAACGCAGAATACTGTTTTCCTGCTTTCGGGCGATCTGGTTAGAGAGTGTCGTGTTAATCAGGTTGATAACGCCAAAGAGAAATACCAGCCATGACAGTACCTCCATACTGCCAAACGCAAAAGAATTTGTCATTTCTTCATATTCAATCACTGTATTGATTTCATCTAAGGCAATATTACTATGGCTGGCAACAATATTTTTCAATTCAGCTCCCACATAGTCCGTTTTTTTAGCGTCATTTACAATGCTCCATGAATAGTCAAAAGAGGTGATTTCCGGGTGCAGTTCGTGGAACAACGCTTCTGGTGCAAAAAGAGTTGCCCCATCTAAGTGCATCCTGCCATGTCCTGAATATACCTTTGCAGGAGCGTATAACCCCGATATGGTAACAGAAACGGATGGCTGTTCTTCTCCCAAAGAGATCTCAACCGTTGAACCAACACCCATATCCTCATTCTGCTTTAGCACATTATAGTCAATTACAATACTACGGGAATCTTTTGGCATCGTTCCTGCTGTCAGAGCCGCTTCAACTGTTGCATAATTCTGGTCGGTCAGCATATCACACATACCACCGCTTTGGTAAATGTCCGTCTTAAGGGTTGCATAGAGAGATTGTCTGCTTGGAATTATATCTGTAACACCATCAATAGATAAGATTTCCTGTTTTAATTCTTCATTCAACGGATTTCCCGCTGCCATAACCTTTTCTTCTGTCATTTCAGAATCCAAATAAATTTTATAGTCGCCGTCCGGGAAAAACCGTCTTGCAAGCGCCTCTGGAGAACGCAGCAAAACAATGGAGGATACCACAAGCAGAATAATTCCGCCCAAACTCAATGAGGCTACAATAGCAACGGTCTTTTTTCGGTCACGCTTAAAATTCGCAATTCCCATTGAAACAGGATTGAGCTTGATATTCTTTTTCCGGCTGCGGATGTCCTTTTGCGCCGGGGTAAAACGGACGGCTTCAATGGGGGAAATCCCTGCCGCAATTTTCACCGGCTTACGGATGGAAACAGATACCATGATCCAACTGCTTATAAGCGTTAAAATAACCGTTGCCACATAGGAAACAGCATTAAATCCCTTGGGAAACAAAAGAAAACCGCCGCATACACCCAGCACTGTACCAATCAAAATCCCGATACTGCCGAGTTTACGCCCCTCCCGCTTTACAATCCGCTTGATTTGCTTTGGCGTTGCACCAATCGTCCGAAGCTGCCCGTAGCTCTTGATTTTGTCATTGATGGAGATACGGAAGATACTCTGGATCACAATATAGCCGCCGATCAGAACAATGGCAATCACGCCAGCCATCAGTGCAAAATCAAAGGATTTAGAAGCATAGACAAAATACTTGCTGTTCATTTTGGGCATAGGAAGCTGATATTCCTCCGCAATCTCCCTGCAATAAGAGGTCATCAGTTCTTCGCCCAACTGGTCGCTGTTTTTGAAATGGACATAGGCGCGATAGCCAGTCGGGTCAAACCCTTTCCATCCTGTCAGGGCAGCGTTGGAAAGAATGATAGCGCAGGTATTCGCTTCTTTTTCATTTACGCTGTCCATAATGCCGGTAACGACATAATCACCATGAAAACTCTCTGTATCTAAGGTCACAGTGTCCCCGATCTTGGCATTGTTTCCATAGGTGGAAAGAAAGTATTCGCTTACAACAACTTCATTTGCTTTTTCAGGAACCCGGCCCTCTAACAACTCCATCTGCGCCTTGGTAATCTCCATCATTTGCGCGTCGCAATACACATAAGACGCATGATAGCCCTGTTCTGAAAGCTCCTCACCCAGCATATAGTAGCCGCCTACGCGCTCAAACTCCGGCAGTCCTTTCAGGGTTTCAATGTCGTTTTCCTCTACGCCCAGCCAGACCGCCTCATAAGTATCGACAACCTGATTGCGCTGCATTTGTGTCAGGGAGGTAGACACAATTCCCGTAAAGCAGATCAGAAATGCCGCCAGCGCAACGGCAATCACCACCATCAGATTCCGGCGCTTCTCGCTTTGCAAACTTTTCTTTGCCAGCTTCTTTGTAATGGCGCTGGTATCATTCTCAAAAGGCCATGTCATAGCCTGCCACCTCCTTACTCCACAATCTTGCCGTCCTCAATGCGGACAATCCGATCTGCAAGACGGGCAATGTCGTCATTGTGCGTAATCATCACAACAGTTTGCCGGAACTCTGCACTGGTGCGCTTGATAAGCCCCAGCACCTCGGCGCTGGTCTTGCTGTCAAGGTTGCCGGTCGGCTCGTCGGCCAGCACAATAGCCGGTTTGGTAATCAGAGCGCGTGCGATAGCCACACGCTGCTGCTGTCCGCCGGAAAGATTGTTCGGCATGTTTTTCAGTTTATCTTCCAGCCCCAGCAGATGAACGATCTCGTCCAAAAACTTCTGATCCACCGTGTCCCCGTCCAGCTCCACCGGCAGGACGATGTTCTCATACACATTCAGAATAGGAACAAGGTTATAGTTCTGGAAGATAAAGCCGATGTTGCGGCGGCGAAAGATGGTAAGCTGCTCGTCGTTCTTCTTTGCCAGTTCTTCGCCTCGGACAATCACGGTTCCGCTGGTGGGAGTGTCCAACCCGCCCATCATGTGAAGCAGGGTGGACTTGCCGCTACCAGAGGTTCCCACAACAGCCACAAACTCGCCGTCCTCCACGGAGAAATTTACGCCGTCAAGGGCGCGGGTAATGTTCGGTTCTGTACCGTAATACTTTTTCAGGTCAATCGTCTGTAAAACGCTCATATTCAAAACTCCTTTCAAGGCTTCCTACCTGTTGATAAGTGTATTGTAAAACCCAAATGTCCGCGAAATGTTACAGCGGCTAAAAAAATTCATTGAAAATTGAGGTGAAATGTTACAACGCTCGGACATTTCATTTTATCTCTGCACTTCGGGCCAACTTGACCCGAAGCAGAAAGTTTCTCTCAACGCAAGGGAAGCATAATGGAAAATTCCGAACCCTTGCCCGGCTCCGAAACCACTTTGATATAGCCACCCTGCCGCGTTACGATCTCGCGGGCCAGATACAGGCCAATGCCCACACCCTGCTGTTCGTGTACTTCTTCCTCACGAT
>ERZ507028.782-NODE-782-length-11575-cov-3.355295_pt1 | contig 11575 bp, 9 predicted proteins | sample MGYA00512875_ERZ507028 | MGnify/ENA metagenome assembly ERZ507028 | reverse complement strand
AGTTCAGACGTGTGCTCTTCCGATCTCGACCCCCGCAAGGAGCAGCCAATGAATCTTTGCCAACAGGATCTTTGTAATATCCCATAGTGACAGTTCTGTGCCCCCCACGGAAGCATACGGTTTCTTACTTTCGTTCATATTCTAGGATTGTCCTCCAAACGCATCTTTCTTTATCGGGCGCCCGCGCCGCACAAAACGACGCGGATCGTTTTTCCAATACACGCCAAATCCATCCAAATCGATCGTTTTTCTATATACTCCATATCGTAGATAATTTTTTCTTCCGGCTTCAGAGAATATCCGCCATTCACCTGAGCATGTCCAGTCAGGCCAGGAACAACCATTAACCGGTTGGAGAAACCGGGAATGTATTTTTCAAATTCTCCGTAGAAATAAGCACGCTCCGGCCGCGGGCCGACGAAACTCATGTCGCCGCGCAGGATGTTGAAGAGCTGCGGGAGTTCGTCGATGCTGTATTTGCGCAGAACAGAGATGATTGTCTCGTATTCATCTGCGCATACGGCAGGATCTTTTAATTTCACACGGCAGGAGCCGAGTGCAGAAGCAGGGGTCTGACAAAGAAGATCCAGTTCGGATACATTTGTAATTTTAGTTTTCAGATCTACCAGGTTCTCAGTCAGCACTCCCTGGATTCCGTTGATCGATCCGTAAATCTTATCTACAGACGGGCTGGAAAGTGCGTTCTCAACTACTCCGGCAAGGGTTGCGTTGATTGCAGAAGTTGGTCCGCCGGACTGTGCAACTAGTAAGTTCTTCATATGATAATCTCCTAACTTTTTAAATTCAGTAAATATAGTATAACATAAACCAGGGGGATATGGTATAATAGAAATATATGTGAGTTTTTAAAAAAGGAGAAACATTGGTATGGAATTGACAACAATCAGAGAATTGTATAAAAACAGAGATTCATACATGGATCAGAAAGTAACAATCGGAGGATGGGTAAGAAGTATCCGTGGATCCAAAGCATTCGGATTTATCGTGGTAAATGACGGAACCTTCTTTGAGCCTTTACAGGTTGTATACCATGACAAGATGGATAACTTTGCAGAGATTTCCAAGTTAAATGTCGGGGCAGCAGTGATCGTTACAGGTACGCTGGTAGCAACACCGCAGGCAAAGCAACCATTTGAGATCCAGGCGGATACCGTAGAAGTTGAAGGAGCATCGGCACCGGATTATCCGCTTCAGAAGAAGCGCCACAGTTTTGAATATCTGAGAACGATCGCACATTTAAGACCTAGAACGAATACGTTCCAGGCAGTATTCCGTGTACGTTCTCTGACGGCATATGCGATTCACAAGTTCTTCCAGGAGAGAGGATTCGTATATGTGCATACACCACTGATCACAGGAAGTGACTGTGAGGGTGCGGGAGAGATGTTCCAGGTAACGACTATGGATCTGAATAATGTACCGAAGAATGAAGACGGAAGCGTAGATTATTCCAAAGATTTCTTCGGAAAAGAGACAAGCCTTACCGTAAGCGGACAGCTGAATGGAGAGACTTATGCACAGGCATTCCGTAACATTTACACATTCGGACCGACATTCCGTGCAGAAAACTCTAATACAACACGTCATGCGGCAGAGTTCTGGATGATCGAGCCTGAGATGGCATTTGCAGATCTGGACGACAATATGTTTGTTGCAGAAGCAATGTTAAAATATGTCATCAATTATGTACTGGAGAATGCACCGGAAGAGATGAATTTCTTCAATTCATTTGTGGATAAGGGACTTCTGGAGAGACTGCACAATGTAGTATCTTCTGATTTCGCAAGAGTGACATATACAGAGGCCGTTGAACTTCTTGAAAAACACAACGATAAATTTGAGTACAAAGTAACATGGGGAACAGATCTTCAGACAGAGCACGAAAGATATCTGACAGAAGAAGTCTTCAAACGTCCGGTGTTTGTGACGGACTATCCGAAGGAGATCAAAGCATTCTATATGAAGCTGAATGATGACGGCAAGACGGTTGCGGCAGTAGACTGTCTGGTACCTGGAATCGGTGAGATCATCGGAGGAAGCCAGAGAGAGGATGACTACGATAAACTGAAATCAAGAATGGATGAACTGGGACTGAAGGAAGAAGACTACAAGTTCTACATGGATCTTCGTAAATACGGTTCTACAAGACATGCAGGTTTCGGACTTGGATTTGAGAGATGCGTAATGTACCTGACAGGAATGGGTAATATCCGTGACGTGATTCCGTTCCCAAGAACTGTCAATAACTGCGAACTGTAATGGTGGATAACGACACTTGAAAAACTTATATAAAAATATATATGGGGACGGGGGATTTTTGGAAATCTCCCGTCCCTGTATAGAATCGAGGGCAGTATGAATATATTAGTAGTAGACGATGAAAAGGAAATCGCTGATGTAGTAGAGCTTTATCTCCAGAATGACCAATACAAAGTATTCAAATTTTACAACGGCCAGGATGCACTGGACTGTATTAACAGTACGAAGATCGATCTTGCGATCCTGGATATTATGCTTCCGGATATTGACGGATTCCAGATCCTCAAGCAGATCCGGCAGAAATATACATTTCCGGTGATCATGCTGACGGCGAAGACGGAGTATATGGATAAGATCACAGGACTTACGCTGGGAGCGGATGATTACATTCCGAAGCCGTTCAATCCACTGGAATTAGTTGCGAGAGTGAAAGCACAGCTTCGCAGATATACACAATACAACGAAGGAACCAAGGAAGAAGGCGATGTGCTGGACTTCGGGGGATTACTTTTGAACCGTACGTCTCATGAATGTGTATACAATGAAGTGCCGCTGACACTGACTCCGATAGAATTTGACATCCTCTGGCTTCTCTGTGAGAACCGGGGAAAGGTCATAAGCTCGGAAGAGTTATTCGAGAAAGTATGGCATGAGAAATATTATAAGAACAGTAACAACACGGTGATGGTGCATATCCGTCATCTCCGCGAGAAGATGAGTGCACCGACAGGCAAGTCTGATTTTATCAAGACTGTGTGGGGAGTGGGCTATAAGGTTGAAGAATAATTATCGGAAATTGAAATTCAGTATCCTCCTGCAGACAGTGCTGGTTACAGCACTTACCGTTTTGGTAGGAGGGGTACTGCTCAAATTTGTGATCGATGGAATTTATAATGACAGTTTTGCCAGGTTTTTTGTAGATGCTCTGGTGTTTCTGAATATAAATGAAAAGACGGCGATCCACCTCTATTGGAAACTGGTCGGAGATAACAAGACATTCTATATGATCGTTGGTTATCTGATCCTTTTTGCGCTTTTCTTTTATGTGGCACTTTCCCAGATGACTAAATATCTGGATCAGATCGATCACGGAATTGAAAATATCATCTCGGAATCAACAGATCCCATCCACCTGATCACAGAATTAAAGCCTATCGAGATCCGGTTAAATGAGATCAAAGCGACATTGAAACGGCAGGAGCTGGAAGCAACGGAAGGTGAAAAGAAGAAAAATGACCTGGTACTTTTTCTGGCACATGATCTGAAGACACCTCTGACTTCCATTGTGGCATATCTTACGATGCTGGAAGATCATCCGGACATGCCGGAAGAAGAACGAGAAGCATATACACATATTGCCCTGGAAAAATCCATCCGGCTGGGTGAACTGATCAACGAATTCTTTGACATCACCAGATATAATCTTCAGAACATTGAATTGGAACCGGTAGAGATTGATCTCACGATGATGCTGGAACAGCTGGCAGACGAGCTGTACGGAGTTCTGCAGGAGAAGAAACTGACCTGTGAAGTGGATGTAGAAGAAGATCTGATGATCTACGGAGATCCGGACAAGCTCGCAAGAGTATTTGATAATATCTTAAGAAATGCAATTGCTTACTGCTATGCAAATACGGAGATCCGGATTGAAGCAAAGATAAAGGACGGGGATATCGAGATCACATTTACCAATGCAGGAGATAAGATTCCGGGTGATATGCTTCAGACAATATTCGAAAAATTCTACCGTGTGGATGGTTCCAGATCAACGGGAACCGGCGGCGCAGGTCTCGGACTTGCAATCGCCAAACAGATCGTGGAGCTGCATGGGGGCAGAATTCTGGCAAAAAGTGATGACAATCAGACGCAGTTTGTCGTGACATTGCCATCGAAGGAAAAGACAGAACAGAAAGAAGGAAGCAAGGATGAAGTTCATACACATCGCAGACTTGCATTTAGGGGCAAAACCGGACGCGGGAAACGCCTACAGTCAAAATAGAGAACAGGAACTCTGGGACAGCTTTCGGGATATCATAACAATCTGTAACCAGAAGAAGACAGATCTGTTGCTGATTGCCGGAGATCTGTTTCACAGACAACCCCTGTTAAGAGAATTAAAAGAAATGAATTCCATACTGGAGATGCTGGAACATACGGAGGTGGTCATGATTGCCGGCAATCATGACTATATTAAGAAAAATTCTTATTACAGGACATTTTCCTGGGCACCGCATGTGCATATGATCTGTTCGCAGGAGATCGATTGTGTGGAACTTGACCGGATCCAGACGGCTGTCTATGGATGCAGTTATCATTCCAGAGAAATCCATGATCCGGTCTATGATCATGCAGTTCCGGAAGGACGGCAGAAATATGAGATATTGCTTGCACACGGCGGTGATGAGAAACACATTCCGATCAAGAGCAATCAGATTATGACACTTGGCTATGATTATGTGGCATTCGGTCATATTCATAAACCACAGCTGTTGGTGGAAAACAGGATGGCGTATGCCGGTTCGCTGGAACCGACGGATACAGGAGATATTGGGAGGCATGGCTATATCGAGGGAAGAATTACCGGAAAAGGCTGTCAGATCCGGTTTGTACCACATGCGTTGCGGGAATACAGAAACTGCGAGGTAAAGGTGGATAAATCTGTAACCGGTCATGTACTGAGGCAGAAAATTACAGATATGATCGCAGAGCAGGGAATGCAGCATATGTATAAGATCACATTAACCGGATATCGTGATCCGGATATCTGGTATGAGTTGGATCATATGGATCCCTATGGTAATGTAGTGGAGATTACGGATCATACAAAGCCGGCGTATGATTTTACAAAATTAAAAAATGAAAATAAAGGAAATATTCTTGGGCAATACATTGAAAGCCTGGAGGGGTATCCGGCAGACAGCCTGGAGTATCAGGCACTCTGTGAGGGAGTACGGGCGTTGATGGAGACAAGAAGAGGCTAGAACCGAAAAATGCAGATTAATGAATTATTGTTAAAAAACTTTGGAAAATTTCATGACCGGCAGATCAATCTGGAAGAAGGAATCAATCTGATCCATGGGGAAAATGAATCTGGAAAATCTACGATCCATACCTTTATCAAAGGGATGCTCTTCGGAATCGAACGGGGAAGAGGCAGAGCGGCGCAGAATGATACATTCAGCATCTATGAACCGTGGGACAATCCTAATTATTATTCCGGAACACTGAAATTTGCAAGCGGAGGGAAACATTTCCGTATTGAAAGAAATTTTGATAAATATTCCAAAAAGGCAGAGCTTGTCTGTATAGAGGATGGAGAGGTCCTTTCTGTAGAGGACGGGGATCTGCGGATGTTGCTTGGAGAGATGAATGTTGATCGTTATGAGAATACGGTTTCCATGAGCCAGAGAAATGCACAGATGGGTGAAAGTATGGCGATGGAATTGAAAAATTACGCGACAAATTATTATACTTCAGGCAATGGAGAAATCGATCTGAATGGGGCGTTGGAACAGCTGAAAGGCAGGAAGAAGGTTCTGGAAAATGAGATTCGCACGGAGATGTCCAGAAAGCAGCAGAAGCGTGAAAAACTGGAACAGGAAGTCTCGTTTATCTGGCGTGATGTTCATCATCTGGAGGAGGAACTCGACCGGGTGGAGGAAGAACTGGAGTACAGAGCCGGAAAAGAGGAAGAAAAGCGGAAAGAACGGCAGCTGGAAGGAGAACATGGAAAAGGTGTCATGGATGAGATACGTCCGGAAAAATGGAGAATCCATCCGATGGAGATACTGATATTCGCACTGGTTATCGTGGCTGTAGTGATCATACTTTCGAGACCATGGAATTATCTGGTGGCGATTGTACTGTTCCTTGCATTTGGCCTGTATGTATGGAACCGGATGAAAGTCGGAAAGAAACAGGTAAAGACGGAACCGGAGATCATTTTGGAAGAGATCACGCAGGAAGAAGAAAAGGTTCCGATCGAGAAGTTACGGTGGGAAAAGGCCCATATTACAGAAGAACTGAAAGAAAAAACAATTCAGTATGATAATCTTGGAGAGCAGCTGGCAGAATTGGATGAGATCAATGAACAATCCCGAGAATACGAAATGAAACGCCAGGCAGTTCAGATGGCAGCAGAGCATCTGGAGCAGCTGTCAGGAGCAATGCGAGGGTATTTGAAAAGAGATCTGAATGAGAAGGCTTCTGCGATCATCCGTGAGATCACCGGGGGAAAATATACAAAGCTCGTCACAGATGAAAAACTTCACGTATCGCTTGTGACAGACGAAAAACTGGTGGAGATTGAACAGGTAAGCCGGGGAACAGTAGAACAGATCTATCTGGCATTGCGTATGGCGGTCGGAGAACTGTTGTGCGAAGAAGAGATGCCAGTGATTCTGGATGATGTGTTCGCATATTACGATGAAGAGAGAATGCTGCAGACACTTAAGTGGCTGAAAGCACATAAGAAACAGGTGTTGTTGTTTACCTGTCAGAAGAGAGAAGAACAGGTGATGAAGGAAGCGGGAATTGCTTATCATAAAATAGAACTATAACGTGTTGAATTGAAGTAAGATAGAAAATAAAAATGCTGCCGGGAATTTCCTGGCAGCATTTTTAGAATCTTAAACTTCTTCGCCGTTTTTATATTTAGTAACAACATTCTGAATTCTTTCAATCGGATTCAGGATGCTGCTGATAGAACCGTCATGGTTCAGTGTGTCAATAACAAGTGCGATATATTTGCTCATGTCACAGTTGATATAATATGGACGTTCCAGAAGTTCCGGTGTCTGATAGATTAAGTTGGTAGTCAGAACAGCATCCAGGATACCTTCTTCATATGCCTGGTCAAATTTCTCCAGTCCGTTTGTGAACAGACCGAATGTAGCGGCACAGAAGATACGTTTTGCCTTGCGCTGTTTTAACTGGCGGGCAACATCTAACATACTGTCACCGGAAGAAATCATATCATCCAAAATGATTACATCTTTTCCTTCTACGGACGATCCGAGGAACTCATGGGCAACGATTGGGTTACGTCCGTCTACCACACGCGAGAAGTCACGACGTTTGTAGAACATACCCATATCAAGATTAAGTACGTTGGCAAGATAGATTGCACGTCCTGTAGCACCTTCATCCGGGCTGATCGCCATCATGTGTTCGCTGTCGATCTGAAGGTCTTTGAATGTACGGAGAAGACCTTTGATGAACTGGTAAGTCGGACGGATTGTCTCGAATCCATTTAATGGAATCGCATTCTGTACACGAGGATCGTGTGCATCAAAAGTAATAATGTTGTCAACACCCATGCGGACAAGCTCCTGAAGAGCAAGTGCACAGTCCAGAGATTCACGGCTGCCTCTCTTGTGCTGACGGCTTTCATATAAGAATGGCATAATGACGTTGATACGACGTCCTTTTCCACCTACTGCAGCAATAATACGTTTCAAGTTCTGAAAATGATCGTCAGGGGACATATGATTTACATTTCCTGTCAGTGAATATGTCAGGCTATAGTTACATACATCGACCATAAGATAAAGGTCTTTACCACGAACAGATTCGTTGATGATACCCTTGGCTTCACCAGAACCAAAACGTGGAACTTTTGCATCAATTAAGTATGTGTCTTTCTCATAGCCTGTGAAAGCAACATCGTTCTTATGAACATGTCCATCTTCTTTTCTCCATTTTACGAGATAGTCATTAACCTTTGCTCCCATCTCTGTACAACCGTCAAGAGCGATCAGTCCAAGTGCTCCTACCGGTATATTCTCAAGATTACGATCGTTACGGCGTAACATCATTAGTACCTCCCAGGTTTAATAATTTTTTTTGGATACGGATATCATCACCGGTAATACGCAGAATGGTGTAATTACTGCTGATGCGTGAAAATGTCCGTTCCGAGTAAATAGTTTTTATATCATCCAATGCAAGGTTGGTAGATATTATGGTTGATTTCTGTCTCAATATACGTTCATTCAGACAAATGAACAGCTGGGATACAGTGAATGAATTCGGCAGTTCTGTTCCCAGATCATCAATGATCAGTAAGTCACAGTCATAGATATGTTCGAATACATCAGAATCCTTGTTCTGCCGTTTCCCAAATGTGTTCTCTGCAAGGATATCAAAAAGTCCGGCTGCTGTAAAGTAGATAACGGAATAAGCTGAATCCATTAACTCCTTTGCAATGCAGTGGGAAAGAAAAGTCTTTCCCACACCGGTGTCTCCATACAATAGTATGTTATGAAATTCTTCAGAGAATGTATCTACGAAGTTGTGACAGACATTTAATGCGGTTTCCATGGATTCCAGAGAAGACCGTCCGGTAAGAGGATCGATATGATTTCTGGAATAATAGGTCAGAGAACAGGTTGAAAAGTTCTCTTTGTCAAGGATATCTTTGAGATTGGATTGTGTGTATAAATAGTCTACAATCGCTTTTTTGAAACAGTGACATTTGTGTGTGCCAATATAACCGGTATCCTTACAGTCGGGACACTGGTAATGCATTTCCAGATAATTGGCGGGCAGACCGTGTGATTTTAACAGTGCAGGTTTTCGGGCAGAGAGTTCTTCAATCTCTGACTTTAATGAAGATAAAGCAGTCTGGTCTCCGTCCAAAAGCAGCCTTGCCTTTTTTACACTTAAAGAAGAGATGGAATGATCCATTTCCTCCAATTCAGGAATGAGAGCGTATGCCTTCTCATAGCGTTTTCTGAGCTGAAATTCATTATCCAGTTGTTTTTGTTCATAAGTACGCATTAAGTGATCGTACTGAGAATTGGAAAGTGCCATGTAATGGAAACTCCTTCATACCTAAGTATGCAAGAAAAACTGTCAGTGACAGGCTCTCTTGCATTCATATAATAAAATCTGATATGTATAATTTATTGCTGAACCAGGCGGCGTTCCAGATCGTTCATATCATAGGAACGGCCATCGAAGTTATTGAACTTATTATTCTGGCTGCTTACAGGCTTCTGAGCCTGCTGTTGTCTCTTGCGTTCTTTTGCCAGTTCTTTTGCACGTTCTTTCTCTTTGCGGTAGTCAGCATCAACCGCATCGATATCTTTCAACTGACGGACGTTCTTGTCCTTCCAGCGCTTCAGAATGGAATCGGTGTAATCAAAGCTTGGCTGATGAATGGAATTCATCGTGCGGTCGCAGGCTTCAAGGATGACCTCCAAAGCGAATCCATATTCTTCTGACCACTTGCGGATATAAGCAATCTCAGAAGCAGCAGGACCGCGTCCTTTGATACCATATGCATTCAGGACACAATAACAATTTTTATTATAGAGAAATGAACTTGTCTTGGCAAGGTTCACAGTTGTTATGTTTTCTTCATGCCATGATAAGGCCACCTTATTAATATAATGCATACTCTTATGACCATTCTCGACACAATATTCAATCAGATATTCAATAAGTTCAGCTGACATATTCAGTGTATCATAAAAATAAGTAATCTGGTCAATATCAGTAGCAGAAAGTGTCTTTCCGAGGTACTGCTCTGCTACGAACAGTAATTCTTTGAACTCTGCACGTTCTTTGCGGCTGCGGTACTGCTGGATGTTCGTTGTAGACGCCAAAGCTGCAGAGTCAGAGACAGAGTCTGCAGGTATGGAAGATGTCATATAGCCGGACTGCACATCGTGTAATCCAGAAGAGGCTGCCGGTGAAGGAGCCGTGCTCTTTGGTGAGGGATCATCCGGAGTGTCATCCAGATAATCGAGCAGTCCTTCGCTTTTCCAGTATCTCAATGCACGAAGGATATCTTTCTCGGTGCATTCAAGAAGATCAGCCAGTTCGGAAACAGAAAGATATCCGGAGGACTGATTCATATGACGGAGAAGCAGGAGATATACTTTGACATACTCTCCATTCGCTCTGACCATATAATGGTCAATAAATTCATTATCCAGTACAGTTGCATTCGTCTGTACATATTTTGTGAGTTTTAATTCCTTCATAATAATTCCCCGTCCTCCCCAGAACTTTTTGTATCTTTCGTTTCATCGTAGACACATTATAGCACCGGGAAGCCGGGGAAAAAAGAAATTTTTGAGCCGAAATCCGACTTTTTTGTGGATAAAATTGTGTGGATAATGTGGATAACTAGCGGTTAAGCAGGTTTTCCCCAATGTTTACAACGTTTCCAGCTCCCATAGTTATCAACACATCCCCTTTCTGGCATCTGTCCAGACAGAAAGATTCAATCTCTTCGAAGCTTGGGAAATAGTAAGCATCGCATCCTTTTTTCTTTAATTCTTCTGCGATCATCTCAGAGGACATGCCCAGAGTATCTGTCTCACGGGCTGCATAGATGTCTGCGAGGATCACATGGTCGGCATGTGTCAGGGCATCTACGAACTCAGGGAATAACGCTTTGGTACGTGTATAAGTATGCGGCTGGAAGATACACCAGACTTCTTTGTGCGGATATTCCTTTGCCGCTGTTAACGTAGCGTTGATCTCTGTCGGATGGTGTGCATAATCATCGATGATCGTAAATCCGTTGACTTCACCTTTGTATTCAAAACGACGGTCTGTACCGTGAAATTCTTTCAGTCCCTTTTTGGCAACGGAAACATTTACATCCAGAAGATCTGCAACAGCAAGTGCGGCAAGTGCGTTGGATACATTATGGTCTCCACTTACAGATAAGGAAATACGATCTACAAATTCACCGTTCTTTACCAGGTCAAAGGATGCTTCGCCGAGTTCGTCATGAGTTACATTTGCAGCATGATAAGTTGCGGAAGGATTCGTTCCGTAAGTTACGAGTTTGCAGTCAAGATCTCCCGTAATCTCATCCAGACGATCAATGTCACCATTGATAACAAGTGTTCCGTCTTTTGGAAGCAACTTTGCAAATCTGTGGAAAGAGTTGCGGATATCCTCCAGATCCTTGAAGAAGTCCAGATGATCTTCGTCAATATTCAGAATCACACTGATCTTAGGAAAGAAGCTAAGGAAACTGTTTGTATATTCGCATGCTTCCGTAACAAAAATCTCGGAATTACCGACACGGATATTTCCACCGATTGCTTTTAAGATTCCACCAACAGAAATAGTCGGATCCATCTCTCCGGCCAGAAGAATGTGCGAAATCATAGAAGTTGTTGTTGTTTTTCCGTGAGTTCCGGAAACTGCGATTGGAATATCGTAGTTTGTCATAAGCTGTCCGAGAAGTTCAGCACGTGTCAGCATCGGGAGTCCTTTTTGAACTGCAGCCTGATATTCTTCATTGTCTTTATGAATTGCAGCCGTATAT
>ERZ507028.781-NODE-781-length-11582-cov-7.369047_pt1 | contig 11582 bp, 6 predicted proteins | sample MGYA00512875_ERZ507028 | MGnify/ENA metagenome assembly ERZ507028 | reverse complement strand
CAAATCCGTGTTTCTATGTGGACGACGGTTTTTCAGGCGGTAACTTCCAAAGACCTGCATTTCAGCAGATGATCGCGGATATGGAAAACGGCAAGATTGGAATCATTGTGACCAAGGATCTCAGCCGCCTTGGCAGAAATCAGCTTCACACCGGTCTCTACATTGAGGAACGCTTTCCGATGTTCGGTGTTCGGTACATTGCAATCAACGACAATGTGGACACGGAAAACGCAGAGAGCAAGGATCTCATGCCGTTCAAAAATTTGTTCAAGAACATCTCCCATTCGGGAAAGGTAAGTAATGATTTCTCCCTTTTCAGACGGTTTTGCTGTATCAATCGCTGTTTTCGTTGTTCCTGCGGTAAGTTTTCCATAGTTCATGGAGTGTAAGTTGCCATTGGATTCCCGGCGGCAGCCATAGGTGAAAAAAGGGATTTACCCGAAACGCATCCGGTTCAGCAGCGGACTGAATCCAGACGCCCTTGCCGCTCAACTCGCGCAAAGCCTGCATCCAAAGGATTGGGTCGCGCGCTATCCGTGTAAGATCGGCAACAAGGAGGATGTCCGCCTTTTGCTCCACCGCCTCCTGACAAGCCCTTTTCCAGCCGTCGCGGTCAAGTGTAGTTCCTTTTTCATACTCGCTGACTTCTCCCACGATTTCATAACCCAGCCGCTCGGCCTGCTCATGCAACCGGGCGCTTTGTGCTTCCAGCGTGTGGTCGCCGTCAAGCTGCGCCTGCGTTGCTACTCGGCAATATACCACCACACGCTTGCTTTTGTTGCTATCCATGATCTGACCTCCATTCAGATATTCCCGACAAAGCGGTAATAGATTTTGATATCACGGACATTTTTCCCATCAACGACGGTCTTTTCTCCGACCTCAATGCGGTCGATCAGCTCGTCCACCGTTTCACGGTCAAGCTCCCGTATATGCAGGTGCTTTCGGACGACTGCCGCCCAGCTTTGAATGTCGGCGGCGCTCTGCTCATACTCCCTGACTTCCGCAAGAAGCGTATCCAGCCGGTCGGTTCGCTGGCGACGCTCCTGCTCGGTCTTTTCAAGCAGTACAGCGAAGGACGCTGCGCTGATGCTGCCGCAAACCTTGTCCTCATAGAGTTTTGCGGTCATTTGTTCCAGCTCATAAACGCGGCGGCGCAGCTTCCCAATCTCCTGCTGGACGCTTTCCAGACGTTCTGCGTCTGCGGCGGTGCGCTGCGCTTGCAGCCTGTCCAGCATGGCAGCTTCGTCCAGTTCCAGCGCCTCGGCATGGGAGCGGATCTCACCCATCACAAGCTCCGCGAGCGTCATTTCATAGATTGTGTGCCGTGAGCACGCACCATGGCCGGAGCTCGTATAGCGGGAGCAGAAATAGGAAACATAGCGTTTGGACGTGCCGTTCTTGCGGCGCTGCGTCTCCCGGTTGCCCTGAAGGGGGGCTTTGCAGTCGGCGCAGACGAGCTTGCCGGTGAACAGGAAGGGCTTCGGCGGGGCGTTGTCCGCCGAGAGCCGCGTCCTTTCCCGGTTGATGGCCTGCACTTCATTCCATACCTCCGGGGAGATGATGGCTTCATGCAGAGCCTCATGCCGTATCCATTCGGATTCCGGCTTATAGATCATGGTGTCGTCCTTATAGGAGCGCGAGCCGGTCTGATTCTGAATAAGATTTCCGGTGTAGACTTCGTTTGTCAGTATGTTCTTCACCGTGGCGTACATCCAAAGGTTCGCGTACTTGCAGGAGCCGTTGCCGTACAGCTTTGCCCAATACCAGCGTGGGGACAAAATGCCCTCGCTGTTCAGCACGGCGGCGATCTTGCCATAGGCCATGCCGCCGCGCCGCAGCTCAAACATCCGGCGCACCACGGCGGCTGCTTCCTCGTCGATCACCAGCCGGTGCCTGTCCTCCTCGCTCTTGCGGTAGCCGTAGGGCGCGTAGGCGGCGATATACTGGCCGCTGCGCATTTTGGTGTGAAGGACGGATTTTACCTTATTGGAGAGGTCTTTCAAGTGGTAGTCGTTCATCAGACTGCGGAAGTGCAGCATATCCGTGTTGTCGCCCTCGGTGTCGAGGCAGTCAAGGACGGATACGAAGCGGCAGCCCAACGAGGGGAAAACAACGTCGGTATAGCGTCCGACCTCCACAAAATCACGACCCAGCCGTGATAGGTCTTTCACAAGGATCAGGTTGATGAGGCCGTGCCGCGCGTCCTCCAGCATCTCCAGAAATCCGGGACGCTGAAAATTTCCACCGCTATAACCGTCGTCCCGGTAGGACTTGACCTCCGTCCAGCCGTTGAGCATTACGAATTTGGAAAGCAGTTCATATTGATTCTCGATGCTGACGGATTCATCAGCGGGGATATAGTTTTTCGCCTTGGTGGAGTTGGAGGCGTCGTCCACGCTCAACCGGCAGTAAATGCCGACCTTATATAGCTTTTTCATACGCTTCCAGCCTCTCCTGTGCCAGCGCGTCGTCCACGCTGCCGACGTAGCGGTAGACCACCTTGACGTCGCAGATGCGCTGTCCGTTGACCTTCTGCGCCTCGCCCACCTCGATGCGGTCCACCAGCTCAAAGAGGATGCTTTCGTCCAGCGCCGTGATCTCGGTGTAGCGGCGGATGACCTCCATCCAGCGGTTTGCGTCCTGCCGGTTCTCAAGCTGCGCTCTGACCTTCTGCTCCAGCTCCGGGATGGCGGCGGCTTTTTCCGCCCGTTCGGTTTCGTATTTCCGCATGAGCGTCTGAAAGACCGTCTGGGGGATGGTGCCGGTGCATTTGTCCTCATAGAGATTCTGCATCAGCCGTTCCAGCTCGATCATACGCGCTGCTGCCGCTTTCAGCTCCTGTTCATAGGAGAGAACGCGGCTGCGGCTTTCCTTTTCCTTCATGCGGCTGATCTGCTCGGCAAGGCGCTCGCCGTCGCACTCGACGAAGCGCGCCTTTTCACGGATGTCCGTCAGCACCAGCTCCTCCAGCACATTCTCATAGATGGAGTGGATGGTGCAGGCGCTTTTGCCGCTTCTGGCATAGTTGCCGCAGATAAAGGAGCTGTACCGCCCCGGCGTTCCGTCCTTATAGGTGAAGCGCTCAATGTGGTTGCGCATCTTGAAGCCGCAGTCTGCGCAGTAGACAAGGCCGGTGAAGATGCTGCGGATGCCGTCCGTGGGCGGCGTCTTGCGCACCTTCTTTTTGTCGATGCTGACCACGGTATCCCATATCTCGCGGGAAATAATGGGCTCGTGGGTTCCCTCCACCCGTATCCATTCCTCCTCCGGCTTGTTGATGAGCTTTCTGGACTTGTAGGACAGCGTGCCGGTTTTGCCCTGCACCATGTTCCCGATGTAGACCTCGCTGCGGATGAGAGCTTTGACGGTGGTTTCCGCCCACTTGTGGTTGACGTTGCGCGGGTCGCTGCGCCCCTTGCGCTGATAGTAGAGCGCACCGGGCGGCAGAACGCCCTCCTCGTTGAGCGTGACGGCGATGGCACGGAAGCCCATGCCGGAGGCGCGCATGGAAAAAATGCGGCGCACGGTAGGGGCGGTTTCCTCGTCGATGACAAGGTGGTGCTTATCCTCCGGGTCGCGCTTGTAGCCGTAGGCGGGGTAGGTTCCCATGAACTTGCCGCTTTCCGCGCAGGCTCTTTTGACCGCCTTGACCTTCTTGGAGGTGTCCCGGCTGTAAAACTCGTTAAATAAATTCAAAAAGCACATGACGTCGGTGCTGCCGTTGTCACTCATGGTGTCGATGCCGTTGTTCAGCGCGATAAAACGGCAGCCCAGCGAGGGGAACAGGTAGTCCGTGTACTGTCCGAACTCGATGTAGTTACGCCCAAAGCGCGATAGGTCTTTTACCAGAATGAGGTTGATTTTCTTGGCTTTTGCATCTTCGATGAGGCGTTTGACGCCGGGTCTGTCGAAATTCGTACCTGAGTACCCGTCGTCGCAGTACACCGCGATCTCGTTCCAGCCCCGCTGACGCACATAGCTTTGCAGCAGGAGCTTCTGATTTTCAATGGATACGGACTCCCCGTCGCGCTCATCGTCGTTGCTGAGCCTGCAATAGATGCCTACGTTGTATGTCTTTTCGATCATCTGTATTTTACCTCCCGATTCTCTGCGATTCATACATCCGTGCGGCGTGATGGCTCTCGCAGGTTTTCCCTGCAAGAATATGATACCGGGGATACCATCTTCGCGCAAGGATGCCGCCGCAGGGAGGCTGATTGTCTGTTACGATGCGTGACAGGGCTGCGCGGCCGCGGGAGCGTCCAGCTCCGTCATGGCGCGGCGCACCGCAAGCTGCTCCAGCGTCCTGCCAAGGTCCTTTTCGCCGGAAAACACGCTTGTCACGCGATAGAGGGTCTTGCCGATCCTGACCTCCTTATAAGAGGCGACCGGCTCTTTGGGGATGGCTTGCTTCTGCATAAACGCACCTCCGATTTATCCTATAAGTCCCGCTGCCACGATATGACAGCGGGGCTTGTTCGTATTCGTTCCGGCAGAGCAGCCGCGCCGGGAGGGTTGCCGTCATGCTGCATGATACTGCACCGGCGCGGCTGTCTGCGTATGTTGTGTCATGTAGTTTTGTTCCGCCGTATTTGTCACCGCCCCCGGCGCGAGGCGTATATCGCCTCTGGGACCGGCAGCAGCCGCCTTTGGCAAGGCTGTCCCATTCCCGCAGCGCCGTGGCTTGTAAGGCTCACGAGCGCCGCAGGAATCCCCCTCAAGTCAGTGGGAGGCCGTAGCTGGGGTTGCATATCGCCCGCGCTGTCATCGCGCCCGATGCTGCCATGCATCGGGTCAAAGGCCGCGTAGATCGCTCGGACAGCCGCCCGTCCCGAAGGGTGGGAGGTCTGTCGTCATGGCGGCGCGCCTTTTGTCGCTTGGCTTTTCAGCCGCGCGGGGTCTGTGCTGATACCGGTGTCTATGCGGTTGTCAAGGAGCAGAGGCGAGCGAGAATAATATCCCTCTCATATACCTCAAGAAAAATCGGGCAAAAGTTCGGGGTGTTAGCGAAACTTTTTGAGAAAATTCCTGAGATTTTTCCGTCCGCGTGAAATCGCTTCCGAAACTGTGCTTTTAACAACACCTTCGCTGGCCGCAATTTCAAGCTGGGATCGTCCTTCAACGAAATGAGCAAGAACACGCCGCCGCTGTGCGGGCGTGAGCTGTGCCATTGCTTCTTTCAGCAGCCGTTCCAGTTCCATGCGCTCCAGCGCCTCATCCGGCTGTTCCGGCAGATTCAGAGCCTCCGCCTCAATGCCGTCGCCGGCGTCCAGTGAATAGAACGCCTTGTTGTCGCGGATGTACTGCGCGTAGTTGATCTGAAGCCGCTTATCTTCTTCAAGAAACGCGGCAACTTCATCGGAAACCTCGATAAAGGTATCCTCGGTGTACCACGGATAAAGCTCTCGCAGGTTGATCGTTGTCATGTTGTATTCCTCCGTTTGGATGTTTTTGTTCGGTGTTGCGGTCGAATCCAAACGGAGAGCGGCGGGGAGCGGCAGCCCACGGCGAAGAAGTGCCGTGGATGACAAAAAGCACCTATAAAGGCTTCAAAACCTTCATAGGTGCTCAATAGGCGCAATGAAACAGCAGAAAGGGCAGGCGGGTGCAGAAAACTGCTTTCATTCCGTATTAGTCCGGTTATGCGATTTGTGCGGCGGCAAGCCGCATCAGCGACACCTCCCGTACTCTTTTGTCATAGACTGATTTCCTTTCTGCTCAAATCGGATAGAAATGGCGAAAGGCGGTTGTTCAAAAGAGCAACCGCCTTTCCTGACGAATGAAACCGAAAAGGGGCGCGGGGCTATTTGCCCGTGCCCCTAAAGGTGAACCTGTTTACTTTTCGATGATTTGCAGCGCTTCTTCCTCACGCCGCCGCCTGATCTGCCATGTGGTCAGCGCAAGGCATCCGGCAAGAGATGTACAGAGGGAGAATCCCCACAAGCCTAACACGCTGTTGTCGCCGGTCTTTGGGATTTGCAGCCGCTTCGGGTCGATCCAGCCCATCAGGCCGCCGGGAGCCTTGCCCTGCACCAGCTCATACTTCTCAATGAAGCGGTGGAGCATGGCGGCGATCTCAGCGCGGGTCGCCGTGCCCTGCGGGTCAAGCAGATTGCCGGATTTTCCCTTCATCAATCCACTGCCGACCGCCCATTGCATCGCCGTCTTTGCGTAATCCGTGATCTTGTCCGCGTCCTTGAACTTGTCCAGATTTCCCTTGACGGTCAGATCGTAGCCCTTGTAGTCTGCGTAGCGGTAGAAGATGGCTGCAAGCTGTTCGCGGGTGATGGGATCGTCCGGGCCAAATTTGTCTTTGCCGTAGCCCGCAAAAATGCCGTTCTCCGCTGTCCATGTGATCGCGTCAGCGTACCACTTTCCGACCTCCACATCGGTAAAGCTGTTTTTGCCCTTCGGCGCGGGGCTGCCCTCCATGCGCCAGAGAATGGTCGCCATCATGCCGCGCGTTGCCGTCCCATGCGGACTGAACAGTGTCTTGCTCGTGCCGAGCATCAGGCCATTTTCGTAGACGAACATCACATCGCTGTAGAACCAGTCCTTTTCAGAAACATCGGTAAAGGGATTCGCGCCTGTGTTCGGATTTTCGTCCACGCGCCAGCCTGCATACACGGTCATATCCTTCGTCAGATAAACACCGGAAACCTTGTTTGTCAGGCTGCGTTCGCTGTACCAGCCGATAAAGGTATGCCCGCGCCAGGTCGGGACGTACTTTGTCAGGTCAATGTAGGTATTGTACGCTTCCCGCACGCTGGGAATATCACTGCCGCTGCCGGTTTCAAAGCGCAGCGTGTAGTAGGTGACGGGCGGATTGTAGCCGCCGCCACCGCCGGCGGGGTAGGTCCAGTGAGCGTAGACGGTGGTATTTGCATGGAATACGGTATCCGTCGTGATCTTTGTGCCGCCGCTCTTTTCGGTGTACCAGCCATCGAAGCTGTAACTGCCGCTTCGGGAGGCGCTGGGCAGAGAGGTCAGCTTCCGATTGGTAGTGGTCATGCTGCCGACAGAGGGCGTACCGCCGTTGCCGTCAAAGATGACGGTAAACTCGGCAGGCGCAGGAGGCGCATCCTCCTCGAAGATCGCCTTGATCGTCACATTGCCGTTCGGCATGGTGAATTTGTTATTGCTGATGGTCACGCCGCCGCTGATGACCTCCCACTCCTTGAAGTGGTAGCCGGTATTGGGCGTAGCGGTCAGGATGATTTCTGTGCCGGCAACCGCCTTTACATGAGAAGCGGAAGCTGTGCCGTTTCCATCCGTTTTCACGGTGATGGTGAACTCGGTGGGAGCAGGAGGTGCGTCCTTCTCGAAGATGGCCCTGACCTCCACGTTGTCGTTCGGCATGAGGAACTTGTCGTCCTTGATGGTCACGCCGCCGCTGATGACTTGCCACTCCTTGAAGTGGTAGCCCTCTTTGGGCATGGCGGTCAGGGTGATCTCCGTGCCGGTCGCAGCGGTGGAAGGAGTTGCGGTACCAGTGCCGTTTCCGTCATTGCTGACGGTGACGGTGTAGGTGGTGGGGGTAATAACGCTGTTCTTCCACAGTGCTTTGATCTCAATATCCCCGTTCACGGTGTAGGAATCTCCCACCTTGTACTCTGTGCCGCTAATCTCCCAAGCCTTGAACTCCTGATCGGCGGGAGCGGTGAAGCCGCAGGCGGGCAGGATGTAATTTGTCCCTGCCTTGACGGTAACAGGCTCCATGCTGCCGCTGCCGCCACCTGCGTTGAAGGTGATTGTGCAATCCGCAAGCGACGCGCCCTCACCCACCGTGACCTCCGCATCGGGGCTGGCAAAGTGGTTGTGATCCTCCGCATAGCGGACGAAGTAATTGCCGGCAGGCAGGTTTTCAATCTCGATACCGGTGCAGGCGGTGTAGATAGTTTCGCTCTCTGCACGGTATTCCATCGTTGCATCCACGCCAGTGATTTTTCCATCGCTGCTGCCCTCGGTGGTGGGCGCGACACCGATCAAGCCGTTAGGCGCTTCCTGCGTGGCTTTGCCGATGCTCCACGCCGCGGTTACGGCGTCGGTGCTGCCGTCCACCCATTTGCCGGTCTTGGAGGTGACGCTAACGGTGTAATCGCCCGCGTCCGTGGCGGTGTTGCCTGTGATGTTCATGGTGGTGGGATCATAGCCGCTCACGGTCGCTGTATGCTCGGAGCCATTGTAGGTGTAGGTTCCGGTGACGCTGATGCTGGGCTTGGCAGGGTCGGTGGGCGCAGGCGGTGCGTCCTCCTCGAAGATTGCCTTGACCTCTACATTGCTGTCCGGCATGGTGAACTTGTCGTCCACGATGGTCACATCGCCGCTGATGACCTGCCACTCCTTGAAGTGGTAGCCCTCGTTGGGCATGGCGGTCAGAGTGATCTCCGTACCGGCAACAGCCTTTGCGGGAGATGCGGAAGCTGTGCCGTTGCCATCTGTTTTCACGGAGATGGTAAACTCGGCAGGCGCGGCCTTGGCTATCGTAATAGACAGCTCCTTCGTATCGCTGCCCGCGCTGTTGGTAGCCTTGACGGTGAATTTGGCGGTGCCATCCGCAGTGGGTGTACCGCTGATCTCGCCGGTGGTTTCTTTCAGCGTCAGGCCCTTGGGCAGCTCGCCACTAATGCTCCATGTGATAGGCTCGGTGCCGGTGGCAATCAGGGTCTGGCTGTACGCCTCGCCCACCTTGCCGTCCGGAAGGGTGTCCGTGGTGATGCTGGGCGGAGCATCGGGGGCATTGACCGTCACCGTGCAGGAAGCAGTGAACAAACCGTCATGTGTGGTGGCGGTAATGACAGCCGTCCCGCCTGCCACGGCGGTGACAACGCCGTCCTCGGAAACCGTGGCGGCAGTCTCCTTGTCGGAGGTCCAGCGTACCTTTTTGTTGGTGGCGTTATCAGGCGCCACGGTGGCGGTCAGGGTCTTGCTCCCGCCCACATCAAGGGTGATGCTGCTCTCGTTCAGCGATACGCCGGTGACAGAGACCACTTTGTCGTTGTAATAAAGATTGACCGTTTTCTCCGTTACGTTTCCGGCCTTGTCGGTCGCGATAAACTTATATGTGCAGCTTTCTTCATAATAAGCGCTAAACGAAACTGATTTGGTTTTGTCGGCATCGGATATCGAAATGGGTTTTCCGTTTACCGAGAAGGAATCAAGATTCATATCTATGGCTGTTACATCACTTATAGGATATGCAGTAATCGTTTCACCATCATCTTGATAATACGTTTTACCATCTTCAATGCCGACGATCTCAGGGGCCGTGGTGTCAATCACAATGCGGCCTGTTGTCCTGAGATAGGTGACATTGCCCTCTGCGTTGGTGAGCTTCGCATAAACGATGTGCTGACCGTCCGTGTTCAGCTTGAGAGGCTCGGTGTAAGGGGTAAAGTCTCGTTTTGTGCATCTGGCCTTCGTGAGGTCCTCATCGGTGATCAGATAGCCAATCTCCACCGGCTTACCGCCGGATTCCGCAGCGGAGATGGTTACAGTTTGCTCCGTGTTGTAAAACCGTGCGGAATAGTCGCTTTCGAAGCCATTCCATACGGTGTCCTCACCTTCAATCTTAATTTCACCCTCCGGATACCATGCCGCCGCCCACTGCGCCGTCAGCGTGATGCTCTGTACGTTTTTATCTCCCGCAAGATCCGCATAGGTGGTTCCGGGAAACACGGGTTTTCCGGAACAGCTCCAGCCGCGGAACTCATAGTCGGTTCTGGTGGGAGGCTCCACACCGTCCAGCACGCGCTGCTCCCACCTGACGCCGGTTTTATTGCTGATACTCGTGCCGCCGGCAGTATCAAACTTTACGGTGTACGAGGGCTGCTCGTCTCCGCTGATGGTGAAATAGTGCTCGGCCTTGCCGCAGTAGTTCCCCGTGCCGTACAGCGTCACCTTGGGGGCTTTTTCCGGGTCAAAGCCCGCATCGTTCGGGTTGAGGGTGTAGGGATATACATTGTTGGAATAGGTGGCAGTGTAGTCTGTGTTCTCCGTTAGCTGCTTCGTTTCGTTCCCGCCTGTCTTATGGGAAAGCCCCGTCAGCTTCTTTTCGCTGCCGTCATAGGCGCAGTCCGTCAGCCCCTCCATCGTCAGAAGCCCCTTCTCATAGCAATATCCAATATCATACTTGCCACAGAGCGAGCATTTGCCGTATTCGTCGAGGCTATGGTCAATGTGCGTTCCGTTGACGGTGCTGCCGCAGATGGAGATGTTTTCCGCCGGAATACCCGGCAGCTTCTTTGTGTGCAGGTCGTCATAGACATAATCGGAATCGTCCATGTTCCTCCTTTTCGTATGCCGGAAGGATTCCACCGTGCTGTCCATGACCTGAATATAGGCATTCAGGGAAGACTTGTAGCTGATTCCGATGCCGGGAACATAGTCGGTATCATCCGCAAACAGCCAGCCGCCTTTTGCGGTCACGGTGCTGTTTTCAATAAAGATCCGCAGCGCTCCATCTCCGCTGGAACCTATGTCGCGACCGATGGCGGTACTCCATCTGTCACGGGTGTGGGCAGACACCCGGCTGTTCGCAATGCGAATGACGCTATTGCCGGGATCTTTCGTATACTTACCGCCGCCGATGGCTGCGCCATAGTTGGCATCCGGAATATCAATCTGACTGTCCTGAATGTCAATACGGTCAAAGGAGCCATACTCTCCGCAGACAATGCTGTAGCCATTTCCATAATCCTCGCTCTGGCGTATGCTGCTGCCGTGGATCACGATCTCGCCGACAGAAGTGAATTTGCCTGTGGAGCCGAGGACATCGCTCGTTACCACGGTGCTGTTCGTGATCTCCAGCCGTTTCAGCTTCCGCTGGGTCGTTCCTTCTTCGACCATATAAATGCCGTTTGTGACGAGCTGGGAATCACGGATGGTGATGCTCCCGCCATCGCCGGTGCGGATGCCCTTTGCTCTGGACAGCATGATCTCGCTGTTTTCGATCTGTATATTTCCGTTATTGCCTAACTGTATTCCTTCAACTGCCACAACGTCTGTTGATAGGATGCGGCAGTTTCGGATGGTGATATTGCCGCCCCTGTCATCGCTGACCCTATTGCCAATCAGAAGGTCCTCACCGCCGAGGAGCGGAAGCTCAGCGTCAAGAATGGTGATATCTTTAGCGCTTCCATTTCTGTTGTTTCCGCCAATGCAGGTACCCATCTTGCTGGAAATGGATTTGATTGCATTGCCCTGAATGGTGATGCTTTTGCCGCCATTGCCGCCGATGGCTACGCCAGATCCTTCGACGGAAACGTCGATCTCGCCGCCGGTGATACTGACATCGGCATATCCGCCGATGCCATCCGCACTGCCTTGTCCGATTGCGGTGATCTTGCCGTCGGTGATGCTGACACTTCCTGTGCTATATTCACATAGGCCAATAGCGGCCTCAGCATTCGAAACAGCTTTTATGACGCCGCCGGTGATTTTCACCGTTGCTGTACCAGCAGAGCCGATACCTAAGCCATCTCTGGCGGAGTATCAGCACATAAATCCTGTTTGGTTCTCCAATGCCCTGACGCACCCGCATGATAAGTCCGGCGGTTTCCAGTTCATTCAGAGAACGC
>ERZ507028.780-NODE-780-length-11584-cov-5.018041_pt1 | contig 11584 bp, 7 predicted proteins | sample MGYA00512875_ERZ507028 | MGnify/ENA metagenome assembly ERZ507028 | reverse complement strand
TTTGCAAGCAGATGGCGTGCAAAGTCGCCAGACGCTCTTTGTGCGGTATTGCCTTTACTTTGCCTGCACTTCTGCTTTTGGCTCATTGGCAGGGGTGCTGTTCTTATCCGAGAGCATTTTCAAGCCCTGCATGCCCAGAATCACTACGCCGCCGATGAGGAAGAACACAATGCTGAACGTGTGCAGTCCCATTGCCGGCTGCGGATTTTCCAGGGTGGTGGGTCCCATAAAGACGGAGTACAGGGAACCCAGCATCATGCCGATGATTAGATATACCGTAGCCCCGCGGTGTTTGGTCAGGGCGTTCTGGATCAGCTTGATAATGCTGATGATGCCGGTAATGACACCCAGCCCAAAGACGAGCAGAATGGGCAGCATGTGGAAATTCAGGTGGAGCAGGTCGTGAATGCCGTTAATGATCGGAATGTACAGCCCGAAGATCAGCAGCAGCGTGGAACCGGAAATGCCCGGCAGAACCATGGCACAGATCGCAATGGCTCCCACGAAGAATGCGTAGATGTACATGCCGATGTCGGGATTACTCAGATCTTTTCCGCCGCCTACAAAAGTGTTTGCATAGGTGATCGCCACCACGAATGCCATGCCGATGAGGACGAAGAAGCTCATTTTCCAGCGGTCTTTCAGTACCTTTTTTTCCTCGTAGATCACGACCGGAATCGCGAAGATGATGAATCCGATGAACAGGGAGGATACCCGATAGATATGGGATTCAAAGACATTTGCCAGCACCAGCACCGAGGAGCAGAAGCCGATCACCCAGCCGATGCCCAGCTTGATGAGGTACTTGACAGCCTGGATGCGTTCTTGCTTGCTGCCGGAGATCAGGGCGTTCAGGGAACCGATAAAGTTGTCATAGAAGCCCATGAGGAATGCGATCGTGCCGCCGGAAACGCCGGGGACACTGTCTGCCAGTGCCATACAGAAACCGTGCAGAAGTGTAATTAGTTTTTTCATGTGTGTTTGCTTGTCCTTTCTTGTTTTTCGTTTTTTGTTTACAACTTATTTTATTATACACTTTTTCTGTGTGGTGATGTAAAAAGATTGTGGGTACAATTTAAAAACATCTAAAGAATATTCTGGGCAATATTGCAAAATATGCTTTTCGTACAGTTCGTCCCAGTCTGTCGGAATGCCGGCTCCCTGATAGGCAACGTAGCGGAGTATAAAATAGACATCGATAGTGTCAATGGAGCCGTCTCCGTTGACGTCCAGCTTGGTCAGCAGAGCGGCTTCGATCTCCGGATATTCCGTGAAGGTGTAATCGTGATAGCCGGCACCGTGATATGCACAATACAGCATTACCATGTAAACATCTGTGGAGTCCACCCGACCATTGCGGTCTGCATCGCCTGTGATCTGCGGGAAATTTTCGTCAGGGGGTATGGTGGTTGTGGTGGAAGTTGTTGTTGAAGTGGTCGTGCTTGTGGTGGTGGAAGTAGTCGTTGTTGAAGCCGTTGTGCTTGTGGTGGTGGAAGTTGTCGCTGTTGAAGTAGCTGTGCTTGTGGTGGTGGAAGTAGTCGTTGTTGAAGTAGTTGTGCTTGTGGTGGTGGAAGTCGTGGTTGTCGAAGCAGCTGTGCTTGTAGTAGTGGAAGTTGCGGTTGTTGAAGTGGTCGTGCTTGTGGCAGTGGAAGTAGTCGTTGTTGAAGTAGCTGTGCTTGTGGTGGTAGAGGTCGTAGTTGTTGAAGCAGTTGTGCTTGTAGTGGTGGAAGTAGTCGTTGTTGAAGTAGTTGTGCTTGTGGTGGTAGAGGTCGTAGTTGTTGAAGCCGTTGTTCTTGTGGTAGTGGAAATTGTCGTTGTTGAAGCGGTCGTGCTTGTGGCAGTGGAAGTTGTGGTTGTTGAAGCAGTTGTGCTTGTGGTGGTGGAAGTCGTGGTTGTCGAAGCAGCTGTACTTGTAGTAGCGGAAGTCGTGGTTGTTGAAGTGGTTGTGCTTGTAGTTGTGGAAGTTGCGGTTGTTGAAGTGGTCGTGCTTGTAGTTGTGGAAGTCACGATTGTTGAAGTGGTCGTGCTTGTAGTTGTGGAAGTCGTGGTTGTCGAAGTGGTCGTGCTTGTGGTGATGAAAGTTGTAGTTGTCGAAGTGGTTGTACTTGTAGTAGTGGAAGTCGTGGTTTTCGAAGCGGTCGTGCTTGTAGTTGTGGAAGTTGCGGTTGTTGAAGTGGTCGTGCTTGTGGCAGTGGAAGTTGTGGTTGTCGAAGTGGTTGTGCTTGTGGTGGTGGAAGTCGTGGTTGTCGAAGCGGTTGTATTTGTGGTGGGGGAAGTAGTCGTTATCGAAGTAGTTGTGCTTGTTGTGGTGGAAGTAGTCGTTGTTGAAGTAGCTGTGCTTGCTGTAGTGGAAGTTGTAGTTATCGAAGCCGTTGTGCTTGTGGCAGTGGAAGTTGTTGTTGTCGAAGTCGTTGTGCTTGTGGTGGTAGAGGTCGTAGTTGTTGAAGCAGTTGTGCTTGTAGTTGTGGAAGTCGCGGTTGTCGAAGTGGTCGTGCTTGTGGTGGTGGAAGTAGTGGTTTTTAAAGTTGTTGTGCTTGTGGTGGTGGAAGTTGCGGTAGTCGAAGCAGTTGTGCTTGTTGTGGTGGAAATTGTCGTTGTTGAAGCAGTTGTACTTGTAGTAGCGGAAGTCGCGGTTGTTGAAGCAGTCGTGCTTGTAGTAGCGGAAGTTGTCGTTGTTGAAGCAGTTGTACTTGTAGTGGCGGAAGTTGTCGCTGTTGAAGTGGTCGTGCTTGTGGTGGTGGAAGTTGTTGTTGTTGTCGAAGTGGTTGTGCTTGTGGTGGAAGTAGTCGTTGTCGAAGTGGTCGTGCTTGTGGTGGAAGTTGTTGTTGTTGAAGTGGTTGTGCTTGTAGTAGCGGAAGTTGTGGTTGCCGAAGCAGCTGAACTTGTAGTGGCAGAAGTCGTTGTTGCCAAAGCAGCCGTGTTCGTTGTATCAGAAGTTGTAGTTCTCTCCGTTGTGGTGGTAGCTGCTGAAGTATTGTTCGCGAATTCTTTCAGTACAGTTTTCCCCTCGCGGACACACCACATATCGCCGCCGGCATTCATCAGTTCGGCAACAATGCCGTTCTGGAAATTCTCCTCTGCCTGCTGCATGCCCTCTGGTTCTATGTAATCTCGTCCAACCGCAGAATAATTTCCCGCTGTGTAGAAACAATTCTGCAATTGCGTTTCTGACATATCTCCCAGTCTGCCCACCAGCATGCCGGCAGAACTTCCATCAGAAGATTCTGTCTGCACAACAGCACCAAGATGATAGCAGTTCTGAAATGGTACATTACTTGTTGCGGCAAGACCGCCGACAGTTCCTTTTGCTGTCACAGTGCCAATGTGATAAGCATTTTTTACAACAGATGTTCCATCTTGAAAACATCCAGCCAGACCGCCGGCAAAGTCGCGGCTGGCAGTAATATCACCCTCACAAAACGAATCTGTGATCGTCCCGCTGCATAGAGCCGCAATTCCGCCGACAGTATTTTTCCCTTGGATATGTACGTTGGTCAGCCCCAGTTTCTGTACCGTTCCGGACAGCTTTGCAAACATGCCCAAGTTGCTGCCGCCGCTGCACTGTAAATTCGAAATGCAGTGATAATTGCCGTCAAAAGTGCCGGCATAGGAGCCAATCGGTGTCCAAGTTTCTCCCTCCAGCGAAATATCCGCTGTTAGCGTTGCACAAATGCTGGGATCAGCCGCTGCCTTTTCTGCAAACTCCAGCAGTTCTGCGGCGGTTGAGAGCAAGTAAGGATTGTCCGCCTTGCCGGTACCCTCCAGTTCCAGAGCCGCTGCCCGACTGCTGCTGAAAACGGCACCGGTGCATGCTGTCAGCAGCAGCACCAGTGCCGTCAGGATACTATATGCCTTTTTTTGGAATGCAGTTTTCATGGTGGATTCTCCTTTTTTCGACACGATTCGACAAATTCCAGGGAAAGAAAAAGCAGAACACAGCTGCCCATGTTCTGCGGGTTTCCGGCAGAATTTTCCTGCTTTTATTATATTACGTCATTGAAAACGATGCAATATATTTGTAATGATTTCTCTGTTTTTGACAATGCAGGTTTGATTTAAAGTTGACTTTTTGTATATTTGTTGGAATTTTGGAAGAATTCGAAGGGGGAAATTCGCGGAAGACATGGAAAAATCACTTGGACAATAGCAGAATGTTCTACAAAACTGGAAATTTATGAAAAGGCATTTGACTTTTTTAAGTTGACATGCTATAATAAAAACAGACAATTTGCAACAAAAGAAAAACGGAGGAATGAAGATGAAGCTGTGGAAAAAAGTGCTTGCAGCTGTGACTGCCGGCGTGCTCTGTCTGGGTAGTGTTGGCGTGTCTGGGGTGCAGAACATGTTGGAGAGCGTGGAGACAGTATTCACCGCAAGTGCATATGTGATAAATTCTTATGACGGCACCTACGGGGACTTGTACTATAGCGTGACAGATACCGATGAAGTAAAGATTTCCGGCTGTAATGAAACTGTAGAATCAGTAGAAATTCCGGCAAGAATTGACGGAAAACGCGTAACAAGTATTGCAAAAAATGCTTTTTATGGGTGCAGTGATTTGACTGCGATTACTATACCGGATAGTGTGACAAGCTTTGAAGGAAATGCATTTTCAAATCTTGAGAATCTGACTGCAATCACCATACCAGACAGCGTAACAAGCATTGGTGAAAGTGCTTTTTCCGGCTGTACCAGTCTGACAAAGATCGCTATACCGAACAGTGTCACAGATATTGGCGGTTTTGTTTTTTCGAATTGTACCAACTTGGAAAGCATTACACTATCCGATCACTTGACCAGTGTTGGAGGATATACTTTTTCGGGCTGCACCAGTTTGTCTGCAATTACCATACCGGACAGCGTAACGAGCATTGGACAAGCTGCCTTTTCTGGTTGTACCAGTTTGACAGAGATCACGATTCCAAACAGTGTGACAAGCATGGAGGAAATCATTTTTTCAGATTGTACAAATTTGGCTGATGTTACCCTATCCAACAGTATGACAAGTATTGGAGAATATACTTTTTCTAACTGTACCAGTTTGGCGGAAATCACTATACCGGATAGCGTAACAAACATTGGACGTTATGCGTTTAAGGCATGCACAAAATTAGAAAAGATTACCATGCCAAACAGCCTGACCAGTATAGATGAGTATGCTTTTGTGGACTGTGCAGGTCTGACTGAAGTTGTGCTGCCGGACGGCATGACAAGTGTCGGAACTAGTGCCTTTTTGAATTGTACTGGACTGAAGAAAATCACAATACCGGATAGCGTTACTGCAATAGCAGGGTTGGCTTTTGAAAATTGCACTGGTCTGACTGCTGTAACTCTCCCGAGTGGCATGACTACAATTGCACATAACACCTTTGAAAACTGTACCAATTTGTCTGAAATTACGATACCAGACAGCGTGACTAGTATAGAGAACAAAGCTTTTTACGGCACTGCTTGGCTGGCAGCAAGACAGAAAGAAAATCCATTGGTAATTATCAATCATCTTTTGATTGACGGAAGTACTTGTGCTGGTGATGTTGTAATTCCTGAAGATGTTGTGACGATCAATATAGGTGCTTTCAACGATTGTACTGCCTTGACAAGTGTTGTCGTGCCGGATAGTGTGACAAGTATTCATGGTAATGCATTCTATGGCTGTACCAATCTGACGACAATTATTCTGCCAGACAGCATAACCAATATCGGCATGCTTGCTTTTGGCGATTGCACACATTTGACCAAGATCACGATTCCAAATGGCATGACGAGCATTGATGCTATGACTTTTGACAATTGTATTAGCCTGACTGAAATCATCATACCAGACAGTGTGACAAAAATCGATTATAACGTTTTTAAAAGCTGTAGCGATCTGACCATTTACGGCTATACCGGTTCATATGCGGAAACTTATGCGGCAGAAAAAGAGATTCCCTTTGTGTCCTTGAACAGTATTGTTACCACGACAACCACAGACACAACTACAGAAACTACCACTACTGCAAAACAAACTACCACCGAACAAACAACGACTACCACACCAGAACAAACCACAACCACTGCAAAGCAGACTGAAACTACCGTAACAAAGCAAACTACCGCAACTACGACAAAACAAAGCACAACCACCACGGCAGAGCAAACCACTGCCACTACTGCAAAACAAACCGAAACTACCACAGCAAAACAGACCACTGCAACTACCAACCAAACCACCACATCTTCCGCCCAAACCGAACCCACCGCCCTCTACGGCGACCTCAACCTCGACGGACGAGTGGACATCACCGATGCAGTCCTGTTGAACAAAGCCTGTGCTGGTGCGGTTATGCTGGACGATGCCACTAAGAAAAATGCCGACTGCAACGGCGACAGCGAAGTTGGCAGCGATGATGCCGTTGTGCTGATGCAATTTTTGGTGCATATCGTTGACAAATTGCCTTACCAAAACTGATTTCCTCTTATCGATAAGCCTCCTCCCTTGCGAAATGACAGATATTCGCAAGGGAGGAGGCTTTTTTCAAGGCATCTCCTCTCAAACATTCCCCGCGAACCCCACGATTCCTGTTGCTTTTTATGTCCTGTTGTCATTTATTCATCTTATACACAAAGCTGATATGAAGGTTTCAAAAAACATAACGATATTATTTCCACTTCACTAAACCATCATTTTCGGTGGCATGGTATAATAAGAGTAGAAAAAATGGGAAAAATCATAGCAATTTGATATACAACCAAAAATGTTGTTCCGTTGTGCACAGGGCACACGGCAAAAAATTGTGAAGAATGAAAGGGAATGCCGCGGAGAAGGGCGTTTCCGTTTGAGATGACGCTTGAGGGGAGCGTAATAACATATGAAATTACAAAATCTGGAGAAGCCTTCTGCTGCCGTTTCGGATACGGTGGACGTGATTGCAGATTCCAACTACAGCAATGTTTCGGAAGCATATAATCATGCATTCCGTGCATGGCGGAACAAAGAAGATAACCCATATGCCTTTCGCTGCAAGAAACAGAAAAAAGAAGCGGTTTACATCGAGGGAAAAGGGTTTCATGAACCAGACCCGGCTGCGGAAGAACGGCGGTCGCTCATACAGATCACCATGGTGATCGGCATGGCGATATTTGCCTATCTGCTGATCGAAAACCTGCTGACAGCGATCCTGATGGGCATCGCTCAGATAGCTGGAATGGACGTAGGCTATTGTTACAGTGACGGCACTGTTTACGGCAACCAGACGGCGGTTCTGGTCATTCTGATGTGCAAGACGGTGCTGAAATTCATGGTGCCTGTGCTGATCCTCCGGTGCTGTTTCCGCATGCCGCGGCGTGTGGCGTATCACTGGAAGCTGGATTCACCGCGGGAGTTTCCGGCTGCTATTGCGGTGACACTGATCGTTTTTGCGGTCGCTAATGTGTGGCTGCTGTTTTCGCCGGTGAATTTTCTGAGCAGCAGTACGCTGGGGGAAGCGTATTACACCGTTTCGTATATGCGGCGTTCTTACCAGATCGTTTATCTGGTTTTTGAAGTGCTGGCGATCAGCATCTGCAAAGAACTGCTTCTGCATGGGGATATGCTCCATGTGCTGCGACAGTTCGGGGACTGGGATGCGGTGATCCTGACAGCAGTTGTCGCAGTTTGTCTGTCCCATAGCTGCACCACGATATTGATGGAACTGACTTTTTCGCTGGTTTCCGGTGTCGCCGTTCTGCGGAGTGGTTCTGTGGTACCGGCTATATTCTGCCGGCTGCTGTACCATGTGATGCTGTTCGGGTTGTTTGCAATGGAGATCTGGCAGTCGTCGTTTTGGCAGTCGTATTGCCTGCTGTTTCTGTTTCTCGTGCTGATAGCGGGAATTCTGCTCTGCCTGCTGTCCATTCGTCCCACCCGTAAAAATCCCGCTCTGCTGACACAGAAGCATTACCTGACCCTGCGGGAGCGGCTCTATACGGTGATGCATGTGGGACCGCTGAGCATTGTGCTGATCCTCTGTGTGATTCTGATGGTGATCGAGGTGATTTTTTGACGGAAACCGGATTTGTCCCCAAGGCACGGTACATGATGCGTGCTCTGGAACTGGCGGCACAGGCTGCGGCAATGGGCGAAGTTCCTGTGGGGGCAGTGGTGGTGCAGAAATCCACCGGACGGATCATCGGCGAGGGATATAACCGGCGGGAAGCAGACCGTTCGCCTCTTGCTCATGCAGAAATCATGGCGATCGATGCGGCGAGCCGGACACTGGGCGGCTGGCGGCTGCTGGACAGTGCTCTGTACGTGACGCTGGAACCTTGCCCCATGTGTGCGGGAGCGATTCTGCATGCCCGTCTGGAACAGGTGGTCTATGGCACAGCCGACCCCAAGGGCGGGGCAGTGGATTCGGTGGAACAGCTGTTCACTCTGCCCTACAACTGGACACCGGAGGTACATGCTGGTTTATTGCAGGCGGAATGTGCCCAGATCCTGCGGGATTTTTTTCGGGAACTTCGTCTGAAAAAGCAGGCGGAAAAGATTGCACGCAATGGAATATCCATGCTTTGAAGAAAGAAAAAAAGACAGACCGTGGTCTGTCTTTTTTTTGTTTTTGGGGAAGAATGAGAGCTGTGGGAAAGGCGGAGCGTCATGTGTGGCTTTATGCAGTGTTTCCGTTAGGAGAGAATTCCCTTTTTCAAACAAGCTCAGGTATTGCCTCAACCCAGCTGAATCCGGTACACACTTGCCATGCCGGTGATTTCCAGCCGCAGGTCTGCCTGTCCGGTATAGGGCTTCAGCGGGATCGTGTACAGCTGGAAATCGTCCATGCTGCGAGAAGGCAGGATCTCCACACTGCCCAGCTGCTGTTCTCCTGCATAGATGGCAACACCTGCCTGCGAACAAGGTGCTGCTGCCCACAGTTCTGCCTTGGTATAGCCGGCAAAATCTGCATCGGCAAAGGTAAAACTGCCGCCCCAGTCATTGGTGCAGCCGTACCAGTCATTCTTTCGGTACGAGAATCGCAGAGTGATTTCTATGCCGTGCTTGCTGTCATAGTTCTTGATGCAGATAGAATGGGAGAGGTTTCGCGGTGGGATCACTTCACCGGAAACTGTGCATTCCAATTCTTGCCGAATGTCCGCGGAAGATGCCCCCGCAGAAAAGCGGTACTCGCCCTGTTCCACCAGCATTTTTTCCTGTGTCACGTCGTAGTATTCCAAAGCGTACCACGGAACAAAAATTGTCACCGGCACCGCTGTATTTGCCGGCACTGGTACTCGCTGGAAGCCGCACAGCTGTCGGAGCGGACGCTTGACACGAGGGTGCAGTGCCCGATAGTAAAGCTGTACCACTTCATCCCCGTCCCGCTGAGAGGTATTTTCTACAGTCAGCCGGAACAGCATGCCTTCCGGCTTCTCCTCCGCAGTAAAATCACGGTAGACGAAACTGGAATAGGACAAACCATGCCCAAAGGGAAACAGCGGTTCAACCGTGTCATATAAATAGGTACGCTCTGCCGAAATGATGTCATATTCCATGATGTCCGGCAGATCTTGTGCGGAACGATACCATGTGATCGGACAGCGTGCCGCCGGATTGTTTTTCCCCAGCAGCGTATCCGCTACGGCGTTGCCCAGTTCCGGTCCGGCATGGGTGGTATAGAGGATCGCCGGCAGCAGTTCCTTCGCTTCCCCCAGAGCATAGGGATAGCTGGAAACCACAGTCAGCACGGTGTTGGGATTGGCAGCCTGCACAGCACGCAGCAAGTTTTTCTGATGTGCCGGCAGTTCCAGATTGGGACGGTCATAGCACTCCCGTGCTACCTGCATGGGGTGGTTGCCCAGACAGAGAATGACCACGTCCGCCTGTTTCGCCAGAGCCGCCGCACGGGTGACGCCGTCCTCCACCGGCACCAGCCGGAACAGCCGGTCTGGTGTGGGCTTTCCGTGAGAAACTGCACGGAGCGTGCCGTCCGGCTGCAGTGCGATGTCCATAGGACGATCATGCCAGCTGCCAAACCGCATGGCATCTCCATACGGCTCCGGTTTGAGCCATTCCCGAATGAACCACTCATAGGGCGTATCGCTGACTGCCTGATAGGTGCCGTTTTCGGTGACGTACTTGCCGTTGCAGCAGGCACGGAGATTCATGCTGCCAAAATCCCAGTCGTGAAGCAAAAAGGTTTCCCGTTCGCCGATCTGTTCTGCCGCCGCACGGAGCGTACCGTCCGCAGAAACGGTGCAGTACTTTCCGGTTTCCACAGACTGAAGGGCGACCACAGAATAACCGTCATCAAACAGCACATTTTCTGCCCCCAGCTGCTGCCGCAGTCCCTCCAAAATCGGTACGGCATAGGAAGAAACGCCGGTGTACCAGTCCCGATAGTTCTCGTTTCCCAGCGGCCCGATCACAGCGGCCCTGGCATCAGGCTGCAATTGCAGCGGCAGGATCCCGCGGTTATGGAGCAGGCACATCTGTTCCATGGCAGCACAGCGGTTCACTGCACGGTGCAGCAGCGTGTCCGTTTCCGCCGGCTCGGTGTTATAGGGACAGCTGTCCCCGTCAAATTCTCCCAGCCGGAACCGTCCGGAGAGAGAATTCCCCACAGCACGGTCAATGTCGGCTTCTGTCAGCAGCCCTCTGTCCAGTGCATCTCTGGCTGCTGCCGCCACCATGTCTGCTTCATCGGTCATCACATCATTGCCGTTTTTCAGGCAGGCGGCAAGAGCCTCTGCATGTGTGGCGTGAGAATGGTGTGCCAGCACATTCTGGGAAAAATCTGCTCCGTCTGTCACAATGAATTCCAGCCCCCACTGCTTTTTTACCAGCGTTTTCAGGTCGGGATTCATGCAGGCGGGAACGCCGTTTAGCTCATTATAAGCCGTCATCATAGAGCCTGTGCCGCCGCGGACGATAGAAGCTTCAAAGGCACGGTAATAGTATTCCCGCAGTGTTCGCGGGGTGACGTTGGAAGAACAGCTGTTCCGTTCTTTTTCGTTGTTGTTGGCACAAAAATGTTTCAGTGTGGGGATCACACGGCGGTATGTCGGGTGGTCACCGGCCATGCCCTGCGTATAGGCGGTGGTCATTTCTCCGATCAGAAACGGGTCTTCGCCGTAGCCCTCTTCTGTGCGTCCCCAGCGGGGATCACGTTCCGGATCGACTGTAGGTCCCCAGAGCATCAGGTGCCCCTTGGGGTCTTTCCGGTGGTAATAGCGGGCTTCTTCGCCGGCAATTTCTCCCAGCTGTTCCATGAGGTTCGGGTCAAAGGTAGAAGCCAGCCCGATCGGCTGCGGGAACACGGTAGACGGCTCTGTCTTTTCGCGGGAAACATAGCCCCGTGCCACTTCCTGACCCACATACCATTCTCCGATGCCCAGCCGTTCCACAGGCAGCTGATGGGTGGAGAGCAGGTGGATCTTTTCTTCTATGGTCAGACGGGAAAGCAGGTCTTTCACCCGTTCAATAATAGGCAGGCTGGTGTCACGGAAACGTTCCGGTTGATTTGGCATAGTAAATTCTCCTTTATCTGCGGCATTATCATGCAAATGATTGGTTTGAGGCAATACCGCACAAAGAGCGTCTGGCGACTTTGCACGCCATCTGCTTGCAAAT
>ERZ507028.775-NODE-775-length-11627-cov-4.266160_pt1 | contig 11627 bp, 9 predicted proteins | sample MGYA00512875_ERZ507028 | MGnify/ENA metagenome assembly ERZ507028 | reverse complement strand
TCCTGAGAGTTATCAGAGAAAATCAGTATTACGTAGATAAGACTATGTATATTCCACAGTTGGAAGAAGAAGCGGATAATTTATTCTTTATCCGCCCTCGCCGCTTTGGAAAGAGCATATTCTTAAGTATGTTGCATGCCTATTACGATTGTCATACCAAGGATAAGTTCCAGCAATGGTTTGGCAATCTCTGGATAGGCAAGCATCCCACACCTTTGCAGGGCAAGTTTCTCGTCTTGCATCTAGACTTTTCGCAGGTGGGAGGAACAATAGAGAAGTTGGAGGATAACTTCAACAGTTATTGTCGTATCAAGCTCGACAGCTTTGTTGATGTTTATCGCGACTTCTATTCTGAGAGTTTTGTAGGAAAGGTGCTGGCTTCTACTGAAGCAACAGAGAAACTCAATATGATAAACGATGAGAACAGAAAGCTAGGACTGGATGTTTATCTCATCATAGACGAATACGATAATTTCACCAACACCGTGCTCAATGAGCAGGGTGAGGACATGTATTGGGCGATAACTCATGCAGAAGGTTTTTATCGCGACATCTTCAAGAAGTTCAAGGGTACTTGCCGTCGTATCTTCATCTCGGGTGTAAGTCCTGTTACGCTCGATGATGTTACCAGTGGGTTCAACATAGGATGGCATATTTCTACCAAACTGAAGTTTAATCAGATGCTCGGCTTCTCCGAGGAGGATGTGATGGAACTGTTTGGATATTACAAAACGGCAGGAAAACTTCCTGCTGACTGTGATATTCAGAAAGTGGTAGCGGAAATGAAACCATGGTATGATAACTATTGCTTTTCAAAGATGGCGTTGAATAAGCAGAGCAAGGTATTCAATTGCGATATGGTGCTTTATTATCTTCGCACGTATGTAAGCACGGGGGCTGCCCCAGAGCAGATGATTGACCCGAATACCAAGACAGATTATAATAAGATGAAGCGCCTTTTGCAGTTGGATAAGTTGGATGGAGACCGCAAGGGAGTAATTCGCACCATTGCTGAGACGGGGCAGATTATCACGAATCTTCGTGAAACTTTTCCTGCCCGTTCCATTACCGACCCCGGCGTGTTCCCAAGTCTGCTTTTCTATTATGGAATGTTGACCATCAAGGATACTTTTGGCGACCAGGTGATACTGGGCATTCCCAACAACAATGTTCGCAAGCAATATTATGAGTATTTGCTGGAAGAATATCAGGATGTAAAGCATGTAAATATTGATGAGCTTAAGACGATGTTCACTTATATGGCATTCCAGGGGAATTGGTGTGAGGCTTTGGGGCATATGGCAAAAGCATACGCCGAAGTCTCTTCGGTGCGCGATACCATCGGGGGTGAGCGAAATCTGCAAGGTTTCTTTATGGCCTACCTTAGTTTGAACAACTATTATTATACTGCCCCCGAATTGGAACTGAATCATGGCTATTGCGATTTCTTCCTCTTGCCAAACTTGTCTCGTTATCCTACCAAGCACAGTTATATCATAGAATTGAAACTTGTGCCAAAGAAAGAAAAGGGAATTTCGAAAGAAACATTCGAGAAGATGATAGGGGAGCAGTGGGATGCTGCTGAAGAGCAGATCTGCCGTTATGCCGTGGCTCCAAGGGTTGAGGCCTTGCGACAGGGAACCCAACTGCATAAGATTATCATGCAGTTTGATGGCTGGAATCTGATCCGTATGGAAGAGGTGTGAAAAGGTGTGAAAGTGGGTAATAAGATACCCTATAGAATATTTTTTGATTTAGGATATAAATAAAGTTTTATGGCAAAAAGAGAATATGTTGAGGCCAACAAGCGTTGGCTGGAGGAAAAGGCAAAAGAGGAGGGCGTTATGGCGCTGCCTCGTGGTATATATTATAAGGTGTTGAAGCAGGGCGACCCGAAGGGCGCACAGCCTAGCCGACGCAGCATCGTGACTGCTCATTATACCGGTTGGACCATCAACGGCAAGAAGTTTGATTCCAGCCGTGGCGGTACGCCGTTCGCCATGCGATTGAGCGACCTGATAGATGGCTGGATTGTTGCCATGCAGCAGATGCACGTGGGCGACCAGTGGGAACTTTACATCCCAGCCGAGATGGGCTACGGCAAGTTCTCGCAGCCGGGCATCCCAGGCGGTTCTACCCTGATATTCGAAGTAGAACTGCTGGGAGTGGGATAACCCGGATACTTGAAATTATAAAGATCATTAAGATAAGAGAGTCTTGTCCGGCTATAGTCGGTTCAATTCATCTTCCGCACTGTTCATGCCGTTGTATCTTCCCTTGCGCTTGTTGAATTTCCAGGTTACGGTCAACTTGTAGCTCCATAGCTTGTAATCCTCAGTCTGGGAGAAGTCAACGGCATGCTCGTGGGTTCGCTCCTTGAAGAGCTGCTGATGGAAGAGGTCGTTGGCACTGAAGGCAACCTGTAATCTGCCGTCCATCCACGATTTGTTGGCACCAAGACTCCAGTTCTGAGTGGGGCTGAACTTCGTTTTGCCCACTTGTCCTCCGTTGTCAAAACTGTAGGAGAGCGACAGCTGATAGTCGTTTGGTAGCGTGAAGTAATTGTCAAACGATGCATTCCAAGTTGCTCCGTTGTAACTGATTAGCTCTCCATGATCATTTACGGAGAAGCGCTGGTAAGTGATGCTTGCATTGACATTCGGACGCCAGCAGCCGAAGACGTGTCCCCAGTTGAGATATGCCATGTATTTCTGAATCTTGTTGAAGTTCATGAATGTACTCACGTATCTTACGGGCTTGTCTTCCGGCACTTCATGCACATACATGATGGAGTGGTCGGTACGGGTGTATCTCAACATTCCCATGAAATCTTTCCACTGTACCGAGTAGGTCAGACGATAGGTGTTGACAGGCTGCAGCTTCGGATTACTGATCTGATACTGAAAGCGCGAGGTATAGTAGATGTTCCCGCTTAGCTGACTGATAGAAGGTCGGGCGGTGGTAGTTCGGAAGCTGAGCGAGTGATGCCACGATGGTTCGTTGAGAGTGATACCGAACGATGGAAACCATTGGTCGTAATGACGCTCCATATTGTCGGGAGATTTCTCCGACAGATTGGTGTATCGGGATGTGAGATGCTCGTATCGGATGCCTGCCCACCAGCTCCATCTGCCAGCTTCACCCTGATATTGCAGGTAAGCAGCCGTCTTGGTATCGTGGTTTTTGTATTCCGTAGTTCCAAGCATATCGGCAGAACTTTCGGTTTTTCCCTTACCTTCCATCAGGCTCCATTCGCCACCGAAGTTGATGGAATGTTTGTCAGAGATGAGTTGCTTGACTTCGAATCTTCCACTATAGATATCGTAGTTGGAATTGGAACGGTTGAGGGTTTCCTGCATCTCGCTACCTTCTTTCTCCGTGATAGGCTGGCTGTCAGAATCCTTGTTCCTTGCATAGTCCAGATAAATCTGTGATGAGAAATGCTTCGACCATTTAGCCAGATGGAAGAGGTTGAAGTGGTGACTGCGCTGGTGTCCCCATTGCTGGCTCTCCGCATCAAAATACTTCATCTCGCCATCCGCATCAGAAAGCTTCATCTCTCTATTTGTATCTTCTCCTGCTGGGTTAGGATAGCGATAGTACTGCTGCTGTTTCTCGCTTCTACCGCCATTCAGCCAAAGCCCTTCCCATTGTATTCCCACTTCGTGTTGCTTGCTGAGCAACCAGTCGAAGTTGAGTTCTGTAGCGTTATAATTTGCCTTGTTCTTGCCATGGCGGTCGGTTCCGAAGAGATATTCGCCATCATTGGCTCTTACGAGCGCTTCCTGTGGCTGATGCACATTGTATCGGTTGTCTGTGTAGCCGTAAAATCCTGTGAGCGAAATCTTCTTCGTTACCCAACCCAGGGTCAATTCCTCGTGGTTGGTGTTCACCTCGCTCAATTCATCATACACCTGCATCTTGCCGAATATACCCTCGTCTGTTCTTCTCGTCAGGATTCTCAGTACGGCTCCCGTCGTTGCATCATATTTTGCACCAGGAGTGGTAATGAGTTCTATTTCATCTATCAGCTTCACATCGAGATGAGAGAGTTCGGCAGAGGTAGCCTTTTTGTCGTTGAGATAGATGGTGGGTGCTCCCAGTCCGTTTACCTCCAGGCTTCCGTCGGCGGTTTGTTTCATACCGGGTATGTGCTTCAATACATCATCCAGCGTTGGCTCCTTTGCCAAAGGAGTATTACGGACACGGGTAACCAAGGCATCGTTTCTCATCTTGTACATCCGGCGATGACCTGTTACTGTTACGGCTTGAATCTCGGCTTCCTTATCAGCTTTTGTCTCAGCCTCCTTATCAGCTTTGATCGAATCTTTTTCCGTCTGTACCGAGTCTGCGGAAACTCCGGATGTCGGGAATTTCCCGTTTTGTGCTGTTGCACAGGTGGCGGTGGCTAGCATCGCGCATAAAACTGTTTCTTTCTTCATATTCTTCCTTGTTTTTTGTTTTCGTTTGCAAAGGAACAGCTTTTCGGGCTCAAAATCGCAAATAATCATTACTGAAACATTACGCTGGCAAAATAATCTTGCTTCACCTTATTATATATAATGAAATCTTCGTACCTTTGCATCGAAAAAAGAAAAATGATATGAATAGAAGAATCAAACAAGTCTGGCTGCTCGCCATCCTTTCCTCTTTCCTGCTGATAGGCTTGCAGACCTATTGGCTCTATAATAGCGTGACCTATTCGATGGGAGAGATGGGGAAGAAAAATGCCGAAAAGGCGGAACAGGCAATAGTCACTTATCAGACAAATATCGGAGAAGCGGTAAAAGAAAAATCACATATCGGTTATGTCGTCTCGGCATATTTTTCAGACTACAAGCGTCCCGTTACAACGGTTTGCTCTCCGCTGGATACGGATACAATCATTGGTGGAGTGGTGTATCGCAAGCCGGGATTCGGTAATGTGATGGAGAAGAGAGATACTTTCGATTTGCGTGAGACGGATTCCAATAATTCTTTTGATTGCCTGAATACTTACATCACTTACCAGCTTACCCGTTTTGATAAGGCGCATTTTGACCGTTTCATCAGTAGAAAACTGGGCAATGATTTCATCGGGGCAGAGATGAAGACAGGAAAGCATCGTCTGTGGCAGACAAGAATCGTAGAGCCTCCTACCTTGTTTCATCACGAAATGCTGGTAGAAGTGCCTTTCAATCCTATCCAGTATCAGTCGATGCAAATGAGGATGCAGGTGCCGATGCTGCCCATCCTGAAGGGAATGATGTGGCAGATGATAGGAAGTCTGCTGGTTACCATCATGCTTCTCCTGAGCATAGTTTATCTCATCAAGGTGATGCTCCTGCAGAAGAAGGTGGATAAGATGCGAAGCGACTTTGTGCATACGATGATTCACGAGCTGAAACGCCCCGTGCAGACGCTGAAGATGTGTGTATCTGTATTCTCTTCTCAAAAGACAGATGAGAAGGATGAGAATGCTCTCATCATGGAGACGGTTAGAGAGGAAAGCGATAACCTGACCGCCTATCTCGCCAAACTCCGGGAAGTAATCAGGGCAGAGGAACATATCCCGCTCCAGATAACGTCTTTCGATATCCATGCCGCCTTGCTGAATCTGGTGGCTGTGTATCGAAAGAACAGACAGAAGGAGGTGAATGTTTCGCTCGATTACCAGCGCACTTCCGACCTGATGATGGGAGATAGAGACCAGCTTCTGAATGTGGTCAGCAACCTGATGGAGAACTCGGTGAAGTATTCTGGAGACATAGTCAATATCCATGTTGCCTGCCGAGATACCGAGAAGGAGGAAGTCATGATTTCTGTATCAGATAATGGTATCGGAATTTCGCCCGACGAGCAGCAGAGAGTCTGGACGAAGTTCTATCGCAGCAATGCTTACCCGGATATGATGCAGCCGGGCATCGGCTTGGGTTTGAGTTTTGTGGATATGATTGTGAAGGCCCATGGGGGCAGGAAAATGATGCAGAGCGAAGTGGGCAAGGGAACCAGGATTTCGATTGTCATCCCGCAGCACTCCTGATGCATCCGGTTTAACGCTATAAAGAACAGAAAAAATGATCAAGATATTATTTGCAGACGATGACTTGAAGTATTCCATGTTGCTGAAGAGTTTCCTGCAGCAGCATGGCTACGATGGGACTTATGCCGGCAATGGCAAGAAGGCATGGGAGCAGTTCCCGGAAGTGAAGCCCGATCTGGTATTGCTCGACATCAATATGCCGGAGATGGATGGCTATGAGGTGGCTGAGCGCATCAGAGCTATCGACCCGAAGGTACTTATCTTCTTTCTCACCGACCGTACGGAGAAGAACGATCGACTGAAAGGTTTCTCCCTGAAGGCAAACGATTATCTTGCCAAACCCTTCTATCCGGAAGAGTTGCTGGCAAGAATAGAGGAGCGGTTCTCCATGAATGAGAGTGAGACGATAGAAGAGGAGGTGTATCATTTCGGAGAAACCACCTTCTGCTATAACAACAATGAGCTTCGTACCCGTTCCTCTCGTGTGCTCATCACCAGCCGACAAGCCGACATCCTCCGTCTGCTGGCGAAGAATATCGGCAATGTGGTAAGCAAGGAGATGATACAGGAGGCGGTGTGGGGAACCGTGAGCTATGCCAACTCCCTGGCTGTGAATGTGCAGATGACGTATCTCCGCCATGCTCTTCAGCATGATGCGACCGTTAAGATTGAGTCGCTGAAGAAAAAGGGATACGTTTTGTCTGTTATTTCTCCAGAGTAACGATGATGTAGGCTCTGCCATCGTCTTTCAGACCTCTTTCCTGAATGGCTTTGGTGCCCTCTTTCAAGACCTCGATGGCTCTGATCTTGCTGGGAGAAATCTTGTTGAATTCCTCTTCAGTCAGTTCCTGCTCTCTGCCCTTGATCAGATAGTGAGGGGCTGGCTTGGGGGCAGGAGGTGTGGTAGTGGTGATGATATGAATCTCTATCACATCTCTTTTGGGTGCCGGCAGGACGTTGGTATTTACCTGGTAATTCTTGATGGTTTTACCGATGAGTTCCTTGCCGGTGAAGTTTGGAATGCGCTCACCGTCAATGGTGTAGATACGCAGGGTATCTGCCTTGGATGCCATACTGCTGGTTATGCCCAGCAGGGCAAATGCAATGGTGAAAATATACTTTTTCATAAGCGTGAAATGTTTTATCATTCGTTTAACTGTGCCAATGGAAGTAGCTGATAACTACCATCTTGTGTTTCTTTGATATTGATGGTGTAATGCTGCATGTTGCCTTCGTTGTCCAGGGTTGAGATAACGATGTTATTGCCTTGGCGGTTGATGGTAAGCTGCTCGGCAGAAGGCAGGGCGGCAGAGGCTACTTCATAAATCTGATTGAAATCTTCATGAATGCTTCTTTCTGTTTCAGAAGAGGTCTCTTCTGTATTTTCTGCAGTCTTCTCTGTATGGTTCTCGCTTCTTTCTGCGAAATTCTTTCTTTTGGCAAGGGCCATCTTGCTTGACTTCATTTCCTGTGGAGTCACGATATCCTGGGTTGCAGCCAGGAAGAGGGAGTCGGCACGTTCCATCTTTTCGTATGCATTCAGGTTCCCGTCTTCATCCTCGGAAGATGGCTGCGAGCGAACCACCTGCTCTGTAGGAACCAGGTTGGCAATGCCAGGTTGTTGTTCAGAAGAGGATGAGAAATAATCCTTGATAGGGAAGAGCAGGAAGATGAGGCCTGCCAGCATCGCCGTAGCGAGAAGTATCGCAGAGAGGCGTACCCATCTCGTCTCGTGCTTCTTAGAAGTTGCAAGGGACATCTCTTCTTTACCATCCAGTTCTTCCATCATTTCCATTCCTGTTTGATGGAAATTCGGAGTATAGTTCTCCATTCCCAGCATCAGGTTTCTGATGTCGAGATCCTCATCCGTTAAATCCTTATCCTCGCAATGGCGATAGAAATCAGCCAATGCCTGTTCTTCCTCCACGCTGGTATCAGCATCGAGGTAGCGCTCTATCAGCTCGTGGCGATAGGTTATATCTTCTAGTTTCTTCATTTCTTTCCTTTTTAGAGTTTATGACTTCATCATTTTCAACAATGATCTTCTTGCTGCAGAAATCATCGTCTTGGTGCTCGTCTTGTTGGCTCCACAGATTTCGGCAATCTCATCGAGGCTCTTTCCCTCGCTTCTCAATAGCAGCATTCTTCTCTGCGTATCTGGAAGCCTGTCCATCGCCCTGTTGAGTCGCCTTTGCGTATCTTCGCCGATGATGGTCTGGTCGGTACGCTCGGTTGCCGTACAGATTTCTGCAGGATGCTTCATCTGTTCCAGCGATGCCGTCTGGGCTTTGTTGCGTCTCAGATGGTCGATGCAGAGATTCCTGGCTATCGTCATACCTAGGGCCTCGATGCTCTGGTATTCCGAGAGCTTGCCGCGCATCTTCCAGAGCTTCACCAGGGTTTCCTGCACGATGTCGTCGGCTTCTTCGGCAAGGGTTCCTGCCGAGAGATAGCGTTGACAATGTGCCGTCAACCTGGGGCGCATTTCCTGGGCGATATGTTCAAATTCTGTTTCTTCCATTTGTTCCTTTTTATGTGTATGACGCAAGAAGAGGCGAAAGGTAAACAAAAAATGCTACCTTCGCACATTTCTGTGCAAAGATAGCATAAAAATTTGAGATATAGACATATCTTTTATTTTATTTGTGGATGAAGTGGTTTATTCCTCTGTTTTTGCCATCATCTTCTCGTAGAGTCCATCCACGATGGAGTCGGCGAGCGAAATGTTTGGCACCATAATGCTTTCACACTTCAGGTATTCGCATGCCTTGAGGAAGATTTCTGCGGCAGGAATGATTACATCGGCACGGTCTTCCTTCAGAGAGAAGGAAATCTCGCGCTCCTCGATGCTCAGGGGCTGCATCATCGAGTAGAGACGCTTCAGCTCGGCAAGCGTCAGGTTCTTGGCGTCCTGCTTGCTGTGGCGTGCCAGTTTGTTCAACTTGTTGATGTTGCCACCCGAACCGATGATCCTGATGTCGCCGTATTGCTCGGCATATCTCGTCAGGTTCTCCTTAAAGAGTTTTTCGGTGTCGGAAGTCACCTTGCCGCTCAGCATTCTCAGTGTACCCATGTTGTAGGAATAGCTCTCGGCGAGCACACCATCGTGGATGATGCTCACCTCCGTGGAACCACCGCCCACATCGATGTAGGCAAAGCTGCCCTCGTTGGAGTCTGTTTTCTCTACCAGGTTGTTGTAGAGGAGCTGTGCCTCCTCCTGACCCTTGATGATTTCTAGTTTGATGCCGGTTTGCTTCTCTATCTTCTTGAGCACCTTCTTGCCATTCTCGGCATCGCGCATGGCTGATGTGGCACAGGCGCGAAATGCCTCTACGTCATTGAGTTTCATGAATTGCTTGAAGCCCTTCATCATGTGGAGCATCATCTTCTCACGCTCCTTGGAAACCTTTCCCAGGGTGAATACATCCTTACCCAATCGCAATGGGATGCGGATGAACATGAGTTTTTTGATGCGGTCTTCCTCTCGGATTGCCTCGGGATCGAAGCGCTTGATGAGGAGTCGGGCTCCGTTGGAGCCAATATCAATGGATGCTAAATTCATCATTATTTATATGCTTTATAAAGTTCTTCCTGACTGCGGAATGGTTCGCCTTCCACAAATTCCTTGCCGCCCTTGCCATCTACCACTCGGCCGTTCATCGTATCTCTCATACCATAGGAGATAGTGCGGAGCAGGTCTGCCTGCATATCCTCGTCATATACCGGGGTGAGTACCTCGATGCGGTTGATGAGGTTTCTAGGCATCCAGTCGGCAGAACCGATGAAATATCTTGGCTTGCCTCCGTTGGCAAAGATGAGGATGCGGCTGTGCTCCAGATAGCGGTCGATGATGCCCACGCAGCGGATGTTGTCGCTGAGCTTGGCGATGCCTGGCACCAGCGAACAGTTGCCACGGATCACGATGTCTATCTTCACGCCAGCCTTTGAAGCCTGATAGAGCTTGGTTACCATATCGGTATCGGTGATGTGGTTGATCTTCATCTTCACCCAAGCCTCCTTGCCCTCGTTGGCATTCTTAATCTCGGTGTCGAGCATGCGCAGGATGCGGCTCTTCATGGAGTTTGGAGATACGAGGAGCTCGTTGAAGCGGAATGGTGAGAATGGGCGGTCGATGAAATCGAATACCTTAGCCACCTCGTTTACCAGCTTAGTACGGGCTGTCATCATCAGATAGTCGGTATAGATCTTGGCATTGCCCTCGTGGAAGTTTCCGGTTCCCACGCAGGCGATGTTGCCCTTCTTTGACTCGATATAGAGCAGCTTGGAGTGAATCTTCAGTCCTTCTACACCGAAGATTACGTTCACGCCCTCTTCCTGCATGCGCTTGCTCCACTTGATGTTGCTCTCCTCGTCGAAACGTGCCAGAAGCTCTACCACGGCAGTTACCTTCTTGCCGTTGCGGGCAGCAGTGATGAGTGCCTTCACTACTTTTGAATCCTTGGCCAGGCGATAGAGGGTGGTCTTGATAGCCTTCACCTCGGGCTTGGTAGCAGCCTCACGGAGCACACGGATGTAGCCGTTGAAGCTATGATAGGGTACGTGGATAAAACGGTCTTTCTCACGAATCTGGTCGAGGATGCTCTCGTTTGAGAGGAACTCCGGTTTCATGATAGGAGCCCATTTTTCGTACTTCAGTTCCTTGTGGCCGCAATCAGGGAACGACATCAGATCCTTGTGGTTCTGGTATCTTCCGCCAGCCAGAGAAGCATCCAACTCCTTGGTGTTCAATCGCTCACGCAGCTTCTTCTGAAGTTCCTTCGGCATCTCCTGGTCGTAGATAACGCGCACGGCTTCACCCTTCTTGCGGCTGCTTACACCCAGGGCTATCTTCTCCATGGTTCCGAAGTCGGCATCATTGTCCATCTCCATCTCGGCATCCTTGGTAAACTTGAAACTGAAGGCATGGTAGGTGCTCTTCTTGAAACCGAGGAATACCAGTGGCAGACAGTATCTGATTACATCGTCCAGATACATGATGTTGTCGAAACCATCGCTTGCCGGTACCTTCACCCAGCGTCCATAGACTCTATCCGGTACCTTTACTACGGCATATTTCTTCTTCTTGTCATCCTCAGCCTTTTCTACGGCGAGGTAGATTCGGTTGTCCTCCAGTGTAGAGAGGTCGTCTATCTCGTTGAGCCAGATAGGGTTGACAGAACCATTGAGCTTGTCGTAGAAGAACTGTGTGAGGAATTCCTTCTGCTCATCGTTGAGCAGGTCTTCGTTGAGCAGGCGAACCTTGTGTATTTCAAGTTCGCGGAAAACTGTATCCACCGCTTCAGTGTATTCTTTCGAATAAGATTCATTGAGCTTATTTATCGTTTTAAGAGATTTCTTAATCTGCTGCTCGGTATCCTTGTCGAGTTTCTGGTCGAGCATACGGTTGAGCGATGCTACACGAACACGGAAGAACTCGTCAAGGTTATTGGAATAAATACCGAGAAAAGAGAGACGCTCCAACAATGGGACGTACTCTTTCTCTGCTTCCTGGAGAATGCGATGGTTGAAGTACATCCAACTGATATCGCGTTCTACGTATGCCTTTTTGAGTAATTCTTCTTTGGTCATAGTCGTTTGCTAATTA